>Ga0194120_10000251_pt1 | contig 97533 bp, 85 predicted proteins | sample TA2MahCa65mmetaG_FD_148642 | JGI IMG/M metagenome (GOLD analysis project Ga0194120, IMG submission 148642) | Freshwater microbial communities from Lake Tanganyika, Tanzania - TA2015019 Mahale Deep Cast 65m | ecosystem: Environmental > Aquatic > Freshwater > Lake | place: Tanzania: Lake... | reverse complement strand
CCGAGGATCCACCCGAAGCCGCAGAAGAGCGTGAACACGATGGCGAGGACGCCGAGCGTCAGGACCGTGGTGCCGCGGTGGGGACGCGTGATCATCCCGGGCGCGGACGGGGGCGAATCGAACCGTGACATGGGGGCTCCTTGTTCCGGCGCGGATTGTGCCCGACGCCACCGGCCTAGCTTACCTGGCGCGACGGACGCTGTCAAAGCACGCCGCCGGGAGCCGTTGTGGCACAGCCCCCCTACCCCTCGATCAACGACGCGGAGCGCGACCTGAAGCGGCTGGTCCGGACGGCCCTCGAGGCGGCGGACGCGGGGGCGGCCGTGCGGGCGAACTGGCCCGATGAACTGCGGGATCAGGCCCCCGGATCGGTGAAGCTGGTCGCGATCGGGAAGGCGTCGCTGGAGATGGCGGCTGCGGCGGCGGCGCTGCTGGGCCCGGGGTTGGCGAGCGGCGTGTTGACGACGGTGCCCGAGCGATTCGCCGCCGCGTCCATCGACCCGCGCCTGATCGCATACCCCGCCGATCACCCCCTCCCCACGGAGCGCAATCTATCGGCGGCGCGCGCGGTGCGTGCGTTCGTCGAGGGCTGCACGCCCGCCGAGACGCTGCTGGTCCTGATCTCCGGGGGCGGGTCGGCGCACCTGACGCTGCCGGCGGAGGGGCTCTCGCTCGACGACCTGCGGGCCATCAACGGGGCGCTCCAGCGCGCCGGGGCCGACATCCGCGGCCTGAACACCGTGCGCAAGCACACGGAGGGGCTCAAGGGGGGGAGGCTGGCGACGCTGTGCCGCGCGGGGAAGATCGAGGCGCTGATCCTCTCCGACGTGATCGGCGACGACCTTCCGTCGATCGCGTCGGGCCCGACGGCGTGGGATCCGACGACGTTCGCGGAGGCGGCGGAGGTCCTGTCGCGGCACGGGTGCGAGGGGGTCGCGCCGGCGGTCACGAGGTTCATCGAGGAGGGGGCCGCCGGGCTGAGGCCCGAGACGCCCAAGCAGGAGGAGCCGCGCTTCCGCACGGTGTGCCACCGCATCGTGGCGAGCAACCGCGACGTCGTGCGCGCGGTCAGGGACGAGGCCAGGCGCCTTGGCTACCGCGAGGGGCACGCGCCCGGCATCGTGGGCGACGCGCTGGAGGGCGCGCGGTCGTGGGCCACGCGCCTGCGGCATGACGCCGAGCGGGCGTGGCGCGGGGACTCGGACCCTCCCCAGGCGCTTGTCAGCGGCGGCGAGCCCACGGTCCGCGTGGCGCGTGCGGGCGGGCGTGGGGGCCCGAGCCAGACCGTGGCCCTCGCCGCGTGGTGCGGGCTGGCCGATCTTCCGAACGTCGCGATCATGGCGTGCTCGACCGACGGCATCGACGGGAACTCGGACGCGGCGGGCGCGATCCTGGCGCCGGGGGCCCTCGGCCGGATGCGGTCGGCGGGGGTGGATCCGCGGGAGTGCCTTCGGCGGCACGACGCAACGGCGTGCCTGGACGCCATCGGCGCCGCCGTGCGCACGGGTCCGACCGGCACGAACCTGAACCACGTCTTCGTGGCGCTGGTCTACCCCGGGCCCCGCTGATCGGCGGGGGTGGTACACTGGCGCGGGCGATCGAAGGAGGCACGCATGCTCTCCGGACAGATCACGATTCAGAAGCTGCTGGGGTCGATGAAGAAGCTGGACGCGTCGGACCTGCACATCAAGGTGGGGATCCCGCCGACGTACCGCGTCGGCGGGCTGCTGCGCCCGATCCAGGCCGACCCGCTCTCGGAGCACGACGCGGACCACCTGCTGGACCCGATCGTTCCGGAGACGCTGCGGCCGCGGTACGAGCAGACGGGGAACCTCGACTTCGCGACGTTCAACCCCGAGGGCGACCGGTTCCGCGTGAACATGTTCCGCGCGGGCGGGCACACGCACGCGGCGATCCGGCGCGTGAAGGCGGAGATCCCCAGCTACGGCGAGCTGCACCTGCCGCGGGTCTACTCGGACATCGTCGAGAACACGATGGAGGGGCTGGTGCTGATCGTGGGGGTGACGGGCTCGGGCAAGAGCTCGACGATCGCGTCGATGGTCGAGCACGTCAACGCGACGCGCGCCGAGAACATCATCACGATCGAGGACCCGGTCGAGTTCCGGTTCATCCCGAAGAAGAGCATCGTGAGCCAGCGCGAGATCGGGATCGACGTGGCCGACTACCCCACGGCCCTTCGCTACATCGTGCGCGAGGACCCGGACATCATCTTCATCGGGGAGATGCGCGACCACGACACGGTGCTGGCGGCGATCCAGGCGGCGGAGACGGGGCACCTGGTCTTCGGGTCGCTGCACACGGCGGACACGATGCAGGCGTTCTCGCGCATCCTGGAGTTCTTCGAGCCCAAGGACCACGGGTTCGTCCGGCACGCCCTGGCCATCACGCTGCGGGCCATCTGCGCCCAGCGCCTGCTGCCGGCCCTGCCGGGGCCCAAGGAGGGGCACGACGCCAAGATCGTGCCCGCGTGCGAGGTGCTGCTGGCCACGCCCACCGTGCGCGAGCTGGTCCGCGAAGGGGGCGACACGGACCTGCCGACGATCGTCTCGCAGGGCGAGGCCGGGATGCAGAGCTTCACCAAGGCGCTGTGCGACCTGGTGAACAAGGAGTGGGTCGCCAAGAGCGTGGCCATGGACTACGCCCCCAACCGCGACGCCCTCGACTCCATGCTCAAGGGGCTGCAGGTGAAGGGCGCGGCCCTGCTCACCCGGATCAAGTCCGCGGGCTCGAGCGGCCACTGACCGGGCCGGGCTACTCGACGGGCTCGAGCTCGCGGCTGCGGTGCTGCATCTGGGCCTTGAGGCGCAGGAGCACCGAGGAGTGCATCTGGCTGACGCGGCTCTCGGAGAGATCGAGCGTGGCGCCGATCTCCTTCATCGTCATGCCCTCGTAGTAGTAGAGGATGATGATGAGGCGCTCGGCCCGCGACAGGCCCTTGGTGATCAGGTCCTTCAGATCGCGCCGGTGCATCTCCGCCAGGGGGTTGATCTGCGTCTCGTCCTTGATCACGTCGATCTCGCGGACGTCGCGCGAGCCGTCGGAGGGGAAGCAGCGGGCCGACAGGCTCCGCGTGTTGCGGGCCACCGAGTCGCGCTTGTACTTCTCGAAGTCCTCCATGGAGATGCCGATGCGGTCGGCGATCTGGCGGTCGCTGGCGGGCTGGCCCGACTCCATCTCGATCTGCTGGCGGGCGCCCTCGACGCGGGCGGTGCGGTGCCGGACCAGGCGCGGCACCCAGTCCATGCTCCGCAGCTCGTCCAGGATGGCCCCGCGGATCCGGGGGGCGCAGTACGTCTCGAACTTGACCTTGCGGCCCAGGTCGAAGTTCTCGATCGCGTCCTTGAGCCCGAAGACCCCGGCGGACACGAGGTCGTCCACGTCCACCTCGTCGGGCAGCCGCGTGTGGATGCGCTCGGCGTTGTAGCGCACCAGCGGCAGGAACTTCTCCATGAGGTAGTTCCGGATCCGCTCGCAGCGAGACTTCTTGTATTCCTCGAACACGTCGTGGATGGGCCACTTGCTCAGGTCCGCGGCGGTGCGGGTGGGGGCGGACCGGGCCGCGGATTTGCCGCGGCTGGCAGACTTGGGGGCGACGCGAACGGCCATGGTCGGTTCCTTGACCTGAGGGGCCCTGCGGACCTTGCGGCCCGCCCTACACACCCCGCCGACCTGTTCTGAGCGAACCGGTCAGATGCTGGCGGGATACGTCGGCCGATCCTTGGCCGACTGGTGCGGAGTATAACCACGGCGTGCGCCCGCTCCTCCGAGCCACGCGCACTGTGGACAAAATGTGAAGAAGTTCGGTCATGCCCCGCCGCCCTCCGTCGAGGCGTGGGCGGCGCGGTACGCGGCGCGGACGTCGGGCACCGGGTTCGACTCCTTGTGCCGCCGCACCGCGTCGTCGGCGAGCCGGCCGCAGACGTGCGCGACCATCGTCCCCAGGACCCGGCACAGGACCATCGCGACCAGGGCGGCGACGATCACCGAGGCGGCGGGCGTGTCCGCGGACATGCCCGCCAGAAGCGCGACCGCGAAGCCCGCGAGTCCGCATGCGCCGGGGATGACGTCCGTTGAGGATCTCACGCCGACCGCAACCCGCCCTGGGCCCAAGCCGTCCCCGGCCCCATCACGCCGGACCGAGAACGCACCGAGGCCAAGACCCATCGGCACGATCCGAGGGCGGGTTGAAGCCCGCTTGAATCGGGGCGCCGAATCAACCCAGTACGATCGGCTCGACCGTCAAGAATCGCTTGAGAACAGCCCCAGGCGGCGGCCGAGTCTGGTCCAGACGCCGCCGCCATTCGGGTCTCGGACGGGGGACGATCGGATTCCGATCGAGGCGGCGGTCTCCTCGGCCAGGGCGGCGATGGCCGCCGACGTGGCGCAGCGCGGGCCCGACAGCAGGAGCGGGCGCCGATTGCGGACGGAGCGTTGGACGCGATCGTCGCGCGGCACCCACCCGGCGAGCGGGAGGGGGCATCCGAGGAAGCGCCCGCAACACGCGGCGATGCGGGCGTGCACGGACGCGGCTTCGCCCGGGTGGCCGGCCTGGTTGACGATCAGCCCGACGCGCGGCGTGCCCGCCCCGGAAGCCCGGAGGCACTTCACGAGCGCGTAGGCATCGGTGATCGACGCGGGGTCGGGCGTCGCGACGAGCAGGACCAGGTTGGCCGCGTGGAGGAACGAGAGGACACCGGGGCCGATGCCGGCGCCCGTGTCGACGAGGATGGCGTCGCTGTCGCGCCCGAGGTCGGCCAGGGCGTGGAGCAGGCGGGCGCGGTCGGCGTCGGGCAGGTCGGCCATGCGCGCGATCCCCACGGATCCGGGGACGAGGCGGAAGCCGCCGGGCGCGTCGAGGGCGATCGAGCGGAGGGGTTGGGCGTGGGCGGCGTGGCCCCCCGCGTTCATGCCGAGGGCGCATTCCAAGCGGCGAGCGGGCGTGAGGCCGCACATGAGGTCGGCGTTGGCCATGCCCAGGTCCGCGTCGACCAGGGTGACGCGGAGGCGGCGGGCCGCCAGCGCGATGGCGAGGTTGACCGAAAGGGTGGTCTTGCCCACGCCGCCCTTGCCGCTGGTGATGGCGACGAGGGGGACGTCGAGCGATGGGGCGCGGGTGTCGGGCGCGGGGGCCCCGAGCATGCGGGCCAGGGCCCGGAGGCCCGCGGCCTGATCGGCGACCGGCGAGACGTCGACCCCGGGGCCGATGCGGCTGGCGGGGCGGAACTGGGCGGGTTGGAGTCCGAGCGAGGTCACGCCACCAGTTCCCCGGCGAGGATGGCGCGGGCAAGGCGGTCGCTGTGGGCCAGCTCGATGTGGTCCGGGACCTCCTGCCCCGTGGTGAAGTAGCTGAGCTTGAGCCCGACGCGGCGGGTGACGCCCAGGAGCGGCCCGAGCGAGACCGCCTCGTCGAGCTTGGTGAAGATCACTCGCGTGGGGGCGAGGGCGGCGAACCGTTCGGCGGTGCGGGCCATGACGGGGCCGCTGGCGGTCGCCGAGAGCACCAGGTGGGTCTCGTGGGGCGCGACGGCCTCGACGAACTTGCGGAGCTCGTCCAGCCGGCCGGCGTCGTGCTGACTCCGCCCCGCCGAGTCGATGAGAATGGCGTCGCAGTCGGCCAGCGACTGGCACGCCGCAACGATCTCGCCCGGGGTCAGCACGACCTTGAGGGGCAGCCCGATGATGCCGGCGTAGGTGCGGAGCTGGTCCACGGCGGCGATGCGGTAGGTGTCGGAGGTGATGAGGCCGACCTTCTTGCCCTGACGGAGCTTGTAGGCGGCGGCGAGCTTGGCGAGGGTGGTGGTCTTGCCCACGCCGGTGGGCCCGACGAGGGCGATGGTGAGCGGTCGCCCGTCGGGCTGTCGCCCCGCGGGCGTGACGCGGTCGACCGCGGGCACGAACGCCGACATGTGCCGCAGCAGCGCCTGGCGCACGGTCCCTTCGTCGGCGAGTTCGTCGCTCGTGAGGTCGTCGCGGACGGCGGCGATGAGCTCGTCGGCCATGGCGCCGTCGACGTCCTGCTCGAGCAGGCGTGAATAGAGGTCCATGAGGGGGCGGGGGAGGCCGCCGAGGGCGACGACCGCCGCCGGCACCCCAGCGCCGGCTCGCTGGGCGTGCAGCGTGGCGACGCGCGAGACCTGGAGGACCTGCCCGAGCAGGACCTTGATCGACGCGAGCTCGTCGTGGAGCGTGGAACGGGCGGCGTCGCTGGTCGGGGCGAGGGAGGCCGTCGTTGCAAGGCGCGGCGGCCTCGGGGCCGCGACGGGCTCGGGGGCCGCGGGCGCCGCGGCCAGGGCGGGGCGCGGGCCGACGCCCGCGGGTGTCTCTGCCGGCGCGGGGCGCTGCACGAACTCCGTGGGCACGAACTCATCGCGGACGGGCGTGCCGTTCACGAGGCGTCGGGCTGGCGCGGCCCGCGGCCCGGGCGGCGCCGGCGGACCGGCGGTGATCTCCACGACCTGGCGCGTGCCCAGGCCCATGACCCCCCCCACCTTGTGCGTCCGGGTGTGGAGGATGACGGCGTCCTTGCCGAGGTTGCTCTTCACCTCGGCGAGGCACAGGGCCATGGTCGACGCGCGGAAGGTTTTCAGTTCCATGGGGGCCATCCGTGGCGGCAGAGTGCGCCCACCGACCGGCGGGACGCACCGGCGCGAGTCCTTCGCTCCCCGCGAGTATATCGACCGGCGACTTCAATGGACGTTCAATCCGGGCCCGCTCACAGACCCCGAATCAGGCGGCGGCGGGCTGGCGGAGGGCGGGCTGCTCGGCGGGCGGGGGCATGACCAGGGCCAGGGACTCGACCTCGACGTGATCGACGATCTCGTTGTACCCCAGCACCGCCGCCGCCGGGAGGTGCGGGGCCAGGATCTGCCGCACCACCCCCCGGACCTGAGGCGAGGCGATCACCACCGGGGGCATGCCCTGCATGACGACGAGCTGGAGGGCCTTGGTGATCTGCTCGGCGATGCGGGCGGTCAGGCGGGCGGGGATCGAGACGGTGGTTCCCGCCGGGCCACGCTCGACGTAGCCGCCGATCAGGTCTTCGAGGGAGGGGTCGAGCGTCACGCACACCAGTCGCGTGCGCTCCTCACCGGCGGGCGCGGGCCCGCCGCCGAGCCCGGCCGCCTGGGGCTGGAGGGGCTGGGCGTACAGGCCGCAGATCGTGCGCCGGAGCGAGTTGCGGACATACTCGGTGAGGACGTCCATGTCCTTGGTCCTGGGTGCCCACTCGGCGAGGGTCTCGAGGATGGTCTCGAGGTCGCGGATGGGGACGCGCTCGCGGAGGAGGTTCTGGAGGATCCGCTGGAGTTCGTGGGGCTTGAGCACGCCGGGCACCACGTCCTCGACGAGCTTGGGGGCCCGCTGCTTGAGGTTCTCGAGCAGGTTGTTGACTTCGTCGCGGGTCAGCAGCTCGTCGCCGTGCCGGCGGACGACCTCGGTCAGGTGGGTGGCGACGACGCTGGTGGCGTCGACGACGGTGTAGTTCAGGGCCTCGGCGCGGGAGCGGTACGCGGGGTCGATCCAGCGGGCGTCGAGGCCGAAGGCGGGCTCGCGCGTGGGCTCGCCTTCGATCGAGCCCGAGGCCAGGCCCGAGTCCATGGCCAGGAGCTTGCCCGGGCGGGTGTGCCCGCGGGCCAGGGCGTTGCCGCGGATCTTGACGCGGTACTCGTTGGGAGGAAGCTGGACGTTGTCACGGATGCGGACGGGGGGCATGACCAGGCCGGACTCGGCGGCGAGCTGGCGGCGGATGGCGGTGATGCGGTCGAGCAGGTCGCCCCCCTGCCCCTTGTCGACCAGCCCCACCAGCCCGTAGCCCAGCTCCAGTTCGAGGAGGTCGACCTTGAGGAGCTGCTCGACGGCGGGCGCGGCGTCGGACTTGGCGGCCCGCGTTGACTTCTCCGATTCGGCCGCGACCTTCTTGCGGGTGCGGAGCATGACGAAGGCGAGCCCGCCCAGGACCGCGGCCATGCCCACCAGCGGGAGCGAGGGGAGGGGGGTGAGGACCATCAGGGCGAGGAAGGCCGCGGTGATGATCAGGCCCCGGGGCTGGCTGGCGACCTGGTCGGTGATGGAGTGGTCCAGGTCGGCGCGCGAGCCGGAGCGGGTGACGATGAGAGCGGCGGCGATCGAGACGATGAAGGCGGGGATCTGGCTGGAGAGCCCGTCGCCGATGGTGAGCTGGGTGAACGTCTCGGCGGTGCGCCCGGCGTCCCAGCCCCGCTGGAGGACGCCCACGGCGAACCCGCCGAAGACGTTGATCGCGGTGATGATGAGCCCGGCGACGGCGTCGCCCCGCACGAACTTGCTGGCGCCGTCCATGGCGCCGAAGAAGTCGGCCTCCTGGGAGATGCGGTCGCGCCGGGTGCGGGCCTCGGTCTCGGTGATGACGCCGGCGTTGAGATCGGCGTCGATCGCCATCTGCTTGCCGGGCATGGCGTCGAGGGTGAAGCGGGCCGCGACCTCGCTGATGCGGGTCGCGCCCTTGGTGATCACCACGAACTGCACGATCACCAGGATCATGAAGATGACCACGCCCACGAAGAGCGAGTCACCCGCCACGAACGACCCGAAGGCCATGATCACGTGCCCCGCCACCGTCGTCGCCTCCTCGGGGGTCGGGGCGTCGGCGGTCAGGATGAGGCGCGTGCTCGCCACGTTGAGCACCAGGCGGTACAGCGTCACGCCCAGCAGCAGCGACGGGAAGACGCTGAAATCCAGGGGCTCGCTCATGTAGATCGTCGTGAGCAGGATCATCACGCTCAGCGTGATGTTCAGCACGATCAGCACGTCCATGAGCCAGGGCGGCAGCGGCACCAGCAGCACCGCCATGAGCAGCACGAACCCGATCGGCACGAGCAGCCCGCGGTAGGCGTGCAGCGTGCGCAACCAGGTCGGCAGCAGGACCGCGGCGACGGGCCGGGGCGGGGCCTCGGCGACGGGCGCGGCCTGGGGTCGGGGTTGCTTCCTGGGGTCAGGCATGACGCTCGATCAAGGCTCCTACGCGGGCGTGGCGGCCCGCTCGGCGACGCCGCTCCGCGTGCGCTCGCCCTCGTTCAGGCGGTACACGTACGCCAGGACCTCGGCGACGGCCTGGTAGAGGGCGGGGGGCACCTCGCGCCCGACGTCGACCTGCCCGTAGAGGGCCCGGGCCAGGGGCGCCCGCTCGACCATGGGCACGCCGTGCGACAGGGCCAGGTGCCGGATCCGAATCGCCATCCAGTCCACGCCCTTGGCGACGACCTTGGGCGCTGCCATGGAGGCCTGGTCGTACCGGAGGGCCACCGAGAAGTGCGTTGGGTTCGTGACGACGACGTCGGCGTTGGGCACGGCGGCGCTGACGCGCTGCAGCGCGATCTGGCGGGCCATGCGCATGCGTCGGGACTTGATCTGCGGGTCGCCCTCCATGCTGCGGCGCTCGTCCTGCACTTCCTGCTTGGTCATCCGCAGGTCGCGCATGTACTGGCGCCGGACGATGAGGTAGTCGGCGACGCCCAGGAAGAGCAGGGCGGCCAGGAGCCAGGCCATCAGTTCCGCCGCCATCGTCGCCATGCGAAGGAGTCCCGCCCCCACGGTCAGGGCGGCCAGCCCGGCGATCTGCTCGAGGTGGGCGTAGAGGTACAGGCCCCCCACGCCCATCACGGCGGAGAGCTTGACGATGTTGGTGACGGTACGCACGGCCGCCTTGACGTTGAAGACCTTCTTGAGCCCCGTGATCGGGTTGAGCCTTGCGATGTCGGGGGAGAGGGCGTCGAGGGTGAAGAGCGGGCCGAACTGCACGACCTGGGAGACGTAGCCGATCACCACCATCGCGATCATGAACGGGGCGAGGGCCCAGACGACCTGGCCCACGCTGAGCGTGATGAGCGGCGTGGCGGAGTCGACGCGGGCCGACCCGGGGCCGCCGGCGTCACTGAGGGTGCGGAGCACGGTGCCCCCCAGCTCGCGGACGAGCCAGCCGCCGAGGAGGGCCAGCAGCACGACGGCCCCGATGAGGTCCAAGGCGCCCGCCAGGTCCTGCGACTTGGAGACCTGCCCCTTCTGCCTCGCCTCGTGGACCTTGCGCGGCGTGGGAGACTCGGTGCGTTCGCCCAGTTCCTCGGCCACTAGCGGCCTCCCCGGGCGTCGCCCCGCTCGACCCACGCGGTGAGGTTCGAGGCCGCGTCGGAGATGTGGTCGCCGACGACGGTCGAGATGCCGTGGAGCGACGCCGCCAGGAGCAGCAGGGCCGCGAGGATCTTGACCGTGAACCCGATGGTCATGGTGTTGATCTGCGGGATGGTCTTGGTGAGCACGCCGAAGAGCACCGTGACGAGGAAGACGGTGCCCAGGGCCGGGGCCGACACGCGCATGGCCATGGAGAACCCCGCACCGATGGTGTCGACGAAGAGCGCCAGGGTCGGGCCGTCCATCGCGGCGGCCCCGGGCGGGATGGTGTCGAAGGACCGCAGCACCTGTCCGAAGACCGCCTCGAGGCCCCCCAACGACAGGAAGACGCTCATCGCCAGGTAGAAGAGGAGCTGCCCGATCACGTCAGCGTCGGCGTCGATCTCGGGGTTGTACACCTTCGCCAGCCCGAAGCCCATCTGCTGCCCCGTCACCACGCCGGCCATGTCCATCGCGAGCATGGGCAGGGCGGCCACGCCCCCGATCACCAGGCCCACCAGCGCCTCGGAGAAGACCAGAGGCAGCAGGGCGAAGAGGTCGAGCGACTCGGGCGCGACGACGCGGGCCGGGGTCATGGGGTACGCCGCGGCGGCGATCATGAGCACGAGCAGCCCCTTGACCTTCCCCGGGATCGCCACGCCCGCGACGAGCGGCCCCATGATGAAGAGCCCGCCCAGGCGGAAGGCCACCAGGAGGTAGGGCACCACGTGCTGGAGCATCGACTCGAACGACAAGGCCGGTCCCCGGGGCGATTCACATGAGCCTGAACATGAGCGACGCGAACTCGATGCACTCCTGGACGATCCACGGCACGAGCAGGGCCGCGGCCAGCAGCATGGCGACGATCTTGGGCACGAACGAAACGGTCTGGTCCTGGATCTGCGTGGCGGACTGGAGGATGCTGATGATCAGCCCGATGAGCACGCCCATGCCCAGGATGGGGGCCGCGATCTTGATGGCGATGATCAGCGTCTGACGCACGAGGTCGATGGCCGCCTGGTCGTAGTTCATGGGTGGCACTCCCGCCCGCTAGCCCAGCACGCCCGGCGGCGCCGCCGAGTGGATCAGCATCGCGGTCTCGACCGCCCGCCCGGACGACACGCTCGTCATGAGGCTGCCGACGACGAGCTGCCACCCGTCGACCAGCACGAAGAGAAGGACCTTGAACGGCAGGCTGATGAGCACGGGCGGGAGCATCATCATGCCCATGGAGATGAGCAGGCTCGAGATCACCATGTCGATGACCAGGAACGGCAGGTAGAGCTTGAAGCCCATGAGGAAGGCGATCTTGAGCTCGCTGAGCATGTACGCCGGGATGAGCGAGACCATGTCCACGTCGGCCCGGGCCAGTTTCGATGGGTCGGACGTGTCGACGCCGCGGTAGTTGAGCACCATGTAGAGGCTCGACCAGTTGTCCGAGGCCTCGATCTGGTCGAACATGTAGTCGCGGAGGGGCTGCTTGGCCCGCTCCCAGACCTGGCCCGAGTCGGTGATCTCGCCCCGCTGGTAGGGCGCCACGGCCTCGGCGTGGATCCGCTCGATCGTGGGCGCCATCACCAGCAGCGTCATGAAGAGCGAGAGCGCGACGAGCACCTGGGGCGGCGGGATCGTCTGCGTCCCCATCGCCTGCTTGAGCAACCCCAGCACCACCGTGAACCGCACGAAACACGTCGTCATCAGCATGATCGACGGCACAAGCGTGATCACGGTCAGGAGCAGCAGGATCGCCACGGGCCCGCTCATGGGGCGACGCTCGTCGCCGGGGGCCGAGGGCGACCCGGAGCCTGAGAGGCCTTCCATGGCCCGCCCGGCGGCCTCCAGCGCCATCACCGGGTTGAGCCCGTCGATGCGGAGCGGGTCCGGGGCAGGGGCCGCGGGCGCGGGCGGGCCCGGGGTGGGGGGTCCCAGCGGCTGGGCGTGGGCCGACGCGACACCGAGCAGGAGCGCGACCAGGAGGGCGGCGATCCTCATGCCGACACCCCCGCCGCGCGGAGTTGATCGAGCCGGCGTCGGAGCGCCGCCGACGCCGGTCGCTCGGGGCGCGGCGTGCCGGCGCCGGGCGTGCGCTCGGCGGCGTCCATGCGGTGCTCGAACGACCTGAGCGTGGCCTCGAAGCGGCGGGCGAGGCTCTCGCTCTCGCGGTCACGCGACTTGATGAGGATGGAGGCCACCTCCTCCGGCTCGTCGATCTGGGCCAGCACCGACATGCCGCCGGGCGAGCCGCGCCCCGGGGGCGTCTGGCACACAAGGAGCACGCGCCGCTCGATCTTGAGGAGGAGCAGCGTCTGCCCGCGCGCGACGGGGAAGCGGCCCAGGATGTCGATGATGCCGGCGGGCGCGCGCCCGCCGGCCCCGGCCGCCGACGCCAGCGAGCCCGAGGAGCGCGCGAAGCGCCGCAGGAGCCGGCTCCCGCCCACGATGAGGGCGAGGACACCGCCCAGCGAGATCGCGGTGCGCCCCCAGTCCGAGCGATCGAGCCACGACTCCTTGGGCGTCGCGCTCGGCACGAGCGGCGTGGACTCGGTCGGTCGCGCCCGCGGCGACATCAGCGCCCGGGCCTCGGGGTCGGCCGTGGGCGGGCCCACGGGCTCCGAGGCCGGCGCGTGCGACGCAAGGGCGAGCGCCAGGCACGTGATGAGCGATCGGGTCGGCATCGGCCCTCCTGGCCTGTTCGAGCCCGGGCTCCGCCGGGCGGCACGCGCTAGGGTGTTAGGGGCGGGGGCGTCTCGACCTTGGCGCCGCCCTCCACGATCTCGCTCACGCGCACGCAGAAGTTGTCGTTGAGCACCAGCACCTCGCCCCTGGCGACGTGTCGGCCGTTGACATACACGTCGACGGGATCGCCCGCGAGCTTGTCCAGCTCGATGACGACCCCCTCTTCCAGGCGCAGCACGTCTTCGACCAGCATCTGTGTCCGCCCGAGCTCGATGGAGACATTGAGGTCGACCTCGGCGAGGACGTCGATGCCGCGCGCCGTCGCCGCCGGCACTCCCTGGGCGAACGCCCGCATCTCGAAGGGCGTCGCGCTCTCCGCCGACCCCGCCGCCTCGTTCACCTCGGCCTGGAGGCCGCTGACGGACTCCATCGCCGACCGCAGGGCGTCATCGACCGCCTTCTGCGTGTCGCCCGGTTGCGGCGTCGGACCGCCCGCGGAGGGATCGGGCGCGTCGCCCGCGGGCTGTGAGGGTGTCTGGGCCATCCAGGCGCTCCATCGGCCCCCGACCGCCCGGGGAGCCTCCCCGTGGTCGCCCCGGACCACGGCCGTCGCTGGGCTATCGGCCCGACCGCGACAGCGACTCGAATCTGCGCCTTGGAGCGCAGGCGACGGGCGCCCCGGCAGAAACTGCGCGTCGCCAGGCCGCCGGTCAATCGGCGGGGAAGCCGCGGCAGCGGGGGATCAGGACCCGGTCCACCCGCTCTCTCCCCTCGGCGTCGACCCCGAACACCTCGTTGACGAGGGCCGTGAGCTGGCGCCCGATCGCGTCAAGGCCAGGCTCCTTGAGCTGGGCGTGCGTGGCCTTCCGGAAGATCATGGCCGCGGCTTCCTTGACCTCGGACTTGCGCCGCTCCAGTTCCTTCTCCACGGAATCCTTGTTCTTCTGCTTGACCTTGAGCACGATGGTGGCGTCCCAGATCCAGACCCGCCCGGTCTGCATGTTCTGGAACTTCTCATCCACCAGCCCGATCTCGACGGTGGTGAGCCCCTCGGCCTCGGCCTGCCCCTCGATCTGGTGGGCCTCGGCGGCCTTGGGCTTGCCCCCCACCACTTTCACCACTCCGAAGACCAGGACCGCCTCCAGCACCATCACCGCCGCCACGATGATGGGCGTCTTGGACCTCTTCTTGGGAGCCGCCTCGGAGGGGGGCTCGGGGGTGGGGGCTTTGTCGGGCTTGGCGGCCATGGTCGGGACCTTTCATGCGCCGTGGGAGCCGGCGCGCACGCACGCCTGCATCGGCGTGGCCTCGGCCCGCGGACAGGCGCGGGCGAGCACCGCGCGTGCAATCCGGGCGCGGGAACGGCACAGTCGGCACGCCTCCGCGCCTTCCCGGACCTTCCTACGCCGCGCGGCGCCCCGCGGACGTCCCGCGGTCCGCGTCGGCCTGGATCGGGATGGCGCCCGGAACCGACTCCTGGGCCGACGGAGGGGTCCCCATGAGCGACCGGAGGGCCGCTTCGAGACGGTCCGGGCTCTCGCGCCGCCAGACCGATTCGAGCGCCGACTGCACGACCGCCATGCGGAAGTTGGCCTCCTCGGTGGCGATGGGCACGACCTCGTGCGCCGACGAGGCGGCGATCCCGAGCATGCCCGCCATCAGCCCGGCGAACCCGACGCCCAGCGCCCACGCCGGCGGAGCCTCGGCCCCGATCAGTGCCATGCCCATGAGCCCCAGGGCCGACACCACCACCAGGGGCGACAGCCAGCCGAGCAGGGGCGAGTTGCGTCGCGGCGGGAGGCAGAGATTCATGAGGTCGGCGGGCGAGGCCCGCGATCCCGCGGACGCCCAGGCGACGACGCCCTCGACCAGCCGCCGCCGATCGATCTCGGTCGGCGCGGGCCGGACCACCCGCGTGAGCCCGATCCGCTCCGCGACCACCTGTCCGACGACCACGGCCGCAAGCCCGCCGCCGATCGTGCCCACCACGGTCATCCAGTCCGCGTTGAACATGCTGTCCTCCGCCCCCGCCCACCGCGCCCACGCGGACCCGGGGGTCGGGCGCGTTATCGGCGAGCCCGGCGAGCGACTGAAGCCCGATCCACGCCCGGGCGGGCCCGCGCGCACCGAGGCGCCCAATCCGCGCTCGGGCGCGGGTTACCGGCCCAGGACGAGCAACTGCTGCATCAGCTCGTCGGCGGTGCGGATGACCCGCGAGGAGGCGGAGTACCCGGTCGACGCGAGGATCATCTGGATGAACTCGTTGCCCAGGTCCACGTTGGAGAGCTCGACGGCGCCGCCGACGATCTTGCCCGAGCCAAGCTCGCCCGGCCCGATGATCTGCGGCGACCCGCTGTTGGGCCCGGTCGAGAAGGTGCTCCCGCCCTCGTCCACGAGCCCCTCGTCGTTGGCGAACATGGCGATGGCGACCTGGCCGATGGTGCGGGTCAGCCCGTTGGTGAACGACCCGACGATGGTCCCATCGACGCCCACGGCGAAGCCGCCCAGCGTGCCCAGCGGGCTGCCGTCGCGGTAGGTCGCCGCCAGCTCCGAGCGCGAGCTGGTCAGCGCCGTGACCTGGTCCTGCCCCTGGGAAAAGTAAAGGCTGAAGGCGAGCGGCGTGATGGCGCCCGTGCCGGCCCGGTCGACCACCAGCGACACCGGGGCCGTGGTGGCCAGCCGACCGCGCTGGTCGAACTCCACGATGCCGGTCCCGATGGGGAGTGCGGCGTCGGTGTCGTCGGCGCTGCTGGCGAAGTAGCGCCAGGTCGTGCCCGCGTCGCTCTTGGAGGCCAGCACCATGGCGACGTCCACTTCGACGGGCGTGCCGAGGGAGTCGTAGACGATCATGGTCGTGCGCACGCTCTCGCCGTCGGCCGAGCCCTGCTGGGTCGCGACCAGGGGCGTGCGCACGAACTGCCCGCTGGCGGAGAGCAGCCTCAGATCGCCCGAGTCGACGCGGAGGTCGTTCACCGTGCCCACGTTGCCCGTGACCGAAAGCACGCCGGTGGTCGGGTCGATCGAGATGCCCGGCGTGCGCCCGTCCGGGTTGACGCCCACGCCGGTGTCGATGCCCAGGGCCACGGAGAGGAAGTCCATCAGCTCCTGGACCGTGGTGGTGGCGGCGACGGTCAGTCGCGCGTCGGGGAGCAGCCGCCCGCCGCGTTCCGCACCCGTGATCAGGATGGTCTGGCCCGCGACAAAGAGCGGCGTGCCGGAGCCGGGCAACTGCGGATCCTCGACGTCGACCAGGCGCGTCGCGGCCTCGAGCACGTTGCCGGCGCCGGGTGGGGGGGAGGCGCCCGCGACCGCGCTCAAACCGGCGGTGGCGGTGCCCATCAGGTCGATCAGCGCGCCGCGGGTGGGCAGCGAGCCGCCGGCGTTGAGGTTGCCGGACAGGTGCACGTTCTGGGTGGCCTCGGCGATGGAGAGCGACCCGAGCGGGATGTTCATGGGGCGGAGCTGCCCGCGGACGACGTTGAAGCGGTCGTCGACGCCCCAGCCCATGACGCGGTCGCCGGTAATCGTGACCAGGTCGTTGGCGCTGTTCTGCCGGAAGGCGCCGGCACGGGTGTAGAGCTCGCGTCCCCCGCGGTCGAGGACGAAGAAGCCGCTCCCCTCGATCGCGAGGTCGCGACCGTCGCCCGTCGCGGAGATGGTCCCGGTGCTGAAGTTGCGCTGGGTTCCGGCGATGGCGACGCCCAGCCCGATCTGCCCCGGGTTCGTGCCCCCGGTCGTGTCCTCCGGGGGCGTGCCGACGCTGAAGGTCCGTGCGAACTGCGTCGCGAACAGCATGCGGTTCTGCTTGTACGCGGTGGTGTTGACGTTGGCGATGTTGTTGCCGATCACGTCCAGGTGCCGGGCGTTGGCGTTCATGCCCGAGAGCGCGGTGAACATCGCGGTCGTGGATGCCATGGTCGTCCTCCGGGGCTCGACGGCGTCGAGCCGGGTCGTCAGGCGCGGCGCCTGACCTCTGGGATGATGCGGGCCAGACTCGGGTTGGTCGCCCCGGCGGGGGGCGGCACCACGGGTGCCGCCACAGCGTGCGCCTCCGGCAGGTGCAGCACGGCGTCGAACCCGACCAGGGGCTTGCCGGGCTCCACGCGCACCGAGCCGGTCACCGTCCGCGTCGCGACGTCCAGGCTGAGCGCACGCCCGTCGATCACGACCAGGGCGCGGGTCGCCCCCGATGCTTCGAGACGGTCGGCGGCCTCCGCCAGACGCGCCAGTTGCGGCTCCGTCAACTCCACCCCCGCCATGGGCGAGAGCCGCACCGGCGCCCCGCTCGACAACTCGGCGTTGCGGGCCAGCTCCAACATCCGCTCGAAGGTCTTGGGGCCCTGGGGCGAGGCCGCCCGCTCCGGACCCCGCGTCCCCGACGCCAGCGAACGCAACAGGTCGATCGGGCCCGTGCTCATGCCGCCGCTCCCTCGGGAGGGGCCGGATCCGAGACGGTCGGATCGGTGGGCGTGGTGCGGGGCGTGGGCGGGTTCGCCGGGCCGGGGCCGGGGCGGGTGGGCTCCTCGATGCGGTCCATGTTGCGCATGAGCATGAGGCTGCCGTCGGCCAGCTTCAGCACGGCGCCCTCGCGGGCCCGCAGCACCGAGACGACGCGGCCTTCGACGCGCTCGTTGTAGATCGAGATGCCGCCCACGGTGGTGCCGATCAGGCCCGCCGCCGACGCCAGTTCGTTCTGCGCCACGAGGCGTTCGAAGCGATCGCCCTGCTCGATGTCTCCCTGTATCTTGCGGATGGACGACAGCTGTTCGAGGAGGGCCTTGGTGTCGTTGGGGGCCAGCGGATCCTGTCGCGACAGCTCGCTGAAGATGATCCGCGTGAACTCCTCGGCGCTCAGGGCGCCGAACGCCGACGGTCCGGGTTGGCGCTGCGACAGCCCGCCCGCCCCTCCGAGCAGAGAGGTGGTCTCCATGCCGGCCTCCCGGTGCGCACGCGCACCGCGGACGCCCCCGGCCTACGCCGTGACGTCCACGCCAAGCCGCGCCCACTCCGGGACGCCGCCCGACTCCGTGTTCTGTTCGCCGTCGGCTCCGCCTCCGGGATCGGCTCCGCCAGGGTGGTTCGCGCCGGGGCTCCGCCCGTCGCGTGGGGCGGGGTGGTGCCCCGCCCATGCGCCTCCGCGCTCGCCGGAATCGCCCTCCCGGCCGCCCGCATCCCTGCCGGCACCGCCGTGCGACTCCGGGTCCAGCTCTCCCCGGCCATCCCTGGCCCCGTTCCACGCCGCGTCCCGCGGCGCCGCCACCTCGATGCGTTCGATCCTCAGCCCCTGATCCTCAAGGGCCGAGCGCAGGGCGGGCACCGCATCGCCCAGCAAGCGGCGTGCCGCTTCGGTCTGGGCCTCGATCCGCACCGTCACCGCCCGCTCGGCCACCTTCACTTGAATGCGCACGCCGCCCAGCGACTCCGGGCTCAGGCGGAGCGTCACCGACCCGCCCCGCTGCCGGAGCGCCGCGTGGAGCCCGCGCGCGACCTGTGCCTCGACGCTCGACGCGACCGGCGCCGCATGGCGCCCCCCCTTGGCTGGCCCCAAGGACCGCAACGGGCCAGCGACGCCGCCGATCCTGATCGGGTCGGCGGTCGGGCCGGGCGGCCTGGCCTCCGCCATCGCGACGGGCCTGGGCGTCGCGAGCGTACCGGCGAGGGTCGAATCCACGCCGCGAATCGGCGGTAATCTCGGGTCTCCGGCGAGCGCCCCCGGGCTCCGCTCGATGCGCGTGTCGCCCTGCCGCACGGGCGCCGATCGCGGGGCGGGGGTCGGTGCGGAGTCGGCCCCTCCGCCGACCGGCGGCTGGCCCGCGGTCCGCGGCGGCGTGGCAGCCTCTGAGGCGCGCTCCGGGGTGCGATCGGCCGGGTCACCTCGCCCGAGCGACGCCGTCGCGGGCCCGCTCGGCGCACCGATCGGCGTCGGATCGGCCGGTGCGCGCGCCAAGGCCGGCTCGGGTCGTCCCCCCGACGCCAGCCGCAGCATCGCCGCGGCGGTCGGGTCGAACCGCGCGAGCTGGTCCAGCTCGTGCGGCAGGCGGACCACGCCGGCAACCAGCAGCGACGTGCGCGGGTCGAGCGATTCCTGCGCCCCGGACACGACCGCCAGCGATTCGGGCGCGACACCCCCGCCGGGTTCGGCGGTGTCGCCTGTCGGCCCAGCCGCCGGCGCGGGCGCCTCCGCGCCGACCGGGGGCCGGGCGACTCCCTCGAAGGGCGTCACGTCCCCGGGCCGTACGTCCGGCCTCTCGAACCCCGGGCCCTCCAGGCCGCCCAGGGGGTGAATGCTCGGTCCGATCAACGCCCCGGCACCTCCGCCGCGCGGGCGATCTGCCCGCGTCGGCGGAGACGCTCCAGCAACTCCGAGGCCAGAGCGGGGTCGTCCTTCAGGAACTCGCCGATGACCTTGGCCCGGGTCCGCTCCTGCATCGCGTTCAGATACGACACCACCATGTCCAGTCGGGCGGCATCGGGAGGCTGCGGCGCGGACGCGGCGGGGGCGCTCGCGGCGGGAGCGTTGGCGGTCAGCGGCGACGACCCGGTCGGCGCCGCGGCGTCGGGCATGAGACCGTCCCGCAGCACGCCCATCAGGAGCGCCTTGGCCTCGGGCGGCTTGACGGCCTGGAGCACCCCCACCGCCTTCTTGAACTGCACCCCCTGCTCGAGCTCCGCGCGCCCGCGGCGCTGATCGACCGCCAGCCCCTGCTCCTTCTCGAACGCGATCCTCTGGCGGTCGAGCAGCTCGCGCTCCTGCATCAGCGCGGCCCGCATGAGCTCGATCTCGTCGCGCAGGCGCCGAAGCCGCTGGTCTTCGACGCGGACGCTCGCCCGCTCCGACTCGATCCGCTCGTCCGTGGTGACCGGCGGCGCCGTGCGCCGGGCCTCGGCGGCGTCCGCCCTGGCCCCGGCCTCGGCGTCCGCCTTCTCCTTGCCCTCGCGGGCGGACCGCTCGGCGAGCGTCTCCTTGAAGAGGGCGCGGACCTCGTGCACGCGGCGCTGATCGAGGCGGTCGGTCGCGGCCAGGTAGCCCACGAGCCCGCCTGCGAGCAGCGTGTTGAGCACCCCGAACAGCCCGAGGGCGGGCCATAGGCCTTTCATGCCGCCTCCCCGTCCGCCCCGCCCGTCCGTCGGGCGGCGCGCATGACGTTGATCTCGTCGACCGCCGCGTTCTCGCGCCGATCGCGCTCCGACTTCCACGCGGTCCATCTCCGCTCGCGGAGCGCCTCGACGGCCTTGCGGTCCACGGTGGCGCGGATGAGGTCGGCGCGGGCCCGGTCCAGCCGCGCGAGCACGCCCGCGAGCTTGAGCACGCACTGCTGGGCCTTGGCGATCAGATGCAGCGATGCCGCGGCCTCGCGCCGGGCCGCGAGCAGGTCCGCCGACCCCGCCTCGGCGCGCTCGGCGCCCAGGGCCCGGCGCAGCTCCTCGCGGCCCGCCTCGATGCGTTGCCGGTGTTCGCGGATCTCGCGCTCGATGCGCAGGCGCTCGGCCTCCAGGGCCGCGACGCGCAGCTGCCGCTCGCGCTCCACGATCGCCCGCTGGTCCAGCACCGCCTGCAGATCGAACTCGAAGCCGCCCATGGCTCGGTCCTCCGCGTCCCTGTGGTGGGCCCGGGCGATCCATGCCCCGGCCCGCGCCGCGCGGCGATCAGCCCGCGACCCGTCCCTTCCCCGATCGTTGCAGCGCCTGGGCCGCCTGTCCCGCGAGGGCCACGAGCCGCTCGCGCCCCTTCTCGAACTCCTCGTGCTCGCCCTCGCCCTGCCTCAGCAGGGCGGTGATGGCCCCGTGCATGTCGATCGCGACGTCCGACTCGGGCTTGGCCCCGCGGGCGTAGGCCCCGATCTGCACCAGGTCCTCGATCTCCGCGTAGGACGCGAGCAGGCGCAGGAGCCGGCGCCGGGCGTCGACGTGGGCCGGGTCGCACACCGCGTCGGCGACGCGGCTCACCGAGTCCAGCACGTCGATCGCCGGGTAGTGCGCCCGCTGCGCCAGCCGGCGCGAGAGCACGACGTGCCCGTCCAGGATGCCGCGGGCGGCGTCGGCGACCGGCTCGGTCATGTCGTCGCCCTCCACCAGGATCGTGTACAGCCCGGTGATCGACCCGCCCGTGACGCCGCCCGACGACCTCAGCGAGCCGGCCCGTTCCAGCAGCAGGGCCAGCTGCGAGAAGACGCTGGGCGTGTACCCCTTGGTCGCGGGGGGCTCGCCCACCGACAGCCCCACCTGCCGCTGGGCGTGCGCGAAGCGCGTGATCGAGTCCATCATGAGCAGGACGCTCCGACCCCGGTCGCGGAAGTGCTCCGCGACCGAGTGCGCCAGCCTCGCGGCCCGCAGCCGCATCACCGGCGATTCGTCGCTGGTCGACACCACCAGCACCGACCGCGCCAGCCCCCGGTCGCCCAGGCTGTGGTGGATGAAGTCGTTGACCTCGCGCCCGCGCTCGCCGATCAACGCGATGACGTTCACCTCCGCGCTCGTCCCGCGCGCGATGAGCCCCAGGAGCGTGCTCTTGCCCACGCCCGGGCCGGCGAACAGCCCCAGCCGCTGCCCGCGCCCCAGCGTCGTGAACAGGTCCAGGGCCCGCACCCCCGTGTGCAGCGGCGCCGTGATCCGCGCCCGCGACGTGGGCGGGATCGGATCGGGCGACAGGGGACGGCGGACCAGGTCGCCGACGGCGCCCTTCCCGTCGATCGGGCGCCCCAGACCATCGAGGCACCGCCCCAGCATCGAGTCGCCCACGGGCACGCTCTGCCACGCCTCCAGCCCCGTCACCCGGTCGCCGGGGCGGATCCCCGCGGTCTGGCCCAGGATCATCACCACCGATTGCTCACGCGTGAACCCCACCACCTCGCCCAGGACCGGCACGGCCCCCACCATCCCCGGCTCCACGCGCACCAGGGCCCCCACCGGCAGCGGCAGGTCGTCGACCTGGAGCGTCAGCCCGCGCAGCGCGTGCACGCGACCGCTCACCCGGATCGGCTGCAGGTGCTCGGCGAGGCTGAAGGCCGCGGCGAGCGTCATGGCCCCGTCCTCGGAGGCGCGCCGTCGCCCCCCGCGGGCAGCAGCGCTTCGGCGATCCGCTCCAACTGCCCCTGGATCGAGGCATCGAACGTCCCGCCCCCGACCGTCGTCGCCACGCACGACCCGCGACGGAGCGACGCGTCGGTCGCGAGGTCCACGTGATCGGCCATGGGCAGCCGCGCCAGCAACCCCGGCATCGCGTCCCTGAGGAGGCGCTCGTCCTCGGGATGCACGGCGATCCGGAGCGCCGTCGGCTTGGCGACGAGCCGCAGCACCGCCTCGACCTGGTCGATCACGAGCGCGGGGTCCAGGTCGAGCCGACGCTTGGTGAGCGTCTCGGCCAGCCGCGCCGCCAGGCGAACCACGTCGGTGCGGGCGTCGGCGAGCAGCCGGGCGCGCTCGCCCGTGAGCCAGCCGAGGGTTTGGCCCCACGCCGACTCGAGGTCCGCGAGCCGCTGGCGGAACTCCGCCAGCGCCTGGGCGTGCCCCGCCGCCGACCCTTGCTCGCGACCGCGGGCCAAGCCCTCCGCGTGCCCCAGGGCGGCGCCCTCCGCCGACGCCGACTCGATCATCCGCCTGCGCTGGGCCGCGGCGTCGGCGAGGACCCGCTCGGCCTCCTGGCGGGCCCGGGCCACCACCGACTCCGCCTCGCGCGTGACGTCGCCGAGGTTGAGCGCGATGGCGTCCTTGAGGGACACGCCGGTGTTGGACCCGCGGATCAGCGCCAACGCTCCCTCCGGTCAGACCAGCTGCTCCTGGTCCCCTCCGCGCCCCTCGATCACCAGGTCCCCGGACTCCTCGAGCCGGCGGACGATGTCGACCACGCGCTGCTGGGCGGCCTCGACGTCGCTGATGCGGACCGGGCCCATGTACTGCATGTCCTCCTGGATGAGCTGGGCGGCGCGCTCCGACATGTTCTTGAAGACCTTGCCCTTGAGCTCGTCGCTGGCGGTCTTGAGGGCCAGCGACAACTCCTCGTTGTCCACCTCCTTGAGCACCGCCTGGATCCCCTTGTCGTTGACCATCTTGATGTCCTCGAAGACGAACATCAGCCGCCGGATCTGCTCCACCAGGTCCGCGTCCTCCGCCTCCAGGCCCTCCAGGATCGCCTTCTCCGTCGCGCGATCGGCCAGGTTGAGGATCTCCGACACGGTCGGGACCCCGCCCGCCTTCTCCATGCTCTGCACCAGCATGTTCGCCAGCCGCCCCTCCAGCCCCTTCTCCACCTCGCGGATCACCTCGGGGTTGGTCTGCTCCATGTTGGCGACACGCTTGATCACCTCGATCTGCTTCTGCATCGCCAGGCCCGCCAGGATCTCCGCCGCCTTGTGGTGCGGCAGGTGGCACAGGATCAGCGCGATCGTCTGCGGGTGCTCCTCCTGGATGAACGTCAGCAGGTTCTCGCTCTCCGCTCGCTGCAGGAACGCGAAGGGCGTCTTCTGCACCTGGGTCTGGATCTGCGCCAGAACCCGCTCGGCCTGCTTCCCCTCCATGCTCTCCCCGAGGATCCGCTTGGCGTATTCGAGGTTGCCCTCCGAGGCGTATTGGCTCGCCATCGTGAGGCTGTAGAACTCCGAGACCACCGCGTCCTGCAGGGCCCGCGGCACGCGCCCCAGCCCCGCCAGCTCGCGCGTCACCTCCTCCACCGTCTCCGGAGGGAGCAGCTTCAGGATCTTGGACGCGTTGCCCGTGCCCACCGCCAGCAGCAGGATCGCCGCCTTGGTCACCCCGTCCAGCTTCGACGCATCCTCGGGCAGCTTCTCGTTGGGCTTGCGCGGCATGGCTTGGTACGCCCGTCGGCGTCACGACTCCGGCGAGACCCACCTGGTGATCAGCTTGGCGGCGACGTCCGGGTCGCCGCCCACCAGCTCTCCGACCTGGTCGAGGATCTTCTGCGACTGCACCGCCTCCTCGTCCACCTCGATGCCCGCCATCGGGGTCTCGCTCTCGTCCGCCTCGCCGATCAGGTCGCTCTTGGTCTCGAGCGTGGGGGGCACGCCGGCGATCTCCTCGGCCTCGGGCAGGGCCGCGGGCCGGGCGCCCTTCCTGACCATCAGCACCATCATCACGAACGCCACGAGCGCCAGCGCCCCGAGGATCACCTTGTCGAGCATCCCGGTCAGCGCCCCGCCCACGCCGGATCCGCCCCCCAGCGCCATCGAGCCCAGGAACCCCGTTCCCCCCGGCGCCGCCGCGGCCAGCGCCACGTCCACCGGGATGAGCGACACGGTGACCTCGCCCTCGACCACGGCGCCCTCGCCGGTGCGGGTCTTGAGGTGGGGCCTGACCGCCTCGACGATCCGCGCCTGCTCGCGCGTGAACGCCTGGTCGATGTCCGCGTCGGTGGGCTCCGCCTGGTCCGTCCCGCCCGCCGAGCGCCTGAGCAGGCCCGCGAGGTAGTTCCGGGGCACCGCGATCGACGCGACGAGCATGGTGGCCATGCCCCGCGGGTCCACGATGCTCTCGACGCGCTTGCCCACGTGCCCGTCGAACTCCTCCGTCGTCTCGGTCTGGTCGGTCTTGGCGCCCGTGCCCGCGCCGCTGTTGACGTCGAGCCCCACGTTCGAACGCACGCCCGGCTCGGCCGACGACGACGCCGACTGGGTGGAAGAACGCGACCCCGTCTCCCGCTTCACCAGGTTCAGCGTGCCGTCGCCGACCTCGAAGTGCTTCTGCACCTGGGCCGACACCCGCGTCACGTCGACCTGGGCGGTCACCGCGATCCGCACGCCCGGGATGTGCGACAGGAGGTCGAGGATCTTCTCCCTCGTCTGCTGCTCGATCTTGCCCGCCTGCTCGAGGTAGGTCCCGGGGATCACGTCGCCGTCGCTCGTCGGGCGGCGCTCGCGCCCCGTCGAGCCATCGACGACCTTGACCCGGCCGCGGTCCAGCCCGGAGTGTGCCCCGACCACCACCGCCGCGATCGCGTCCACCGTCGCCTGCGGGAGCCCCTGCCCGCCCTGGCTCCAGACCGTGACCGACGCCGTCGGCTTGGGTGTCGCCGAGCCCAGGTTGCTCGCCCGGGGCAGGTCGAGCACGACGTGGGCGCTCTCGATCCCCTTGAACTTGCCGATCACCCGCGCCAGCAGCGTCTGGAGATCGATGAGATAGAGCTGCTCGCTCTGCTGCCGGCTGGTGTGCCAGGTCTGCCGTTCGAGGATGTTCTTGAAGAGCTGGGCCGAATCGCTGGGCAGCTTGCCGGCCTCGCCCACCGACGCCAGGGCGCGGTCGCGGTCGGCGGGCGCGACGAGGAGGCGCCCGTCCCTGATCTCGTGCTTGATCCCGCCCGCCCGCAGCGCTTCCGTCGCGCGCTGCAGGTCCGACCCGCCGCTCCCGGGCATGAGCTCGACCTGCCCGCCCCGACCGGTCCACAGCGCGACCAGGGCCAGCGAGAGAGCCACGATCATCGCCATGGCGCCGATGAGGAGGCGCTGCGTGGGCGACATGCGGCGCAGGTACGTGCCGATCGTCGTGATGACCCTGCGCAGTGGTTCCACCGCCCCGGCCTCCCTGCCGCGATCGGCCGCGCCCTCCGGGCGCCGCGAGGGGTCGCCGATCGCTCCGATCGGACCCCGCCGCTCTCAATGTCGGACCGACGCCGCGCGGGCCTTGAAACCCCGCGCGGTTCCCGCGCCCGCCCGCGCCGTTCCTGCGCGTCCGGCCCGGGTCGCGTCAGACCCGGATCTGTCGGATCTCGTCGTACGCCTCCATCATCCGGTTGCGCACGGATTGGAGCATGCGGAAGGCCATGTCCGCCTTCTGAGTCGCCAGGATCACGCCCTCGACGTCGTCCCGGCGACCCGTCTGCAGATCCTCGATCGCGCGGTTGGCGTCCTGCTGCATGCGGTCCGCCTGCCGGATGTTCTCCAGCAGCACGTCCTTGAAGCTCGGGCCTTCGCCGGGCCCGCCGGGCGGCCTGGGGGTCGCCCCGCCCCAGCGTGCGGGTCCGATGCCCCCGGAGTTGATCAGCCCAAGCGGGTCGCTCATGGATCAGGCCCCGTCGCCGGCGGCTCGCCGGCCCCTCCCCCTACGCCAGCAGTCGCAACGCCTGTGCCAGCATCTGCTTGGTCGCCTCCGCCGCGACCACGTTGGCCTCGTAGGCCCGGCTGGCCTCCAGGGCGTTCACCTGCTCCACCACAGGGTTCACGTTCGTCTCCGCCACGTACCCCGCATGCGGCCCGTCCTTGTACGCGAGCGGGCTGTCCGGGTTGAACTCCCGCGGGCGGATGGGCGTCGCGTCCAGGGCGATCTCCGCCACGTGCACGCCCAGGGCCCGCCCGTCCGGCGTGCGCGCCGACGGGTCCCCCGGCGCCAGCATGACTTGGCGGGCCCGGTACGGATTGATCCGCCCCTCCGAGTCGAGCACGGTGCCCCGGTTGGCGATGTTCGACGCGATCGCCGTCAGACGGATCCGCTGGGCGATCATGCCGCTCGTCGAGATGTCAAGGCTGCCGTACATCCGATCCCCCTATCGCCCGCGGTCCTACACCCGCTGGCTGATCGCCGTCCGCATCACGTCGTTGCGGGTCCGGAGCAGTTCGGCCGAGACCCGGAACGCCGCGGCGTTCTCCGCCAGGTCCTGCATGAGGCGCTCCAGGTCGCGGTTGTTGCGGTCGTGGAACACGATGCCGCCCCGGGGGGTCTCGGGCTTGAACTCAAGCCGACCGTCCGGATGCTGCACGACCTCGCCCGACCCCGTGAGCCCGAGGCGATCACCGCCCTCGCGCCGATGCTCGTCGAGCGCCCGCCCGAGGGCCTCGCGGAAACCCCGGACCGAGACCTCCTTGACCTCGAATCCGGGGGTCGTGGCGTTGGCGATGTTGTGCGCGATCAGGCGTTGGCGTTGCGCGGCGAAGCGCAAGGAGGCCTCCAGGACCTGCACCGTGCCCGAGTTGGCCAGTCCGCCGACCATGCCGCGCTCCGCCGCAATCCCCGGGCCAACGCCTACAGGGCCTCCTCCACCAGTTGCAGTTCCTTCCACTTCTTGAGCTTGAGGCCCAGCGTGCGCACGCCGATCCCCAGGGCCTTGGCCGTCTTCTGCCGGTGCCCGCCCAGCCGCCGAAGGGCCTCGACGATGATCTCCCGCTCGAGGTCCTCGAGCGGGCGGACGTCGCCGACGCCCGCCCGGAGCTTGGGCTCGAGCAGCATGCCCTGGTGCGTGGCCGTGATGTCGCCGCCCGTCAGCCAGGGCGCCACCAGGCCCGCCGAGATCCGGCGGGGCTCGTCGGGGGACCGCCCCATCCCGCACAGCACCACGGCCCGCTCGCAGACGTTCTGCAGTTCGCGCACGTTGCCGGGCCAGGCGTAGATGGACAGCAGGGCCAAGGCCTCGGCGTCGATCTGCGGAATCGCCCTCCCCTCGCGCCGGCAGACCTCGCCCACGAAGTGCCCAACCAGCGCCGGCACGTCCGCGAGCCGTTCGCGCAGGGGCGGGACCGCGAGGGGCAGCACGTTCACGCGGAAGAACAGGTCGTGGCGGAACGCGCCCTTGCGCACCTCGCCCGGCAGGTCCCGGTTGCTCGTCGCCAGCACGCGCACGTCCACGCCGATGGTCACGCTCGACCCGACTCGCTCGAAGGCCCGCTCCTGCAACACCCGCAGAAGCTTGGCCTGCAACCCCGGCGCGATCTCGCTGATCTCGTCCAGGAGCAGGGTCCCCGAGTCGGCCAGCTCGAACCGCCCCTTGCGCGTGCGGTCGGCGCCGGTGAACGCGCCCCGCTCGTGCCCGAAGAGCTCGGACTCCAGGAGCGACTCCGACAGGGCCGCGCAGTTGACCGCCAGGAACGCCCCCCCGGCCCTCGGGCTCTCCTCGTGGATCGCCCGCGCCACGACCTCCTTGCCCGCGCCGCTCTCGCCCGTGATCAGCACGCCCCCGCCCGAGGCGGCGATCGTCCGCACCTGCTCGCGGAGCTGGGCCATGACCGGCGACGCTCCGATGAGCCGCTGGGCGCCCCGCCCCCCGCCGGACCCCGCCCCCCCGCGGGCGGGCGGCTCGCCCGCGCCGCCCGCCCGCAGCAGGGCGTTCTCGCGCCGCAGGCGCCCGTGCTTGACCGCGCGCTTGACCGCGATCACCAGTTCGTCGCCCTCGAAGGGCTTGGTGAGGTAGTCGAACGCGCCGAGCTTGAGGGCCCGCACCGCGGTCTCGATCGTCCCGAACGCCGTCATGACCAGCACCGGCAGCTCCTCGTCGACCTTGCGCAGCCGTTCGAGGAGCTCGAGCCCGGTCATCCCGGGCATGCGCAGGTCGGTCACGAGCGCGTCGGGGCGCTTCTGCGCCACCATGTCGAGCGCCGCCGATCCGTCGGGCGCCGTCACGACCGCGAACCCGGCCCGCCGCAGCGTGCCCCCCACGCTGTCGCGCATCATCTCCTTGTCGTCGACCACCAGCACGCTCGTCATGCGATGCTCCCCATGCGCCGCGACGCCGGGACCGTCACCCGGACCCCGTCGCCCGCCCGATCGTCCTCGCCCGGGGCCGCGGGCAGCACGAGTTCCACCGTCGCCCCGGGCCCGTCGGCGTTGTTGCGCACCGACACGCGCCCGCCGTGCCCTTCCACGATCCGGTGCACGATCGCCAGCCCCAGCCCCGTGCCCGCCGCCCGCGTGGTGAAGAACGGGTTGAACATCCGCCGGGCCACCTCCTCGGTCACCCCCACGCCGGTGTCGCGGACCGTGACCGCGACCCGATCCCCCGCCCGCTCGGCGTCGATCGTCAGCACGCGCGGGCCCGCCGTCCCAGGCATCGACTCCGACGCGTTCCGGATCACGTTCGACAGCGCCTGCCGGACCAGCGTCGGGTCCACGAGCACCGTCGGCCGAGCCCGCCGGTCCAGGTCCCGCCGCTCGACGCGCACGCCGGCGAGGTCCCCCGCCTCCGTGCACGCGGCGAGCGCGCCCGACACGACGTCGGACGCCCGCACCGCCTCGGCCCGCACCGCCTGCCCCTTGGCGAACGCCAGCACGTCGCGCACGATCGCGTCCATCGACCGGGCCGCCTCGGCGATCCGCCCCGCCACGCGGTGCGGCTCGGGCATCCCCGCCAGATCCTCGTCGAGCATCCTGGCGTAGAGGCGGATCGACCCCAGCGGGTTGCGGATCTCGTGCGCGATCCCCGCCGCCATCTCGCCCAGCGCCGCCAGCCGCCGCGATCGCTCCACCTCCCCGTTGGCGCGGGCCAGTTCCTCGTTCAGCCTCGCCACCTCGCCCCGCAACTGATCGTGCGTCGCCCCGAGCCGGGCCGTCACCTCGTTGAACGCCGTCAGGAGTTCCGTGAGATCGGTCGGCGTCAGCCCTCCCGCCGTCGCGGCGGGCGCCGGGCCCCCGGGTTGAGCCGCCGATCCGTCCACCTAGGCCTCCTCGTCCCTGAAGCGCGGCCGCTCCGTGGGCGGCGGGGTGTAGGCGCCCGTCGCCCGGCGCGAGCGGTCCAGCTCGCCGAGCTCGCGGGCGATCTCCCGCCGACGGTCCTCCAGCCGCTCGCGGTCGTGCGCGTCCCGGCGATCGATGGCGTCGATCAGCCCCGCGATCGACTCCAGTCGCTGCCGGATGCGGTCGCGGGACCCCGCGTCGGTCGTCCCCGCCGTCACGTCCCACCGCTGCTGGAGCGGCACCAGGCGGCGGGCGCACCCCTCCATGCGGTCGATCACCGCCTGGCGCTCGGCCAGCACCTCCAGCAGGCGATCCGGGTCGTCCTCGTCGATCAGGCGGCTCTGCCGCTGCCCCAAGGCGTCGAGCTGCCCGAGCAGCCCCAGTTGCTCCGACAGCGAGGCTTCCAACTGGCGCGCGACCGCCTCGGGACTCTGCCCGTCGGGGTTGCGCGAATCGGGCTCCTGGGCTCCGCGTCCGGTCATCCTGACCCTCCCCTTCGTTCGGTCTCCGACCGATCACGGGGTCCCTGCCTAGCGCTGGTCCGGGGGTGGGTCCCCGGGCGTCCGCGCCGCGCTCCCCGGCCCACCGTCCGCGCCGGCGAGTCGTCCGATCTCATCGGTCGATTGCAGCCATCTTTCCCAATCCTCGCGCCGCATCACCCCGTCGGCGCTCTGCCAGACGTCCGCCGGCAGGCTCTCGTAGAAGCTCCGGGCCCGCTTCTGGGCGGTCTCGGCCTTGGCGATGTCCCCCTGCTTGAGGTGGGCGCTGACGATCTGGACCAGCGCGACCAGGGCCTCGGGGCGCCGGCTGTACCGCTCCCGGGCCGCGTCGTAGAGGCGGATCGCCGTCTCGTACTCCCCGAGCTTGAAGGCGCAATCCGCCACGTAGAAGTGCGCGTTCTTGAGCGACACGTCCTCGACCGCGCCCCGCCGCCTTTCGTCCATGCGGTCGATGTCGTCCCGCACGCGGCCGAACAACCCCATCGACTGCCGCAGACGCTCGTCGCGGAGACCCTCGAGCGTCCGGCGCTCGCCGTCCGGCATGGCCTCCGCCAGCCGGCGCTCCACCCCCTCGGCCGACCTCCGGTAGGAATCCGCGAGCCGGAAGCGGAGCAGGTGCGCGTCGCGCCGCTCGGGGAACCGGTCCAGCGTCTCGGTCAGCCTCGCGATGGCCGCCTCGAACTGCCCCGACTCGTAGAGGTGGTGCGCCAACGCGATCAGCGCCGGGCCGAAGTGCGGGTTGTCCGTCGGGCCCAGACCCCCCGCGACCACCGCCGACAGCAGCCCCTCCCCCTCCGCGTCGTTGCCGACGTCCCCGTCGGCGAGCAGGGCCTGGGCCAGCGGCACGTGGGCCGCGTCCGCGAACGGCCCCTTCCCCTCCGAGATCAGCTTGCGGAGCATCCCCACCGCCATCTCGGACTCCCCCCGCATCTGGAAGGCACGCGCCAGCCGGAACTGGGCCTCCGGCGACCTGGGGTCCGACGGGAAACTCGCGAGGAACTCCTGCAACGCCGCGATCGCGTCGGACTGGCTCCCCGCCCGGTCGTACGCCAGCGCCGCGCGCCACAGGCTCGACCCGTACGCGGGCGAGTCCGAGATGACCACGCGCTGGGCGTGACGCCTCAGATAGTCGGCCCCCCCCAGCAGGCGCTGCTTGACCTCCGACCGCGTCGCCGGGTCCAGCGCCTCCAGCGACGCGCCCTGCGCCGCCGCCACCGCCTCCCCCGTGTCGATCGGCGCACGCTCCGACGCCGCCCGCAGGCTCGCCTCGCCCAGCGCCAGCAGGATCTCAGGCGGAACGGCGTCGTATTCGAACAGCGTCTCGGCGAGGGCGACGAACGCAGCGGCTCGGTCCCGCAGCTCGGGTTGGGGGGATTCGAACCGTTCGCGGAACCGCGCCAGCAGGCTCGTCGCCACCCGACCCCTGTCCACGCCGCCCGCGCCGCCTCCGGCCCGAAGGCTCTGCGCCAGCGCGTCGTAGGTCGCCAGGCACTCCTCCACGGTCGCCGACCCGTCCGCCAGCGAGAGCCGCGACTCGACCTGCCCGAGCCCGAGCAGTGCGGGCAGCACGACCTCGGCCTGCTTGAACCTCGTTGAAGCGACCTGGAGACTCTCGCGCGCCCGGGCCAGCAGCTCGACCGACTCCGCCACCGCCGCCCGCTCCCGGGTGAGCCCCAGCGCCAGCTGGAGGCGGCCCATGAGCGGGTCGTCCTCGCTCAGCAGCCCCTCGGCCCGCAGCAGGTGACGCGTGGCGTCGTCGAGCTGGCCGCCCTCCAGGTACGACCGCCCCAGCAGGATCAGGAGCTCGGCCCGCTGCCGCGGCTCGGCGCTCTCGAACCCCGGCATCAGCGGGAGGAGCCTCGCCACCGCCTCGTCGTGGTAGCCCTGCCCCAGCATGATCTCGGTCTGACGCGCCGCCGCCCATACCGCGTCGTCCCGGTTCAGCGCCGCCCCCGCACGAACCCGCCCCACCAGGTCCAGCGCCAGGTCCATGTCCGGCGTGGGTGACCGCAGCGTCCGCTCCACCACGCGCCGGTACAGGCCGGCCCGCGGACGCGCCATCGCGTCGGGCAGACGGTCCGCGCGCCCGAGCGCACGCTCCACCCGGTCCAGCTCGAGGAGCACGTCGGCCATCGCGTACTGGTCCGACGGCTCCAGCTCGCCACCCAGCCTCTCGGCCTCGGCGAACTGCACCTCGATCGCGCTGTTGTTGTCGGCGCGGCTGATCCCCAGCGCCTTCTGCCCACGGTACAGCGCCCTCGCCAGCGTCAGGTGAAACTTCACCCTCTGCTCGGCGCTCACGTTCTTCGTCCCCACGTGCGGGAGCACGCCCTTGTTCAACTCATCGATCGCCTCGGTGTGCTTCTCCTTGACCACCAGCGCCTCGGCCCGATGCAGCGGACCCTCGACGTCGGGCCTGGGCGCCCTGGCGATCAACGACACCAGCCCCGCGATCAGCAGCGCCGCCGAGCCCACCAGCACCGGAAGCTGCCACGCCGTCCGCCATGACGGCGACACCCCGGCGGGGGTCGCGCCCAGGGGCGGCGTGGGTGCATCGGGCTTCTCTGGCGCGCTCACACCTGGGCCTCCGGCGGGCCGTGCGCCGCGCGCGCACCCCCGCCCAACCGCCCCTTATCGGCATGTGTTTGCCCACGCCTTCACCTACCCGCCCGATCGATCCACGCGGACCACCACCCGCGTTCCCCCCAGCACGCCGCCACGCCCGGAGCCTCCCTGGTCCATCAGGCCGAGCAGCGCCGCCGGAGGCATGATCCACTTCACCAGGTTCCGCGCCAGCGCCCGCAGGAGCCCAGGCGGGCGCCGCGGCCCGGGGTCGGCGCCCACCCCCGCCAGCACGACCTCGCAGCCGAACAGCAACTTCCCCGGCGTCCGCCCCCACAGGCCCTCCAACAACGCTCCCCCCACCACCCCAACCGCGACCGCCGTCAGCACCACCATCAACGCCGGGCCCGCGATCCACGCCGCCACCGAGACCAGTTGGCCGCCCGGAACTCCCCAGCCCGCCGACGCGATACCCAGCGCGAGCACCCCGTCCACCGCCGACGCCGCCACCCGGCGACCCGCCTCCGCCAGGGCCGTCCCCTCCGGGAGCACGATCGAATCGGCCTGCGGCTGCCGCAGCACCACCACCAGCACCGCCCCCATCAGCACGAGCAGCGCCAGGACGATCGCACGGAATCGCCGCGGGGAGATCGGCACCTCCGACACCGCCGCTCCCGCGTACAGCACCCGCCCGCTCAGCCCCGACAGTTCGACGATCCGCACCGACCCGATCGCCCCGGGGCCGCCCAGCAAGCCGCCCCCCGTGCCGCTCGCCTCCCCCGGCGCCGCACGCCACACCGCCACCACGCGCCCGGCCCCCGCAAGCCACACGACCGCCGCGCGGTTCGGCACGGCGGGCACCCGCGCCAGGTCCCGCACGCTCCCGCCCACCGCCAACTGGCGGACCCCAAGCGTCCCCTGCTCGGCACGGTCCACGAGCGTCAGCCGACCCCAGGCCTCCAGCGCGACCGCTCGCGGCAGCAGCGCCCCAGCCAGCCGGGGTTGCGGCTCGAACTCGGCTCCAAGCGTCGCCGGCTCTTCCGCCGCCACGCCACGACGCAACTCGTCGCCGCCGATCACCCACAGCCCCAACCCGCCCTCGGCCCCGCCTCCCACCATCGCCAGCCCGCGCTCCGACGCGATGAGCCGAGAGCCCTCCAACACGCCCGACCAGGCCCCCCCGACGCCCCGGGCCGCGTCCGGCGCCAACTCCAGGCCGCGCCAGGCGCCGCGGCTGAGCACCCACAGCCGGGGGTCGGACCCGGCCCCCGCCTCTTCGTCGACCAGCACCGCCGGGCCCACCGGGCTGTCCGCCGTGCCCATCAGACGCCCGCGCGAGGGCAGCGCCGGCCGGACTTCCAGCCGGCCCTCGGGCGTGTACCGCCACAGGTCCGCGATCCCCGTGTCAACCGCCGTCAGCGACACGACCGGGCGCTGTTCCGCTTCGCGCCCGCTCGGCCCGTAGATCAGGAACACGGAACCCCCGTGGGCCACCATCGCCTCGGGCGATCCGACCGCCATCGCCGCCGTCCGCACCGAGCCGTCGACGGCGCCGCGTGCAACCCCGTCGCTCGACCCCGCACGCCGGCGGGGCGGCAGGTGCACCAGCGCCCGCGACGGCTCACCGCCGACGCCGCCGTCGATCAGGGCCCAGCCGTGCCAGACGCCCCCAGCCCACGACCCGCTCTCGCCGCTCATCGACCACGCACCGATCCCCGGGCCCGCGGGCTGGGCGGCCACGCTCGACGGGAGCACCGCCGCCGCGAAGAACACGATCTGGAGCAGGACATCCCGCCGCACGCGAGAGGTTAGCCCCGCAACCGGACCGCTCGACCTCTCGGACCGGGCCCCCGCGCGGCCGTGTCCCCCGCCGGCCGCGGCCCGTCGCGCCCGATCGCCGGCCGCTCGGTCCGAGAAACCGCCCTTGCCCCGCGGGGTGAAGCCCTCCCCGGTGGATGGTCGATGAGCCTCCCATGAGCATCCTGGGCCCGAGCCTTGCACAGTCGTTGGCCGGTTCGGCCCAGGCCGAGCGGGCGGCGGTGCAGGAGAAGGTCAAGCTCGGACGCCAGGATCCCCGCCGCGCACGCGGGCCAGACCAACTCGACCTGGAGGCCGAGGGCGTCGAGACGCCCGAGGCGATCCGCAGCGCCAAGGGCAACGACCAGGAGGAAGGCCGCGAGGACCGGCGCCAGCACGCCGCCTACCAGCCGGGCCCGCAGACGCCAAGCCCAGCCACCGGCGCCAACGTCGACGTCGAGGGTTGAGCACCCGGATCGTTGGTGCGGGAACGACGCGCCGCCCCAGAACGGGGAATCGCGTGCGGACCCTCGCACCCGCCTCGCGGGGACGCGGTCCGCGATCGGTCGGTCCGTCCTACGCCGCACGCGCCGTGCATGGCCCGCCCTCGCGCCGAGCACGCAACAGGTGCGTGAACACGTTGGAGATGAGTTGCTTGTCCTGGTCGCGTCCGACCGCCCAGGAGCAGAAACGCATGTCGTCCAGGATGTCGTCGCGGAGGTATTCGATCGTCTCGGCGGTCATCGGGGCGCAGATCACGCATAGCCCCGCCGCCAGCCGACCCAGCGCCAGCGGGTCGCCGCCGCTCGTCTCGATCTCCGACTGCACGAACGCCGCGGGCTCCGTCCCCGCGACGCCCGCCGCCACGCCCGCCTCCAGCCCGCCCTTCATGCGGTCCTGCAGGATCGCGTCGGCGCGGCGGATGCAGTCCATCGCGGGCTCGTCGGCGTAGCACCCCAGCAGCACCGCCGCCAGCCGCAGCGTCACCTCGACCTCCTCGCCCGCAACACGATCCGCGGCCTCCGCGACCTCCCGACGCCGCGCCGCCGACAGCCTGCACCGCCCCGACGCCGCGTAGGCGCTCGCCAGCCGGGCCGCCGCCTTCTGCGCCCCCGTCGGCAGTGTCGCGCTCTCGACCGCCAGGAACCGCTCGACCATGCGATCGAGGGCGCCGTTCACCGGGTCGTGTACCACCACGTACCGTCCGAAGCCGGACCGACACCGCTCGCCCCCGCCCAGGGGCGCACGACCCATGAGACGGTCCGCGGACGACACCCGCGGGAGTACCCGCGACAGCACCGCGGCGCCGTCGATGAGGGCCCGCGCCAGCCACACGTGCTCCGTTCCCGCACGCACCGTCTCCCCCCGGGCCCGCGCGCCGCTCCAGTCCGCCGGCAGGTGAAGCACCGCGCAGTCGAACCGCAGCGGGAACAGCGACCCGTGGGAGATCGGGCGCGCACCCGCCCAGTCATACCACCCCGCGTCGAGCCCCTCACGCTCAGGCGTCGTGACACTCAGCCCCCCGGCCCCGTCGGCGCACACCACCGCGTCCAGCGCGAACCGGTCCAGGGCCCACGCCCCCCCCATGCCGCCAGGCACCCAAAAGAACTCCACGTCCGCGCACCCAGGCGATCCGACCAGGGCGTCGGCGTCGTCGCGCGGCAACGACAGCCCCACCCGGATGGGACGCACGGGCCACGCCCGCTCGCTCCACGCCCTCACGCCGTCGAACCGCCAGCCCGCCCACGCGCCCGCCAAGTCGCACAGCGCCCGGGCCTGGCGCGAAAACGTCCCGTAGAACCGCCCCTTGAAGCCCTCGCTGGGCCAGTTGGCCCGAGCGCCGAGCACCGCCCAGGGGCGCGCCTCCGACCCGCCCTTCTCCTCTCGCCGAGTGTGTCCCATGCTCGCCCTATCGGCCGATTCCGCGCCCCGTTCCAGCCCGCGCCCACCGCCCCGGGGTGGCGATAATCAGTCGACCCGGAGGGCCGATGTCCGTCGCCACCACGCTCGAGAGCCTGCTCGAACTCGCGGGGCTCCCAACGCCGCTCCCCGACGACCCGATGCCGACTCTCGCGCGCTGGCTCGACGAGGCCAGGAAGGCCGCCGACACGCCCGACCCCGACGCCTTCACGCTCGCGACGGTCGCCGCCGACGGCCGCCCCTCGGCCCGCATCGTGCTCTGCAAGGGCCTCGACCCCGCGGCGGGCGCCCTCCTCTTCTTCACGAACTACGACAGCCGCAAGGCCTCCGAGGTGGACGCCACGTCGCGCGTCGCCGGCGTCTTCCACTGGGGCGACGCCGGACGCCAGGCCCGCTTCGAGGGGCGCGCGACACGGGCCTCCGAGAAGGCCAGCGACGACTACTTCGCCTCGCGCCCCATCCTCGCCCGACTCGGCGCCTGGGCCAGTGAGCAGAGCCGGCCCCTCGCCGCACGCACCGACCTCCTCCGTGCCCTGCGCCGCGCCATGGACCGCTTCGGCGTGAGCGCACTCGACGTGCTCGCCAACCGGGCCGGGCCCACCATCCCGCGACCCCCCTACTGGGGCGGGTACCAGGTCCACCTCGACGCCGTCGAACTCTGGGTGGGCGGCGGCGGTCGCCTCCACGACCGCGCCCGCTGGCAGCGCTCGGTCGATCCCGTCGGCCCATGGGCCGGGCAACGCCTCCAGCCCTGAACACGATCGGAATCCCCCCGGTGAAGCTCCACTTCCACGGTGCGGCGGGCGAAGTCACCGGCTCCTGCACCCTCGTCGACACCGCCGCCGCCCGCGTCCTCGTCGACTTCGGCATGCACCAGGGCTCGGACTTGGCCGACCGCCGCAACCGACGCCTGCCCGCCCCCCTCGCCTCGGGCGGCGCCAAGCGGCTCAACGCCGTCGTCCTCACCCACGCCCACATCGACCACATCGGACGCCTCCCGCTCCTGCCCCGCGAGGGGTACAGGGGCCCCATCTGGTGCACACGCCCCACCGCGGCCCTGGCGGCGATCCTGCTCCGCGACTCGGCCAAGATCCAGGAGGAGGACGCCGCCAAGCTCCTCCGCAGACGCCGACGCGCCGGACGCGACCACGTCACCCCCCTCTACACCTCCGCCGAGGTCGAGCAGGTCCTGCCCCTCCTCCGCACCGTCGAATACGACGCCGCGACGGAAGTGGCCGACGGCGTCCGCGTCCGCATGGTCGACGCCGGGCACATCCTCGGCGCCGCCTCCGTCGAACTGACCATCGACGCCCCCGTCAAACGCACCATCGTCTTCTCCGGCGACCTGGGGCCCAGGGGCATGCCCCTCATGCGCGACCCCACGACCCTCCTCGACGCCGATCTCGTCGTCCTCGAATCCACCTACGGCGACCGCGACCACCGCTCCTTCGACCGGACCCTCGCCGAGTTCGAGTCCATCATCAAGGACGCCGTCTGGGACAGGGAGAAGGTGCTCATCCCCTCCTTCGCCGTCGGGCGGGCCCAGCAGCTCGTGTACCAGCTCGGCATCCTGTCCCGCGGCAACCGCGTGCCCGTCTTCCCGGTCTTCCTCGACAGCCCGATGGCCATCGAGGCCCTCGACCTGCACCGCCGATACCTCGACTTCCTCGACGCCGACACGCGCAAGGCCGCCGCCGCCGGGCAGCAGCCCCTCTACCCCGAGAACCTGACGCTCACGCCCACGCCCGACGACTCGCGCCGGCTCAATGACCTGGAGGGCGCCGCGGTCATCATCGCCGGCTCAGGCATGTGCACCGGCGGCCGCATCCTGCACCACCTGCGACACAACGTCTGGCGCAAGGGCGTCCACGTCATGATCGTGGGCTATCAGCCCTCGGGATCCCGCGGCCGACAACTCGTCGACAAGGCCCCCGCCATCCGCATCTGGGGCGACCCCATCGCCGTCCGCGCCGAAATCCACACCCTCGGCGGGTTCTCCGCCCACGCGGGCCAGTCCGGCCTCCTCGAATGGACCTCCCACTTCAAGGGCGCAAACCCGCGCTTCCTCCTCAACCACGGCGAAGACAAGCCCCGCGCCGCCCTCGCCTCCGCCCTCGCCCAACGATTCGGATTCAACGTCCAGGCCCCAGGGCTGGGCGAGACCATCGAACTCTGACCCGCCCCCGCCCACGATCAGCGCATCCGTGCGCCCACGCCCGGGATCAGCGAGTCCGCGAGCGAATCCCGGGAGCCTCTCTCCCCCGGCTCCCGTTCACGACTTGTCCGGGTGCAGTTGCCGCCTCGACGCGATGCGGTACGCCGACAGGCATCCCATCAGCCCCCAGAAGAGCGTCATCCCCGTCGTGAGCTGGTTCACCGTCGTCGGCACGAGTTCGTCCCGCACGTGGATGTGCGCCCAGGGCTTGTGCCCGTAGTTCACCACCCGCGTGTTCGGGGCCGCCACCCCCAGCATGACGCCCAGGGTCAGCCCCGCCGCCCACATCCCCAGCCGCGCCGACCCCACCCGCGACACCGCCATCCCCGTCAGCCCCAGCGCCACCCCCACCGCCCACACGAACGTGTCCATCCGATCGCCCACCAGCGACGCCAGCGCGACCCACGCGCCCCCCAGCAGCACCGCCAGGACGGTCAGCACCGCGCCCGCCAGCACCGTCCGCGGCCCGCGGGCCCGGGCCGACGCCGGCAGCGGAGGCAACTCCGCCTTGGCGCGCACGGGCCGGTCGTGCCCGTACTCCGCGACGAGCGGCGCCAGGCGCGGGTCCAGCGGGCCCGAGCCCGCCAGGCGCTGTTCGCCCCCGTGCGCCGCCCGGTAGGCCTTGACGCTGTGCAGGTACCGCACCAGCCGCGCCTCGAAATCGTCGCTCCAGCGCAGCCCCAGTTCGCGGTACGTGCGCTTGAGTTCGCCGATCGGGTCGGCGATCAGGTCCTGGTAGCGCATCTCGACCAGCGACCCGGGCGGCAGCCGCCTCGCCTGCTCCCCGTACGCCCCCGACGTCTCCGCCAGCTCGGCGGTGATGCTCTCCTCGATCTGGGCCGGCTCGGGCCCGGGCTGGAGGTGGTAGACGCGGGCCCGCGTCAGCATCGACACGTTCGAGCGCACGACCGCGTCGGGCGGGCGCGAGATGTGGATGAACTTGGGGCCCTCGCCCGCCTCGGCGGGGGCGAACAGCTCCGCCAGCTCGCCCACCCGGGCCGTGTGGCTCGGGCTCTTGAGCAGCAGGCGGCGGCCCCGGGCCAGCCACGTCAGCTTCTTGAGAAACGCCCACTCGTGCGCGCGCCAGCGCCGGTGCTCCGCCCCCGACAGCCCGCGCAGGAAGTGGAAGCGCCGGTAGTGCGCATGCAGCCGCGGCAGGACCAGCCGACCCGGGATCCCCGACGCCGCGCACCAGTTGTTGACGGCGAACTCGTCCTCCGCCGGCCACTCCGGACCGAACGCCATGTCGTCCATCAGGCGCTTGTTGCTCATGAAGGGCACGAGGAACAGCCGCAGGAACGTCCAACTGAGGGCAAAGCCCTGTGGGGCCAGGCACTGGGCCCAGCGCGGCGTGAGGAACTGGCGGTCGCAGGAAAGGAGGTAGTGAAGGTGGGTGGTGCCGGAGCGGGCGTACCCCAGGATCACGACGACGCCGGGGCGGTGGTCGATCCGCGCCTTCGAGCGCGCGCGGGCGAGCGCGAGGAGGGGGAAGAGGATGGCCCGTTCCGGGAGCGTGAGCAGCGTCCCGATCGTGGAGGTGAAGAGGGCGAAGGCCAGGCGGGGCCAGTATCGGGGGCCGGGGAGGGCGAGCGGGCGGAGGAGGAGGCGGGCCCAGGCGTCGAGCGGAGCGAACGCCATGAAGTGCGGGTAGGGAAACTCAACGGGCAACCGCTTCGGGCTGGGCATGGGCGGGGGGAGCGTAGTTCCCGACGCCGCGTGGCGTCGGCGGAGGCCGGACGGGCCCTACGCGGCGGCGCGGCGGCGCTCGCGGAGCAGCGCGTGGCACGTGCGCAGGAGTACGTCCTTGTCGATGGGCTTGGGGACGTGCGCGTCGCACCCCGCGGCCAGGCAGCGGTCCGCGTCGCCCGACATGGCGTGGGCCGTCAGCGACGCGATGGGCAGTCCGCAGCCCTTTCGGCGCAGGAGTCGCACCGCGGTCAGCCCGTCCATGTCGGGCATCTGCACGTCGGTGAGGACGAGATCGAACGGAGGCGAGGGGGCAAGCGGCCCGTCGATCGATCCGCAAGCCGTGAGCGCCTCGACCATCCGCCGCCCACTCTCGACGACGTGGACGTCGGCGCCGGCCCTGCGCAGGTGGAAGGCGATCAGGCGCTGGTTGTCCTGGGTGTCCTCGGCGAGCAGGATCCGTGCGCCCGCCAGAGCCATGGGGGCTAGGGCCGGCGTGCTCGGCCCGTCGTTCACGGCGGCGCCCGGGACCTCGGGGAGTGCTTCCGCGGCGAGGGTGAGCGTGAAGGTGCTTCCTTTGGCGGGCTCGCTCACCACGGCGATTCTGCCGCCGAGCATGGCGGCCAGGCGCTGGCTGATCACCAATCCCAGGCCGGAGCCGCCGAACCTGCGGGTGGTGGAGGCGTCGCCCTGGACGAAGGGGTTGAAGATCCTGCCGATCTGCTCGGGGGTCATGCCGATCCCGGTGTCGACCACGTCAATCCGGAGGTGGGCAGTTTGCCCGTCGGGTCCGGGCGCGGCGCGGATGGTCACCGAGCCGGCTTGGGTGAACTTGATGGCGTTCCCCACGAGGTTGAACAGGACCTGGCGGAGACGGACGGGGTCGGAAAGGACCAGCGCGGGCATGGACTCGGCGACCTCGACCGAGAGCGTCAGCCCCTTCTCGCGGGCCCGGACGCTCATCATCGACACGACTTCGGCGATCACGCGGGCGGGGGAGACGGCGAGGCGCTCCACCGTGAGTCGGCCGGACTCGATCTTGGAGATGTCGAGGATGTCGTTGATGACCTTGAGCAGGTGCTCGCTGTTTCGCCGGATGGTCCGGGCGTGCTCGAGCCGCTCGGGGGCCGGGAGATCCTCGCCCTGCTCGACCAGCAGGTCGGCAAAGCCGAGGATGGCGGTGATGGGCGTGCGGATCTCGTGGCTCATGTTGGCGAGGAACTCGCTCTTGGCTCGGCTGGCCTCCTCGGCGGCGAGCCGGGCCTCGCGGAGTTCGGCCTCGGCGCGCCTGCGCTCGGTGACGTCGGTCTGGACGGAGATATAGTTGACGACGCGTCCGGCGGGGTCTCGGACGGGCTGGAACTCGACGTCAAGCCAGATCCGGCGTCCGTCCTTGGCCCGGTTGAGGAGCTCGCAGCGGAAGGGTCGCCCCTGGTTGAGGGCTTCGCGGATGGCCTGGACGGTGGCGGGGTCGGTTTCCTCGCACTGGAGGACGCGGCCGGGGGTCAGGCCGCAGAGCTCGTCGAGGGTGTACCCCTTGATCCGGGTGAAGGCCTCGTTGACCCAGATGATGCGGCGCCGGGCGTCGGTGACGGCGACGGCGTTGCTGGTGCGCTCGGCGACCACGGCGAGGAGCCGCAGTTCCGCGGTCATGGAGCGGGCCAGGGCCCTGGCGCGGCGAAGCCCGGTGGACTCGCGGTGGAGCAGGATCCCCAACATGCCCGACACGGCCAGGCCGCCCAGCGTGATGACCCAGACCGGCCCGTGCGACCCGCCGCGGAAGAGGGAGGTGGAGCGCATCGCGGCGGACCAGCGCCGACCGGCGAACTCGATGGGGACGACGGCGGCGTACGTGCCGCCGGCGCGGGTCGGGGCGGGCAGGCGTTGGCACGCGTCGTCGTCATAGAGCAATGGTCCGTCCGGCCCGCCGTCGCTGATGTGCAGGTCGAGTTCCCGATCGACGATCTGGGTGAACGCGTGGAACATCAGGCCGGGGTCGAGGGGCATGTAGACCCAGCCGAAGATGGCGTCGCGGCGTTGTTGCGGAGTCTGGACGGGGACGCCGTTGCGGTACACGGGGAGCGCGACGAGGATGGACCCGTGTTCGGCGACCGGCAGCCCGGGGGCGAGCAGAGGCGTGGCGCGGGGCTGATTGTCGAGCGTGGCGTCTTCGAGGGCGGCGCGCACGTGCGGGTCGCGCGCCCAGTCGAAGCCCGGGGCGTCGGCGTGGGCGGGCTCGATGAACTCGGTGATGAACAGGTCGGGGTGGTCGCCCGAGGTCGTGACGGCGAAGTCGGGGGCGTCGTCGGCGCGGGTGGCGGCAAGGAAACCGTCAAGGTCGGCGCGCGTGACGGAGCGGATGAAGCCGATGGCCTGCGCGCCGGGGAACTCGAGGGGAAGGTCGCGCGCGGTGAACCAGGCGTGAAACTCCGCGCGTTCGACGGACCTGCTGGCCATGTAGAGCCCGCGGGTGCCGACCAGGCCGTAGCGGTAGACGCCGATGCGTCGGTTGACCTCGGCGGTGAGGCGGGCGCAGAGGGCGTGGAAGCGGGCGCGGTCGTCGTCGGCGATTCGCCCGCACTCGCGGGCGGCGGCCCAGAGCGTGAGCGCAAGCCCGGCCAGGAGGACGACGAGTGGCCACGCGGCGGGAACGCGCCGTCGGCGACTCCCGGGAGAGGGTGTTTCCACGCCGCGATTGTCGTCGCCGGTCGGGTCGGCCCGGTGCGTCGGCGAGCGTGAGTCCCAGCGCATGGCCGTCGTGATCGACGATTATCAGGGACCGGCGAAGCGGCGGCTCGGCTGCGCCGATTGATTCCCTCTGATCAACTTGTTTCCGGACCTGAGCAAGGGTCTTCGGGCCGGGGCGGAGTGGACTGGCTCGGGGTGGCCGCGTCAGCCGCGGCCAGGTCCGCGGGACGGTCAAGGTCGGCGCACACGCCGGGGTCGGGGACGGGGAGGCGGGTGGAGAGGTGGGGATTGCGGCGCCAGAAGTCGGCGAGGCCCTGAGCGAGGTCGGCGCGGGAGAGGGTGAGGACGAGGTGGGCGGGGATGAGGATGGGGTGCCCGCCGCGGCCCGCATGGGTGGGGATGACGGCGCGGCGCGGGTCGCGGTCGAGCGCGGCGCGGAGGGACTGGAGGGTCTCGGGGGCGACGCGGGGGTGATCGGCGGGGTGGAGGAGGACGTCGGCGTGGGGAAAGAGGTGTGAGGCCACGCCAAGGCCGGCGCGGATGGACTCGGACATGTCGAGCCCCGGTTGGATGCGCACGGCGTGGACGTGCCGGGGGCGCAGGGCGTCGAGGACGCGGTCGGCCTCGTGGGCGACGACAACGATGACCGGGCCGCAGGCGGGCGAGATGGCGTCGTGGGCGACGGCGACGAGGGGCGGGTCGGCGGGGCCCGGGAAGGGGATGAGTTGCTTGAGGCGGCCCATGCGCGAGCCCTGTCCGGCGGCGAGGAGCAGGCCCACGGTGCGCATGGATCACCCGGCGACGGTGGCGGCGGGGCGTGCTGGGGCGGGGCCCGGGCCGGCGAGGGCGGCACGCACCTGGACGAGTTGGGCGGCGATGGCGAGGGCGATCTCCTCGACGGTGCGGGCGCCGATGTCCAGACCGATCGGCGCGTGCACGCTGGCGAGCGACTCGGCGGGGACGCCCAGGCGGGCCAGTTCCCGCCTGATGACCAGGACCTTGCGTCGGCTGCCGATCATGCCCACGTAGGCCGCGCCGCGGCGGAGGACCGCGCGGAGGGCCGACTGATCGTGGCGGTGCCCGCGCGTGACGATGACGCACGAGGTCCGGGGGTCGATCGGCTCGGCGGCGAGCGCGTCGGCGATGGGGCCCGGGCGGGTGGCGGCGCCGAGTGCGGCGGCCCGCGCGAGCAGGTCGGCGCGATCGTCGAACACAACCACGTCGAAGTCCAGCGGGATGGCGAGACGCGCCAGCGCCAGCCCGATGTGCCCGGCGCCCGCGACGAGCAGGCGCTGCGGCGGGGGCAGGACCAGGGCGTGGCGCGGGGCGCCCGGAGCCGGATCGGCGGCGAACTCGACCCGCGCGGGCCGCCCCTGGGCCACGTCGGCGCGGGCACGGTTGATGGCGTCGCGGTCGTCGAGGAGTCCCACGGCGACGTGCATCGTGCCGCCGCAGATCAGCCCGTCGTCCCAGCCGTAGTCGTGGTCGAGGCGGAGGGTGAGGGTGCGGCCGCGGGCCTCGTGGATGGAGAGGAGTGCGGCGCGGCGGACCTCGGCCTCGACGCAGCCGCCGCCGATGGTTCCGGCGGTGGCGCCGGACTCGGCGACGACCATGGCGGCGCCGGCGGGCTGGGGGGTCGAGCCGCGGGCGGAGAGGACCAGGCAGAGGGCGGCGCGTCGGCCCTCGGCGAGGGTTGCGGAGGCCAGGGCGAGGAGCTGGTCCGCCGGGCGGATCATGGCGACGTGCCGCGCGCCGCCGACCCGTACCGCTCCCGGAGCTCGCGGGCGATGCGGGCGCAGCGGTCGTGGGTTTGCTGGTAGTCCGGGCTCACCTCGCGGGCGCGGTAGGCGTCGGCGAGTGCGGCGGCGGCGGAGCCCTCCACCATCTGGTCGGCCATGTCGAAGAGCACGTGGTCCTCCTTGAAGATGTGGTTGCGGAGCATCTCGAGGAAGGCGAAGCCGTGCTGGAGGACGGCCTGGCGTGCGGCGGCGTCGGCGTCGTCGGCGGCGGGGAGGCTCTCGGCGATGGCGCGGACGTGGGCCCGCCCGACGCGGTGCTCGTGGAGCATGACGGCGATGGGCCCGACGTCGCGGGGCATTCCGCAGGCGTTGAGGCAGGGGAAGAGCTCGTCCTCCTCCTTGCAGTGGTGGCAGCGGTCGGCGAAGCCGCGGAAGAACTCGACGAAGGGGGCGAAGATGTCGCTGGTGACCACGCCGTCGGCCCGGGCCCGCGTGAGGGCGACCTCGAAGCAGTCGAGGACCTTGAGGATGACCTGGTGCTCTTCGCGGAGGCTGCGGGTGTTGCTCATCGGGGCTCCGTGGGGGTCAGGCCATGGCGGGGGCGGCCCGCTTCTGCCAGCGGGTGAGGCCGAGGAGGGCGGCGCCGTAGGCGACGACGTGGAGGGGGTGCTGAGCGACGAGGACGGGCTGGCGGAACTTCTCCTTGCAGGCCTCGACCATGCCCTGCTGCAGGGCGACGCCGCCGATGAACGCCACGGGGCCGTCGACGCCGACGAGCTTGAGCTGGGCGAGGGAGCGTTCGGCGAGGGAGTTGTGGGCTCCGCGGACGATGTTGGGGATGGTCTTGCCCTCGGAGACGTGGTTGATGATCTCGGACTCGGCGAGGACGGCGCAGACGCTGGAGATGGGCTGGGGGTCGTCGGCCTGCATGGAGACGCGGCCCAGGTCGGCGAGGGGGACCTCGAGGTAGCGGGCGACGCGTTCGAGGAACCCGCCCGAGCCGGCGGCGCACTTCTCGTTGGTTCGGAAGGCCTTGACCTTGCCGCCCTCGCGGAGGGAGAGGGCGCGGGTGCACTGGGCGCCCATGTCCAGGACGAAGCGTGCCTCGGGGAAGAAGGCGTGGGCGCCGCGGGCGGCGCAGGTGAGCTCGGTGATCTGGATGTCGCGGTCGTCGAGGCTGTAGCGTCCCAGCCCGGTGGCGGCGACGTACTCGACCTGCTCGCGCGCGATGCCGGCGGCGGCGCAGGCCTCCGCGAGCGACTTGCGGGCGACGGCGTCGAAATCCGCCTGGCTGCGGGCGTTGCCGGTGCCGAGGATGCGGCGCTGGTCGTCGATGATGACGGTTTTGGTGCCGCCGCTGCCGAGGTCCACTCCTGCGATGTACGCCATCGGTGTGCTCCCTGGCCCTGCGCGGGCCGAACTGTCTGTTACTGCCCGTCGGACCAGGCGACCGGCTCGCCGACGACCTTGGCGGCGCCGGCCTCCTGCGCGATGACCTTGTCGGCGGCGAAGAGGGCGGCGCCCAGGGCGCCCATGTAGTGCGAGTCGGGCCCGACGTTGACGCGCGAACCGAGCTTCTCCTCGAGCGCGCGGACCATGCCGATGTTGCGGGCCACGCCGCCCGTGAAGGTGATCTCCTGCTCCACGCCCGTGCGTCGGACGAGGCTGATGGTGCGCGTGGCGATGGCCTGGTGGACGCCGGCGAGGATGTCCTCGACCTTCTTCTTCTGGGCCATGTAGGACATGATGTCGGACTCGACGAAGACGGTGCAGACGCTGGTGAGGCGGATGGGGCGCGTGCCGCGCAGCGAGATGTCGCCGATCTCGTCCAGGGTGAGGCCCAGGACGTCGGCGGCGGCGGCGAGGAAGCGGCCCGTGCCCGCGGCGCACTTGTCGTTCATGCAGAAGTCGAGGACGTTGCCCTCGGGCCCGACCTTGATGGCCTTGGTGTCCTGCCCGCCCATGTCGATGACGGTGCGGGTGAGGGGGAAGACCATCTGGGCCCCGCGGGCGTGGCAGGAGATCTCGGTGACCTGGGCGTCGCCGGCCTCGATCTTGTAGCGCCCGTAGCCGGTGCCCACCACGTACCCCACGCTCTGGCGGGGGACGCCGGCCTCGGCGACGATGGCGTCCAGGGCCCGCTGACCGGCCTGCTTCACGTTGGCGCCCGTGGGGATGAGCGTGCGCGCCACCACGCCCCGGGCCGTGTCCATCAGGACGGCCTTGGTCTGGGTGCTCCCGACGTCGATTCCTGCGGCGTACATCATGGCTGGCTCCCTGCGGGCTGCGGCGCGCCCTCGCGGATCCGCTTGTATTCGAGCGACTCGAAGAAGGCGTCGATGCGGTTCTTCATCTGGGCCTCGGCGTAGTACCTCGGGTCCTCCAGGTCGGACTCGACCATGAGCGTGGGCACGCCCAGCTCCTTGGTGAAGTACTCGCGCATGTCCCCCTGCCCGGCGGAGAAGAGCCGGCACGACTTGACGCTGTGGATGACCAGGGCGTCGGCGTGCCAGCGCTCGACGTAGGCCCGGATCTGCGCGTACCGCTCCGTCATGGTCCGGTTGCACAGGTTGTGCATCAGCATCTGCTCGGCGATCGACTCGAGCGGACGCTCCGGGTCGTGCCGGAACCCGAACTCCCAGGTCCCGCCGACCGTGGAGTAGGTGCTCTGCACGGCGACGGCCTTCCACTTCTCGAAGAGGTTGCGGAAGTTGCGGTAGTAGGGGTACGGCGGCGGGCCCTCGACCACGATGCGGAACTTCTCCTCGTCCAGGGCCCCGACGCCCTCGTCGACCATCTTCTGGTAGTGGGCGACGGCCCCGTCGAAGAAGTCCGCCGCCGCCTTCGTCCCCCTCAGGGCGTTGATCGGGCCCATCATGTTGATGGAGTCGAAGTAGCAGTCGAAGGGCGAGGGGCGGGCCCGGCAGAGGGACTTGGCCAGGGCCCAGCCCTCCTCGGCCCGGGCCGAGTAGGCCAGGATCTCGCGGAGGCGGTCGATGTCGAACTTCCTCCCGGTCAGCTTCTCGCAGTCCTCGATGAGGGTGCGGAGCTGGGCCATGACGTAGCGGACGTCGTCGGGCGAGGGCTGGTTCTCGCGGACGAAGGGGATGTCGATCATGGTGAGGGGCACGTCCATCATGGCGGCGCACTGCTCGAACCACTTGATGTAGACGTTGCACCCCACGAAGTTGCAGACGATGAGTCTGGGCTTGGGCATGGTGCCCTCTTCGCCCACGCCGCCCGAGAGCGTGTAGCCCATGTCGGCCTTGACGTAGGCGCAGTTGTCTGAGGCGTACCCGATCTCCTCGGCCTTGAGGATGTAGGGGAGGGCCTTCTTGCGGATGGCGAGCTGGAGGGCGTTGATCTCGGGGAAGACGGGGAGGATGTCGAAGCAGCGGAGGATCTCGACGCAGTTGCCGCTGATCATGAGGTAGGCGGTGGGCGTGCCGTCGTGGACGGCGGCCTGGAGCTGGTTCATCCAGTCGGTCATGACGGTCTTGGAGAGGTCGTGCACGACGCCGCGGTAGTCCCGGGCGGCGGACGCCGAGGGCTTGGCGGGGGCCGAGACGGTGGCGGACACGGGGGGCGCCTTGGTGCCGGTGGTCATGGGTGGCTCCTCACTCGAACAGCATGGATTCGGTGAACGTCTCGACCTCGGTGCGGAGGCGGTCGAAGGTCCACATCTTCTCTTCGAACTCGATCTTCAGGTGCGGGACGCCCTGCTCGTCGAGCGCCTTGCGGAACAGGACGTAGTCGAGCAGCGCGGGCTCGCAGAACTTGGCGGCGGCGAAGACGACCGCGTCGGCGCCGGCGTCCTTGGCGCGGCGGAGAAGCCCGGTCGTCCGCGGCTGGGCCGCGTTGAACCGGACCGAGGTGTAGCAGGAGTCGGCGACGTAGGCGTCGGCGAGGGCCGCGACGGGGTCGGGGCCCGCGGGCACGTCGTGCCTGAAGAGCCGCCAGCCCACGACCAGGTCGTCGTCGACGACGTGGCACCCGGCGGCCTCGATCGCCTCGATCAGCTCGATGGGCGGCTGCTCGCAGAAGGAGCCCTCGATCACGACGCGGACGCAGTCGCGGCTGACCGGCTTGCGCATGGGCAGGGAGGCCGCCAGGTCTTCGAGCAGCGGGATGGCGTCCTCGGGCATCAACCGCGTGCAGGCCTGCGCCACGGTGAACAGCTCCGCCGCGCTCAGCACCCCGGGGCGATGCCGACGCTCCTGGTACAACTGGCGGGTCAGGGCCCGGACGCGGTTGTAGAGCCCGAGGCTGCGGGCGACGGCGTCGTCGGTGATCGGGCGGCCCGTCCGGGCCCCGAGGTTGTCGCGGAAGCGCCGGAACTCGGAGCGCGTGAACTCGCGGCAGGCCTCCGTCGGAGAGCTCTGCGGCAGGTGCAGGTACTCCAGGTACATGCCCGGCGCGTTCCGCCCCGCGACGCTGGCGAGGTTGCGGGCCACGTCGCAGATGGAACTGAACACCGCCCCCGTGAAGCCCTTCATCTCGTTCCGCAGGAACAGCTCCAGCGTGCTCTTGGCGATGGAGCAGATGAAGGACTGGAAGCGCGAGTCGGCGTTGGTGATCTCCAGCTTGTTCCCCACGCCGAAGAGGCCCAGGGGCATCAGCCCCGCGGCGTGGATGATCTCGACCGGGGCGTAGACGGGGAAGACCGCGAACCCGGCGACACGAGGGTGACGCTCCTGGGCCCTGGCCAGCGCCTCCGCCGGGAGAAGGTCGAGCAGGTCGCGGCACTGTTGCACGGCGTCGTCGACGACGGTCATGGGGTTCCTCCCTTGGTCTCGGTCTCCGGGTCGGCGAGCCCGTGGCCCGCGGGGTACTGCCAGCCGGGCAGTTCGATGCCATTCACGGCGTAGTCCATCGGCGGCGGCCGCCCGGCGCGGTCGAGCAGGCGGACCAGGCCCGAGCGGATGTACGGGTTCTTGCGCGGGTTGAAGGTCTCGCCGGTCTCGCGGGCCAGGGCCTGGTCGTCGATACCGCGGGCCAGTTCCTTCTTGAAGAGGGCGCGGGAGTAGGGCGGGTCCTTGGCCATCTGGCGGGCCCGCTCGTAGCCGCGCCGCAGCGCCTCGTGCTCGTCGTCGAACACGCCGTTGGAGAGCCCGACCTGGTGGGCCCGGTCCGCGGTCATGCCCTGGTCGAAGAGCTCGAAGACGGCCGAGTCGCCCATGCCCAGCCGGCGGAGCTCGCCCGGGCCGCCGAAGCCCGCGAGGATGGCGTAGTCGATCTCGGGCTGGTTGTAGGTGTTCTTCTGGGTCCAGTGCGAGGCGCGGTCGAGCGGGTCGAAGACCATGCCGACCTGGCGCACGTCGTAGCGCAGGTCGAGGTAATACGTGAACTCGGCCCCGCCCCCCCACTTCTCGCCGAACACCCCGATCGTGGGGAGCGGGCTGGTCTGGATGATCCGGAAGAGCCCGACGGCGTTGCGGCTGGAGGCGGCGGCCTGGTCCTCCGTCAGCGGCGCGTAGCCCTTGTCCGCCTCGAACCAGCCGCGGTTGAACTCGCGGGCGTCGGCCCCGAGCATGCGCATGCCCGCGCCGGCCGCGGTGAAGAGCACGGCCCCGCACCGCCCGGCCCGGTGCAGGTCCAGGGCCCGGTGGAAGGCGTGCCCGAGCTGGTCGATCACCGCCTTGTTGAACACGTTGCCGCGCAGGGGGTTGTTGAACACGATGCTCACCACCCGGTCGCGGGACGAGGGCTCCACGAACTTCAGCTCGGGGTAGCTGCCCACGTACGCGCCGGTGGCCAGGTCCAGCTCGGCGACGGGCGTGCGGTAGAACTGCCCGTAGCCGAGCAGCGCATCGCGGTTGCGCTTGCGGAGCGCGTGGAGCAGGCAGGGCTTGCCGGCTCGGGGCCCCGCCACGCCGTCGGTGTCGAGGAGGGCCGCCGCGTGCGGATCGTCGGCGTTCTCGTCGCGGGCGCGTCGGACCAGCTCCAGCAGCCCGTCGATGGTGTAGTGGGCGATGAGCGCGTCGACCGCCTCGATCATCCCGACCTTGAAGCGCAGGCCCGCGCGGGTGCAGGCGTTGACCTGCCCGGGCGTGGCGTACCCGTCCTGCACCATGTCCAGGGCGTACAGGAGGATCGGGAAGACGTACTTGCGGAAGGCCCGCCCGCCCGCGTCGTCGGCCCCCGCCACGAACACGAGCGACTCGGCGCTCTTGATCGTCCCGGCGCGGCGGTCGCGCTCGGCGGCCTCGAAATACGACCAGAAGTCGCGCCGCGAGGGCTCGGGGATGGGGACGTACTGGCCCGTGCCCGGGTCGAGGATCGCGGTGGCGCGGGGGCGGTCGCCCTCGCTCCAGGCGTAGAAGCCGCGGCGCTGGGGCGAGGCGATCCCGATCCGCCCGTCCTTCTCGAGCGCGGCGATCCACGCCGGGTAGTGCACGCCGTCGCGCTTGTACAGCCCGCGGAGGCGGTCGGTCGCGGGGAGGGCGTCCCCGAGGTGGCGGCTGGACTCGGTGTAGGGCATGTGCCCGGTCTGGTCGAGCACCAGGAAGGGGTTGGCGGTGAAGAGCGTCCACACGCCGCCCAGGGAGACCAGGTCCGAGGCGGAGCGCACGTCCCACGACACGACGGCGCCCATGGCCTGGAAGACGGGGTCGGTGATGTAGCCGTGGTGGTCGCGTTCCAGCGCGATGGCGGTCTTCTCCAGGACCTGGTCGGCGACGACCACGCCGAAGGCAAAGGTGTCGGCGGAGGCGAAGGGCCCGCGCATCACGTCGAGGAGGCGGTTGGCCTCGAAGGGGTAGTAGCCGTGCACCGTCAGGAACTTCTCGCGCAGGGCCTCGGTGGAGAAGAGGAGGGCGAGTTCCTCGGTGGTGTGCGACGAGGTGTTGGAGAAGACCGCGGCCAGGCGGGCCGGGTCGATCGCCTTCTCGATGGCCTTGAAGATGGCGCTCTTGACCTCCGCGCGCTCGGTGGCGGCCTCCCAGACGATGTCGCACTCGCGCAGCCCGGCGTAGTCCCGGGTGCAGGTCACCCGGGCCTCCAGGGCGCGCGCGTCCTCGGGGCGGATGCGCCCGGCGGCGGCGTCGGCGGCCCACAGGCCCGCCAGCCGCGACCGCGCGCCGTTGAGCGCCTCGTCGCGAACGTCCAGCAGCGTCACGTGCCAGTCGGTCTTGCGGAGCAGGTCGATGGCGATGCCCTGTCCCATGGTGCCGGCGCCGATGACGGCGGCGCGGCGCACCTGGTTGACGCGGCGCACCGCGGGGTCGAGGGACTTGTCGCCGAAGGCGAAGGCGCGTTTCATCGCTGGCCGCTCCTTCCGTTGGGTTCCAGGTCGCGGACCACGACCGCGGCCCCCTGCCCCCCGCCGATGCAGGCCGAGGCGCACCCGTGCTTCACGCCGCGACGCTCCATCTCGTGGATCAGGTCGGCGATCATGCGGAGGCCGGTCGCGGCCAAGGGGTGCCCGATGGCGACCGCGCCGCCGTTGACGTTGACGAGGCGCCGGTCCAGCTTCAGTTCCTTCTCGACCCCGAGGTACTGGGCGGCGAAGGCCTCGTTGATCTCCCACAGGCCGACGTCGGCGAGGGCGAGCCCCGCGCGGGCGACGGCCCGCTGGATCGCGGGCACCGGGCCCCGCCCCATCACGCGCGGGTCCACGCCGCACACCCCGTACCCCGCGATCTCCCAACGCGCGGGGAGGCCCAGCTCTTCGGCGCGTTGTCGGGAACAGACGACGGCGGCCGCGGCTCCGTCGGCGATCTCGCTGGCGTTGCCGGGCGAGACCAGCTTGTTGGGGGTGAGGCCCGGGAGCGCCTCCAGGACCGCCAGGGACGTCTCGCGCACGCACTCGTCGCGGGCCATGCGGACGCCCCGCCCCTCGCCGTCGGTGGCGGCCAGCTCGAACATGCCGCGGAGCGCGTCCCCGCCGTTGAACCAGCTCGCCTGCCGCGCCGCCCGGGCCCGCCGGTGGGATTCCTCCGCGAACTGGTCGCACTCGCGGCGGGTGACGCCCATGCGGGCCCCGTACTCGTCGGCGGTGCGCATCATGGCGGTGCGGGCCAGGTCGTGGTTCAACGAGGCGAGGATGGAATCCTCCAGCGGGCCCTCGCCGGCGAACTCCCAGAAGGCGGCCCCCGACCGGCGCGGGGCCCGGTCGATGCGGGGGCAGCGCGACATGGTCTCCCCCGCGACGCAGAGCACGGCCCGCGTGCCGTCCAGCGCCTCGGGCATCAGGATCTGCTGCATCGCCGTGATGAGCGTCTGGAGGCCCGAGCCGCAGATCCGCTGCACCATGAGGGCGGGGGCGTCCTCGCGCAGCCCGCAGCGCAGCCCGACGTTCCGCGGGAAGTACAGGTCCTGGGCCCCGGGGGCCGTGAACTGGTAGACGTTGGCCCCCACCACCGAGTCGACGTGCTCGCGCGGGATGCCGCAGCGCCGGATCGCTTCCTCGCCGGCGAACACGGCCAGGTCCTCGGCGGAGAAGCGGCTGAGCGTGCCGCACTTGACCCCGAGGGGCGTGCGGGCCGATCCGGTGATCACGACGCTGTGGGGGTTGGGGGCGGGCACGGCTCAGGCTCCCTGCAACTTGGGCTCGGCGACCTCGATGACGCCAGACGCCGGGGCGGGTTCGTACAGCGCGTCGATCCGGTCCTTGAAGGCCTCCAGCACCTTCTTGCGCACGACCTTGGAGGACGGGGTCAGCTCGCCGCGGTCCAGGCTCAGGTCGCGGTCGGCCAGCGCCGCCCGGCGCACGCGGGCGTACTTGGGCTCGATGAGCGCGTTGACGCGGGCCAGCTCGGCGGCGAAGAGCTCGTGGACCAGGGGGTGCTCGACGAGCGCGCCGTTTTCGGGGACGCCGTGCTCGCGGGCCCACTGGCGCAGGCGGGGCAGGTCGGGGAAGAGCAGGGCGCCGACGTAATCGCGCCCGCTGCCCACGGTGACCGCCACGCCGATCAGCCCCGACTCGTTGACCAGCGTGGTCTCGACGCGCTGGGGGTGGACCATCTCGCCCGTGGTGAGCTTGAAGGCGCCGTCCTTGCGACCGAGGATGCGGAGCCCGTCCTTGGTGAACTCGCCCAGGTCGCCCGTGTGGAACCAGCCGTCGGCGTCGATGACGTGGGCCGTCGCCTCCTCGTCGTCGAGGTAGCCCTCCATCACGTTCGGGCCCTTGACCATGATCTGCTGGTCGGGCCCGATGCGGACGGAGACGCCCGGGATCGGGAACCCGACGTACCCGCTCCGCCAGGGGTGCTCGGCGGTGCGCACGGTGACGCAGGGCGACGTCTCGGTGAGGCCCCAACCCTCCAGCACCGGCACGCCGTGCTCGCGGTAGGCGGCCTCGATGGGGGCCGGCAGCGGGGCGGCGGCGGTGAAGACGAAGCGCAGGCGCCCGCCGAAGACCAGGTCGGCCGCCTCCGCGTTGTCGCGACAGAACGCGACGACCTGCCCGTGCACGCGGGGCACGCTGAAGAAGACCGTCGGTCGGAACGTCCGCCAGTTCTCCATGAGGCGCTCGATGTCGCGCCCGCGGGCGTCGTCCAGGCACAGCTCGGCGCCGCTGTAGAGCGTCATGAGGCGCTCGAAGAGCCCGCCGAAGGAGTGGTGCCAGGGGAGGTAGCTCAGGAACACGTCGCGCTCGGTCACGTCCCAGAGCAGCGAGAGGGCCTTCTGCTGCGAGATGAGGTTGCGGTGGGCCAGGCACACCCCCTTGGGCGAGCCGGTCGTGCCCGAGGTGTACATGATCAGGGCGCGGTCCTGGGGCTTGACGGCCTGGACGCGCGTCTCGAGCCGGCCGGGCGGCGCGCCGCCCTCGCCCGTGAGCGCGCCCAAGTCGTGGGCACCCCACGCCCGCGCGCCCGGCGTGACGTCGATGCAGAAGACCCGCTCGATCCACGGGTACCGATCGCGCTCGATCTTCTCCAACTGGTGCGGCCCCGAGACGACCAGGAACCGCGGGCGGGCGTGCCGCAGCACATAGGCCACCTGCGGGGCGTGGTACCCCGCGAAGATGGGCACGCACACCCCGCCGATCGACATCACCGCCAGCTCCAGGGCGTACATCTCCACCCGGTTCTCGCACAGCGTGGCGACCCGGTCGCCCGGCCGCAGTCCCAGGTCCAGCAGGTGCCGGGCGATCTGGAAGACGCGGTGCGCGAACTGGTTCCAGGTGAACTCGACGACGGCGTCGCCGTCGCGGTGCCGGATGTACACCCGCTCGCCCCAGCGCCGGGCCCGCTCGCGGAGCACCACGCCCAGCGAGGGCTCGACCTCGCCCAGCGGGATGGCGCACGAGTGCTCCTCGCCCACGCGCTGGATGCCCATCCGCACGTCGATCCCGAGAGGCGTGGTCTGGCTGTAGGCCAGGCACGAGTTGCACAGCAGCTCGCGCGTGCGCCGGAACTTCTCCTCCGTCGGGATGTACATGGAGTCGACGCCGACCAGGTCCAGCCCCGCGCGACGGCGCATGGTGTAGGACGCCGCGAAGTAGATGATGTTGGTCGCGATCTCCTTGATGTGCGAGCACCCCACGCGCCCGCCGATCCGCGCCGCGATCTCGTTGAGGACGCCCCGCTGCACCCGCAGGCCCACGAGGCGGTCGGCGATCCCCTCCACCTCGCGGCAGACGGGGAACGGGGCCCGGATCATGTCCAGCCGGCTCCGCACGATCTGCTCGTCGGGAAGGTGGATGGTCAGCTCCAGCTTGATGAGGTGGTCGCTGTCGAGCATCGTGCCCACGAGCACCAGGTCCTCGACGCCCGACTCGAACAGCTCGATCGCGATGTTCCGCTGGGCCGTGAGCTTCATGCCGCGTCCCTCCCGGGCCTCTCCCTCCGGTCCGGCCTTCCGGCGGCGGATGGCCCTCGCCATGCTCTCGCGCACGCTCCCCGCCAGCCCGCGGAAGAGCGCTTCCTCGCCCGCCATGCCCGCGCGGGCCGCGCAGGCCATGAGCGGCGTCAGGATCCACTCCTCGTTGGGCATCAGGGCGACGCTGTCCAGCCCCGCGTCGAGCGCGTCGCGGAAGTTCTTGAGCGAGCTGGTGACGTGGTCCGCGAAGCGCAGGATCGTCGCCCGGTGCTCCGCCCAGACCGCGTCGTACGAATCCGCCTCCGCATAGGCCCCGCACGAGCGCCCCACGTCAAAGACCGCCCGCGTCGCCCGCGCCACGAACTCCGCCTTGCTCTCGTCCTTGCACAGGTCGCCCATCCGCAGGTCGATCAGCTCGCCGTCCGTGCGGACGGTGTGGATCAGCCCGCCCACGTTCAGGACGATGGAGATCATCGCCTTGTCGAACTCGATGCGCGAGGCGGGCACGCCGCGGACGAGCGTCGCGGGGTAGTCGTGGGCGGCGAGCACGGCGTCGACGCGTTCCTGCTCCGCGGCGCCGCCGCCCGCGAAGATGATGGAGCCCTTGGGCTTGCGGAGGTAGACGGTGTCGGCGCCGCTGCCGCGCCGCCCGCCCGCCTGCATCGCCACGCCGCGCACGAGCCGATCGCACAGGGCGTCCACCACGGACGTGTCGAGCCCGGGCAGGCGCCCCAGCAGCAGCGACTCGGTGAGCTGCTCGCGGTAGATCCGCGCCGACTGGTCGGCCAGGATGCCGTTGGGCAGCAGCACGACGATCGGAAAGCGCAGCGCGAGGTCCTCCGCGCGCCGCACCAGCCCGCGCTCGGCGAGGCTCTCCACGAAGCGCACCAGGTCGGTCAGCAGCGACGGCACCTGCGCCGGCGTGCAGCACGCCAGCAGCACCTCGGGCAATGCGCCCCGCGCGTCGGCCTCGAGCAGGTTGGTGAAGATCCGCCCGCCCAGCGGCACGGGGCGGGCCGCTCCCCCCTCCTCCAGCATCAGGTGACCACGCTCCTTCAGCACGGGCGTGATGCCGTCGCCGGCGCGCCCGATGAAGCACTCCGCCCCCGCGTGCACGTAGAACGCCACGCCCAGCGCCCCGGGCGGATGCACCCCGAGATGGCCCGCCCTCAGCATGGCCTGATCACCTCCAGCGACAGCGAACGCGGCGCCGGCTCGGCGTCGTCGGGCTTCATCGCCAGCAGGGCCGCCCCGAAGGCCCCGGCGTGCTGGGGCAGCGGCGGCAGCAGCACCCCGACCCCGAGCACCTCCTCCAGCGCCTTCACCATCGCCCGACAGTGCGTCACCACCCCGCCCGTCGCCGCCACCGCTCCGTCCCGCGCCGACATCATCTCCGCAACCCGGGACGCGATGGCCCGGAAGAGCCCCATCGCGATCTCCTCGTGCGGCTGCCCCTCCTTGATCCGCTCCAGCACCTCCGTGCTCGTGAAGACCGTGCAGTAGCTGTTCATCACCAGCCGCCCCGTCGAGCGCATCGCCAGCCCGTCGATCTCCGACAGGGGCAGGGCCAGGCGCACCGCGATCGATTCCAGGAAGGTGCCCGTCCCCGCCGCGCACTTGGCGTTCATGCGGTAGTCCGCCGTGTGACCGTGGGCGTTGAGCCGGATGACCTTGGTGTCCTGCCCGCCGATGTCGACGATGGTCCGCGCCTGCGGGTACCACTCGAACGCGCCGCGGGCGTGGCAGGTGATCTCCGTCACCCGCCGCGTCGCCTGCTCCACCCGCTCGCGCCCGTACCCCGTCGACACGCACCGCTCGATCCGGTCGCGCTTGGCCCCCGCGGCGTCGAGGGCCCGGTTGAGCGCCTGGTCGGCCGCGATGGCGTAGTCAAACCCCGACGGCGCGATCCCGTGCCCCAGGCACCGCCCCGCCGCGTCCACCAACACGCACTTGGTGGCCGAGGAACCCGCGTCGACGCCGGCGAAGAGAGGCTCGCTCATCGCGCCCCCCCTTCCAGCTGCTCGACGAACGCCTCCAGGTTGGTCATGGTCTGGGCCGTGGAGAAGAAGCGCAGGTCGGAGAGGTCGCCGTCGATCACGAGCACCGGCAACTCCAGCCCCTCCCGCAGCCGCTGGGGCATGCCGAAGCGGGAGTTGGTGTTGTTGGGGCAGGTGCGGGCGTTGTGGAAGATCACGCCGTCGATCTCGAAGCGCCGCACCATGTCCACCAGGAACGCCTGCTTGGTGACCTCGTCGCGGTTGATGAAGATCTCGATGCTCGTGCGGGCCATCCACTCCAGCGGGTCGCCGCCGGCGTAGGGCGCAAAGGCCCAGGAGTTGCAGTACGTGCTCGCGACCACCGACGCCCGCAGGGACTGGAACTTCTCCGACAGCTCCCGCAGGCGGGGCCAGATGGGCATCCCCTCCCAGTAGATCCGCCACCTCTCTCGCGGCACGGCCCCCGCCCCCGACGTGACACGCTGGCACATCTCCGAGAGCAGCGTCTCGTAGTAGTCGATGGCGGCCCGCGAGCCCCGCATCAGCACCACGGGCGCCATGTGCACCGCGCCGTCCCAGAACGTCAGCGGCGCCGGGCGGGCCCGGGCCGTTGCCAGCACCTCGCCCCACAGGGCGCTGGCCCGGCTCGACAGCCTCACCGCCTCCTCGAGCCGGTCCGAGTCCAGCACCAGCCCGAACCGACCCTCGATCTGTCCGATCAGGTCGACCAGCTCCCGGCGCACCAGCGCCACGTGCTCGGGCGTAACCTCGCCCAGGTGCCGGGGCGGGCGGATCCCCAGCGAAGGCACGCCCTCCCGCCGACCGAAGAACTCGAACCAGTCCTGCACCTCGCGGCACTGGTTGGTGCTGTACACCAGCAGGTCCGGCTTGGGCGGGCCCTCGATCCCGTAGACGTCCCGCAGCGGGCTGCGCCCCGACAGGGCGCACCCGATGTCGCTGTTCATGTACGAGCACGACTCGGGGCAGTAGCCGATCCCCGCGGCCCGGGGGATCAGCTCGTGGCTCAGCCGCCGGGCGCCCAGCAGGGCCCCGTGGTTCTCGGGGAAGTACGTCGCGAACCCGAACGCCGACAGGATCTCGCAGGGGCCCACCGACGTGCACCACGCCACGCGGCGCTCGTCGCTGGCGGCGGCGGCGTCGAGGTCCAGGAAATAGTCGCGCATCAACGCCCGCAGCCGCTCCGCGGACTTGATCTCGACTCGCTTGACCGCCGCCTCCGGCACGCGCAACTCCCGTCTACGGAACCACGATCGACCGCAGCGACACGCCCTCGTGCATCACCTCGAACGCCCGGTGGATCTCGCCCAGCGGGAACCGGTGCGTCACCAGCGCCTTCAGGTCGATCCGCCCCTGGGCCACCATCCGGATGAGCGGCACGTAGTCGACCGGGCGGCACCCCAGCGACCCCACCACGTCGATCTCCTTGAACATGATCTTGCCCGGCACGATCGCCGACGCCTCGTGCGTGTACCCCACCGCCACCAGCCGCCCCCCGATCCGCACGCTCTCGAACGCCTCCTCGAACGTCCTGGGGTTCCCGATCACCTCCATCACGATGTCCGCACCGCCCCCCGTCAGCTTCTTGATCTCCTTGCTGACCCTCTCCACCTTCGAGGCGTTGACGGTCTTGACCGCGCCGAACCTGGTCGCCCACTCGAGCTTGCGCTCGCTGATGTCCACCGCGATCACCTGCCCGCCCGCCAGGGCCGCCAGCTGCACCGCGTTGATCCCCACGCCCCCGCACCCGAACACCACCACCGTGTCGCCCGGACGCACGTTGGCCCGGTTCTTGACCGCGTGGTAGGGCGTCGAGAGCGCGTCCGCGATGATGCACGCCTCCGCCAGCGGCACCGACTCGGGCAGGTCCAGCAGGTCCTTCGTCGGCACCGCCACGTACTCCGCGTACGCCCCGTCGAAGTGGTTCCCCAGCATCTTCATGTCGGCGCAGATGTTCTCACGCCCCTGGCGGCAGAAGGCGCACTTCCCGCACGTCAGCACCGCCGGGATCAGCACCCGCTGACCCTTCCTCACGTTCGTCACCGCCGGCCCGACCTCCTCGACGATGCCCGACGCCTCGTGCCCCAGCACGATGGGCGGCTTCTTGAACGTGGGCACCCCGTGCTCGATGTAGTGCAGGTCGGTGTGGCACGCCCCGCACGCCGCCACCTTCACCAGCGCCTGGTCCGGGCCCACCGTCGGCACCGGGATGTCCTCGATCTTGAGCCCCTTCTCCGCCCCGTGGAAGACCGCCGCTTTCATGTCCGCCCCTTTCCGATCCCACGCCTACGCGTGGGTCCACGCCGGCGCGCGCTTGCCGAGGAACGCCGCGATCCCCTCGTGCGCGTCCGACAGTTTCATGAGTTCGTCCAGGTACGCCCGCTCGGCCCGGTCAAGGTGCTCGGCGATCCGGGGGCGGGCCGCGATCAGGGTGGCGCGCTTGCCCGCCCGCACCACCGGGCGCGACATCCCCGCCAGACGCCCCACGTACGCCCCGACCCGATCCGCGAACTGCTCCGCCGGGTACACGTGGCTGGCCAGCCCGATCCGCAGGGCCTCCGCCGCGTCGATCGTCTCGCCCGCCGCCACAACCTCCACCGCCTTGGCCCACCCGATCCGCAGGGGCAGGATCGCCGCCGCCACGGGCGGGAAGACCCCGACCTGCACCTCGGGCTGCCCGAACTTGGCCCGCTCCGACGCCAGCACCACGTCGCAGGCGCACGCCACCTCGCACCCGCCCCCAAGGGCCGCCCCGTGCACGAGCGCGACGGTCAGCGCGTCGATCGCCCACAGGCGCCGGAAGATCCCGTGGAACAGCCGCATCATCTCCCCCACCCGCTCGGGGGTGTGGTCCGCCACGTCCACCCCGGCGCAGAAGGCCTTGCCCTCCGCCCGCAGCACCACCGCCGCCAGGTTGGCCCGGGCCAGCGGGCCCAGCGCCTCGTTCAGCTCCGCCATCATCGGGATGTGCAGCACGTTGACCGGGGCCCGGTCCAGCGTGACGGTCGCCACCCCGCCCTCCGTCTCGACCTTGATGAACGCGCCCATCCGCGACCTCCGGGGTCAGATGTACTGCCCGCCGTCCACCTTGATGACCTGACCCGTGATGAACCTCGCCCGCTCCCCGCACAGGAACGCCACCAGCTCCGCCACGTCCTGAACCTGCCCCAGGCGCCCCAGCAGGATCTCGCCCGCCGCCCGCTCGCGGACCTCCGCCGGCAGCCCCGCCGTCGCGGGCGTCTCGATCAGCCCCGGCGCCACCGCGTTCACCGTCACGCCGCTCCGCGCCAGCTCCCGCGCCAGCGACTTGGTGAGCCCGATGAGCCCGGCCTTGGCGGCGGCGTAGTTGGTCTGCCCCGCCTTGCCCCGCAGCCCGTTGATGCTCGACACGTTCACGATCGAGCCCCACGATCCCGGGTTCGCCGCCCGCATCAGCCCCGACGCCGCCCGCGCGCAGTGGAAGGCCCCCGTCAGGTCCACGTCGATCACCTCGCGCCACTGCTCGTCGCTCATCTTCCAGACCATGGCGTCGCGGAAGATCCCGGCGTTGTTGACCAGCGCCTCCAGCCCCCCGAACCGCGAGGCGAAGGCCCCGAAGGCGGCGTTGACGCTCGCCGAGTCGCGCACGTCGCACACCCGCGACCACCCCCGCCGACCCAGCGACTCGATCCGCCCCACCACCGCCGACCCTTCCCCCGAGTCGCCCACGTGCAGGACGCCCACGTCGAACCCGTCGCGGGCGAGCGTCTCGGCGACGGCGCGGCCGATGCCGCTGCTCCCGCCCGTCACCAGCGCTCGTCGTGCCCCGCTCGTCATCGCGCGCCATCCCTCGCGGGCGAGGCGTGCCCGCTCCCCACCCGCTCCGCTTCCCGGTCCGCCGGGGCCAGCCTGGCGCCGCACCGACCGCAGTGATCGAGGAACGCCGGGAGCCAGCGCGCGTCGCACGCCGGGCACGTCCGCCGGTTCGGGCCCCACAGGAACTCGCTGCTCCCCTCGGGCTCCGCGGCCCGCGCGCGCATGCCCACGTAGTCGGCCTTGCGCTTCTCCACGAACGCGGTCATCCCCTCGTGCGGCTCCAGGCTCGTGTAGTGCGTGCTCAGCCAGTCGCGGGCGTGGGAGACCGTCGCGTGCCACGACAGGTCCTTCCAGAAGTTCGTCTGGGCCTTGGTGTACCGCGTGCACTCGAAGAACTTGTTCACGACCTGGTCGCACAGGTCCTTCACCACCGCGTCCAACGCCGACAGGTCGATCGTGTACCCGTCCTTCCCCTTGAGCGCCTTGGAGATCTCCTCGGGCGTTGCCCGCGAGGCGAAGGGCTGCTCCCACGGGTCCGTGTTCCACTGCGCCAGGCTCGTCCGCCCCCCCGTGAACGCGGTGCGGAAGTTGCCATCCGGCCCGCGCACCGTGGGCACCACGGCGTTGACCAGCCCCATCCCCAGCGCCGTGTACGCCGGGTACCGCCCGTTGAGGTAGAGCATCCCGCGGGCCCGCCGATCGCCCACGGTGATCGGGAGCCACTGCGTCGCCCCGCCGCAGGCCACCGAGCCCACGCCCGTGCCCACCTGCCCGACGTAGGTGTGCTCGCCCATGACCGCCAGGTCGCAGGCGAGCTGGCTCTCGTTGCCGCCGCCGACCGCCATGCCGTTGAGCCGCGCGAGGACGGGCTTGGCGCAGTTCGTGATCGACTCGATGTACTCCTTGAAGCAGCACATGTACTTCCAGTAGTCGCGGGGCTTCTGGGTGTACGCCTTCTGATACTCCTTCACGTCCCCGCCCGTGCAGAAGGCGTCGTGCCCCGAGCCCGTGTAGACCACCACCGCCACGCGGTCGTCCCACGACGCGTCCTGGAACGCCCGCGCCAGCTCCCGAAGCGCCGGCGTGCTGTACGCGTTGTAGTTGTGCGGGCGGTTGATCGTCACCCGCGCCACCCAGTCGCGCTTCTCGTACGACACCTCGCTCAGGCTCAACTCCGACGGCTCACGGGTCGGGAACAGGTTCATGGCGCCGCTCCAAGTGCCGGGACGCCCCCACCTCGCGAAAACCCGCCGAATCTCGAACACGCGTTCTGACCCGACGGTCGTCCGCGGCCGCCCCCCGCGGGACGGCTCAAAGGGGACTTGTGCATCCCTTTGAAACAGGATAGACTAATCCGCATACGCCTGTCAAGCCGCTTCGGCGGGGTACTGCGAACACCCCTTCCCGCCGGCGAACGGCCCGCACGCCCCGGCCCAGCGGACGGGGGGACTCGGATGGACACCAGGAAAAGCGAACGCGTGTTCAGATCCGAACGGAATGCGATCACGCGCGCCCCGGACCGCGGCGCCCTCCGCGACGACCGTCTCGACAGGCTCCTCGCCACCGCCACCCGCGTCTTCGCCCGCGACGGCTACGAGCGCGCCTCCATGCGCACGATCGCGCGCGAGTCCGGGCTGAGCCTCGCCGGCCTCTACCACTACGTCGCCGGCAAGGAGAACCTCCTCTTCCGCATCCAGTTCCACGCCTTCAGCGAGCTGCTGACCGAGGTGAAGGCGCGCCTCTGCGGCGTCGACGACCCCATCGAGCAGCTCCGCGTCCTGGTCCGCACCCACGTCCTCTACGTCGCCGGCAACCTGGCCGCACTCAAGGTCTGCTCGCACGAACTCGACGCGCTGTCGGGCGACGCCTACGAGCAGGTGCGCCGCGTGCGGCGCGAGTACTACGAGCTGGCCCGGTCGATCATCGGGCGGATCATCGAGTCGCGCGGGCGCGACGCCGGGCTCGACCGCCGCGCCGCCACCATGTGCCTCTTCGGCTCCCTCAACTGGCTCTACCGCTGGTACGACCCCGAGGGCGAGCGCTCGCCCACCAGCCTGGCCAACCAGGTGTTCGTCCAGTGCCTCGCGGGCCTCGCGGGCGGCGGCGACGCCAGCCACCGCCCCCCGCCCCACGGCGCGGCGGGTCCTTCGCCCAAGGCGTCCGCGGCCGGCGCCAACGCCCATCCTTGATCCGCCCTCGACTCGGAGGACCGACCATGCACCTGCCCGACGTCACGATCCACCACCCGGCGTCCCTCGCCGAAGCGTCGGCGACGCTCAGGCGCCTGGGCCCCAGGGCCCGGGCCCTGGCGGGCGGCACCGACCTCGTCGTCGACCTCAAGACCCGGCGCGTCGACGCCGACCACCTCGTCTCCCTCGCCCGCGTCCCGCACCTGCGCGGCGTGGAGCGCGCGCCCCTCGGCGCCCCCGCCAACGGCGACCTCGCCGGCGCCCTCCGCATCGGCGCCCTCACCACGATCGCCCAGCTCGACCGCTCCCCCGAGCTCCGCGGCTCCCTGTCGGCCCTCCGGGAGGCCACGCGTGACATGGCGGCCACGCAGGTGCGCCACACCGCGACCGTGGGCGGCAACATCGCCGGCGCCGTCCCCTGCGCCGACCTCCCCCCGGTCCTGCTCGTCCTGGGGGCCTGGGTCGAGATCGCCTCGGACTCCGGCACCCGCACCCTCCCGCTCGTCTCCTTCTTCACGGGCCCGCGGCAGACGCTGCTTGCCCCGGGTGAACTGCTCACCGCCATCCTCGTCCCCCCCCCGCCGACTCGCACCGGCGCCGCCTACGCCCGATTCTCGCTTCGGGAGGGGAACGCCATCGCCGTGGCGTCGGTGGCGGCCGCGGTCACGGTGGATGACGCGGGGCGCATCGCCCGCGCCAGTCTCGCGCTTGGGGCCGTCGCGCCCGTGCCGCGCCTGGTCGAACTCCCCCCCGGGCCCGAGCGGTCGGACGACGACGCCATCGCCGACGCGGCCCGGCGCGCCGTCGCCGCCTCCGACCCCATCAATGACATCCGCGGCAGCGCCGAATACCGGCGCGAACTGGTGCGTGTGCTCGCGGGTCGGGCCATGCGATCGGCCCTTGAACGGGCGCGGGAGGCCCGCCCATGACCATCGCCTGCACGCTGACGGTCAACGACGAGCCGCGCCCCGTCGCGATCGAGCCCGGCGACACCCTCCTCGACGTCCTCCGCGACCGGCTCCGCCTCACCGGCGCCAAGAAGGGCTGCGACGTCGGCGACTGCGGCGCCTGCACCGTCCTGCTCGACGGCGAGCCGGTCAACGCCTGCCTCCTCCTCGCCGCCACGCTCGAGGGCCGGCGCATCACCACCATCGAGGGCCTGGCCCGCGGCGGGACGCTCACCGGCCTGCAGCGGGCCTTCGTGGAGGAAGGGGCCATTCAGTGCGGGTACTGCACGCCCGGGATGGTCCTCTCCGCCGCCGCGCTCCTGGCCCGGCACCCCGAGGCCACGCGCGAGCAGGTCAAGGACGCCCTGGCCGGCAACCTCTGCCGCTGCACCGGCTACACCGCGATCCTCCGCGCCGTCGAACGCTGTGCCAACGCCCGCCCCGACGGCACCTGCGCCCGGCGGAGCGCCGAGGACGGACGCCCCACGCCATGCCAGTGCCCCCCCCGGGGCGACGCACCGGCCAGGCCGGGCCTGGCGAGCGTCGGGCATTCCGTCCCGCGCGTCGACGCCGCCGACAAGGTCACCGGGAGGGCGCTCTACACCGCCGACCTGTCCCTCCCCGACATGGTCCACGCCAAGGTGGTGCTCTCGCCCATCGCGCACGGGCGCATCCGCCGCATCGACGCCTCCAGGGCCCGGGCCCTGCCCGGCGTCCTCGACGTCATCACCGGCGCCGACGTGACGGAGAACACCTACGGCGTGTCCCCCGCCCGCTACGACGAGGAACTCCTCGCACGCGCCAAGGTGCGCCACGTGGGTGACCCGGTCGCGGCGGTCGCGGCCATCGACGAGAAGACCGCCGAGCGGGCCGCCGCCCTGGTCGAGGTTGAATACGAGGAGCTGCCCGCCGTCCTCGACGCCCTCGAGGCCGTCAAGCCCGGCGCGCCGCTCGTCCACGACCGCTACGAGCGCAACGTCAACACCCACGTCGCCCACGATTTCGGGGACGTCGACGCCGCCTTCGCCGCCTCGCACGCGGTCCGCGAGGAGGTCTTCACGGGCAACTTCGTCTACCAGTGCCCCATGGAGCCCCAGGCCGCCATCGCGCACTGGGACCACGACGGCACGCTCGTCCTCCACAGCGCCACCCAGGCCCCCCACTACGTCCAGTACATGATGGCCCACGTCTTCCACGTCCCCCTGGGGAAGGTGCGGGTCATCCGCCCGCACGTGGGGGGCGGGTTCGGGGTGAAGGCGGCGACCAACCCCCTCGAGGTCTGCGCCGCCCTCCTCGCCCGCCGCCTCGGTCGACCCGTCCGGATCGTCTTCTCCCGCGAGGACATGTTCCACTACTACCGCGGTCGGCACAAGCAGCACATGCGCTTCAAGCTCGGGCTGGACCGCGGCGGCAGGATCACGGCGTTCTCCAGCGAGATCCACCTCGACGGCGGGGCCTACTCCTCCTTCGGCGTCGCCACCGCCTACTACGCCGGCAGCATGATCCCCACCCTCTACAAGATCCCCAACTACCGCTACAACGGCTACCGCGTGATGACGCACAAGCCCGCGTGCGGCGCCATGCGCGGTCACGGCGTGCCCCAGCCTCGCTTCGCCTTCGAGTGCCTCCTCAACATGATGGCCGACGACCTCGGCATCGACCCCATCGAGATCCGCCGCCGCAACGCCATGACCCCCCACACCCGCACCGTCAACGACCTGGACATCGGGTCGTGCGAGTTCCTCGCCACCCTCGACGCCGTGGAACGCGACTCGGCGTGGCGCGAGAAGTACGGGCGCCTGCCGAAAGGGCGCGGCATCGGCGTCGCCAGCGGCGGGTTCGTCTCCGGCGCCGGCTACTGCATCTACCGCGGCCAGGTCCAGATGACCCACGAGAAGGGCCCCGAGAAGTTCCAGAAGAAGTCGATCTTCCCCCACGCCAACGCCGTCATCCGCGTCACCGAGGACGGCATGGCCGCCATCCTCATGATCGGCGCCGCCGAGATCGGGCAGGGCAGCGACACGATCCTCTCGCAGATCGCCGCCGAGGCCATGGGCATCCCCCACACGCGCCTGCGCATGAAGAGCCAGGACAGCGACATCGCCCCGCTCGACCTGGGGTCCTACTCCTCGCGCGTCACGCTCATGGCGGGCAACGCCGTCGCCGCCGCCGGCGCCGCCGTCGCCGACAAGATCCGCCCCTACGCCGCCGCCATGCTGGGCTGCGCCCCCCCGGCCGTGCGCTTCGCCCACGGACGCGCCTTCGTCGAAGGCGGGCCCCCGGAGGGCGTCGCCTGGGAGGAAGCCGCCCGACGCTACTTCAACGAGCACGGGCCCCTCGTCGGCACCGGGTGCTACAAGCCCCCCGAAGGGCTCGGCGGCGACTTCAAGGGCGCCACCGTCGGCACCAGCCCCGCCTATTCCTTCGGCACCGCCGCCTGCGAGGTCGCCGTCGACCTCGACACCGGCAAGGTCCGCGTCCAACGCTTCACCGACTACCACGACTGCGGCACGCCCATCAACCCCCAGCAGGTCCACGGGCAGGTCGAGGGCGCCATCGTCATGAGCGCCAGCGAGACCATCCTCGAGGACGTCCAGTTCGACGACAAGGGCCGCGTCCTCAACCCCAACCTCCACGGCTACCTCATCATGACCATCAAGGACGCCCCGGAGATCTTCAGCGGCATCGTCGAGTCCTATGAGCCCCGCGGGCCCTTCGGCGCCAAGGAGATCGGCGAGGGCGCCACCCTCCCCGTCCTCGGCGCCGTCGCCCACGCCATCGCCAACGCCACCGGCGTCTGGATCAAAGACCTCCCCATCACCCCGGAGAAGATCCTGGCGGCCCTCCACGGCTCGCCGCCCGCCGCCCCCCGGCACCGGAGCCCGACATGCCTGCCTACCGCTTCCAAGGGCTGACCCCCATCGTCGAGCCCGGGGCCTACGTCCACCCCGAGGCCGTGCTCATCGGCGACGTGCTCGTCTCCGCCGGCTGCTTCGTCGGGCCCGGCGCCGTGCTCCGCGGCGACATCGCGCGCCTCGTCATGCTCCCGGGAAGCAACCTCCAGGACCTGTGCATCGTCCACAGCTTCCCGGGACGCGAAACCACCATCGGCAAGGACGCCCACGTCGGGCACGGGGCCGTGCTCCACGGCTGCACCGTCGACCAGGGCGCCATGATCGGCATCCACGCCCTCGTCATGGACGACGCCCGCATCGGCGAGTACGCCTTCGTCGCCGCCAACGCCCTCGTCAAGGCCGGCACCCTCGTTCCCCCGCGCACCCTCGTCGCCGGCACCCCCGCCAAGGTCGTCCGACCCCTCCGCGACGACGAGATCGCCTGGAAGGTCGACGGCACGCGCATCTACCAGTCCCTCGCCCGCCAGTACCTGCGCTCCGCGACCCGCGTCGACCCGCTCCCCGCGCCCGAGCCCAACCGCCCCTCCCTCCCCGAGATCCCCCACACTCCCCTCCACGAGCGACCGCGCCCCACCCCCTCCCCTTCAGGGGAGGGCCGGGGAGGGGTTGGATCTTGAAGTTCGGGCCTACGCCCGCTCGACCACGGTCGCGACGCCCTGCCCGACCCCCACGCACAGCGTGACCAGCCCGCGCCGGGCCCCGGTCCGGGCCAGTTCGTGGGCCATGGTCACGATCAGGCGCGCGCCGGTGCACCCGAGGGGGTGCCCCATCGCGATCGCCCCGCCGTTGGGGTTGATCGAGTCGGGCGTCAGCCCCAGGTCGCGCAGGCACGCCAGCACCTGCACCGCGAAGGCCTCGTTCAGCTCGATCACGTCGAAGTCGCCCAGCGACAGCCCCGTGCGCGCCAGGAGCTTCCGGACCGCCGGCACCGGCCCAAGGCCCATCATCGCGGGATCGACCCCCGCCGTCGCCGCCGGCCCCATGAACGCCAGCGGCTCCATCCCCAGCCGCGCCGCCAGCCCGCCCTCGACGAGCACGACCGCCGCCGCCCCGTCGTTGATGCCCGAGGAGTTGCCGCTGGTCACGGTGGCGGCGTCGTCGGTGGCGAACGCCGGGCGCAGCTTCGCCAGCCCCTCGGCGCCGCAGTCCGGGCGCGGGTGCTCGTCGGTCGTCACCAGCACCGGCTCCCCCTTGCGCTGCGGGACGGGCACCGGCGCCACCTCCGCCTCCCAGCGCCCCGCGGCCTGGGCCCGGGTCCACCGCCGGTGGCTCCCGAGCGCGAACGCGTCCTGCTCGGCGCGTCCGATCCCGTAGGCGCGGGCGACCTTCTCCGCCGTCTCACCCATCGAGAGGGGCGGGTGCATCGCCGCCAGCTTCGGGTTGGTCATCCGCCAGCCGATGGTCGTGTCGAACACCTGGGCCGTGCGCGCAAAGGCGGACTCGGCCTTCGGCATCACCAACGGCGCCCGGCTCATGCTCTCCACCCCCCCGGCGACCACCACCTCCGCCTGCCCGCACTCGATCAGGCGGGCCCCGGTGTTGATCGCCTCCAGCCCCGACGCGCACAGGCGGTTGACCGTGCATCCGGGCGCCGACACCGGGAACCCGGCCAGGAGCGCGGCCATGCGCGCGACGTTGCGGTTGTCCTCCCCCGACTGGTTGGCCGCCCCGACGTAGACCTCGTCGATCCGGGCGGGGTCGAGGCCGCTCCGCGCCACGGCCTGGCGGAGGACCAGGGCCGCCAGGTCGTCGGGTCGGCACGGGCTCAGCGCGCCCCCGTAATCTCCGATGGGCGTGCGCACGGCGGCGACGATGGCGGCTCGTCTCACGCGGGGATGGTACTGGCCAGGCCCGCGCCGGGCGTACAGTCCCCGGTCGCCGCCTTAGCTCAGCGGTAGAGCAGCGGTTTTGTAAACCGCAGGTCGCGCGTTCAAATCGCGCAGGCGGCTCTTGGGCCGGTCAGGGTTGACCCCGACCGGCGGTGATGGAATACTCCCTGCCCGCGACCCATCCTTTCGCTCGGTAGGAGATAGGATTCCGATCGGGTCGTCGATCCGACGGGGGCGGGGTGTGGGTGCAGCCGCGGAGCGGTATGGCCAAGCAGGACGACAAGTTCACGTTCGAGGCCGAGGTGATCGAGGCGCTGCCGAACGCGATGTTCCGGGTGCGGTTGCCCAACGAGCAGAAGACGGAAGTGCTGGCGTACGTCTCGGGGAAGATGCGGATGAACTACATCCGGATCCTGCCGGGGGACCGGGTGACGGTGGAGATGAGCCCCTACGACCTCTCCAAGGCCCGGATCACGTTCCGGCATTGAGCCGGTCTGGGCGGGGCGGCCTATCATCTTGGCCCCTGGGTTGGAGGGTGTCAGGACGGTGTTGATCGCGTCGCCCCGGGCGGCGTGGGAGTGGTGGATCATGAAGGTCAAGGCGAGTGTGAAGCGGGTTTGCGGGTCGTGCCAGGTCGTGAGGCGCAAGGGCAAGGTGCGCGTGATCTGCAAGGCCGAGCCCAAGCACAAGCAGGTCCAGGGCTGAGCCCCGCCTGAGAAGGAGCCGCGTCCGTGCCCCGAATCGCCGGTGTTGACGTCCCCGACAAGAAGAAGATCCTGTACGCCCTCCAGTACATCCACGGCATCGGGCCGAAGGTGGCGGGGGACATCCTGTCCGAGGCGCAGGTGGACCCGAACACGCGTTCCAACCAGGTCTCCGAGACGCAGTTGGCGCAGATCAACGCGATCATCGACGCCTCGCACCTGGTGGAGGGCGCGCTGCGGCGTCAGGTGTCGCAGAACGTCCAGCGGCTCAAGGACATCCGGTCCTACCGGGGCGAGCGGCACCGCAAGGGGCTGCCGGTGCGTGGGCAGCGGACGCGTTCCAACTCGCGCACGCGCAAGGGCCGCAAGAAGACCGTGGCGGGCAAGAAGGGCGTGAAGGCCAAGTAATCCAGGCGGTTCGGGGACGGCCCCGCGCGGGCCGGGTGATCCGAAGGAGCATCGATGACCAAGAAGGGCAAGGTCCGGAAGAACGTGGTGCGCGGGATCGCGCACGTGCGCGCGACGCAGAACAACACGATCGTGACGGTCACGGACATGAACGGCGAGACCCTGGCGTGGGACTCGGCGGGCACGATCGGGTTCAAGGGGGCGCGCAAGAGCACGCCCTTCGCCGCGACGCGCGCGGGCGAGTCGGCGGGGCAGAAGGTGCGCAAGCTGGGCATGTCCGAGATCGAGGTTCGGATCCGCGGCTCGGGCTCGGGCCGCGAGAGCGCGGTGAACGGGCTGGTGTCGACGGGGCTGCGGGTGACGGCGATCGAGGACCACACCCCGGTGCCGCACAACGGCTGCCGACCCCCCAAGCGCCGGCGCGTCTGATCGATCCCGGCCGGGGCGGGGCACGCCGCGGCGGTGGCGAGGGTTTTCTCCCGCGGGAAGAAGGGGCGTGGCGCCGGTTCAGCAGCGGCGCGACGGTCCCCGCCAGCCGCGGGCGGTGCTGGGTCCTGGGACACTGCTGACGAGGCTTCAGCCATGACCACTCGAGTGCGGTGGCGCGGGTTCGAACTGCCCGTGCGCGTGACGACCGATCCCAAGTACCGCAGCAGCACGTTCGCGCGGTTCACGATCGAGCCCTTCGAGCGCGGGTTCGGGACGACCATCGGGAACAGCCTGCGGCGGGTGCTGCTCAGCTCGCTGGAGGGGGCGGCGGTGCGTTCGATCAAGATCAAGGGGGCGCCGCACGAGTTCACCAGCCTGCCGGGCGTGCTCGAGGACGCGACCGACATCGTGCTCAACGTCAAGAGCCTGATCGTTCGGCTGGACAGCGACGAGCCCAAGACGATGAAGCTGGCGGCCCGCGGGCCCGGCCAGATCACGGCGGACATGATCCAGGCGGACACGTCGGTGACGATCCTGAACAAGGACCTGGTGATCTGCACGCTCACGGACGCGGTGGAGTTCGAGATGGACCTGGAGGTCGCGCGGGGGCGCGGGTACGTGACCGCGGGCGAGATGGAGGACGGCGAGGAGGAGCAGGAGATCGGGCGGATGCACGTCGACGCCCTGTACTCGCCCGTGCAGCGCGTGCGCTACAAGATCGAGGAGACGCGCGTCGGGCAGCGGACCAACTACGACAAGCTGACGCTGGAGGTGTGGACCAACGGCACGGTGGCGCCGGACCTGGCCCTGGTCGAGGCCGCCAAGGTCCTGCGCAAGCACCTCAACCCGTTCGTGCAGTACTTCGACCTGGGCGAGGAGCGGGTGAGCGAGGAGGCGGCCCGGGCCGCCGGGGTGGACGAGGAGCTGCTCCGCAAGCTGGGCATGGCGGTGGGCGACCTGGAGCTGTCGGTGCGGGCGAGCAACTGCCTGGAGAGCGCCCGGATCGAGACGGTGGGGCAGCTCGTGACGCTCACCGACGCCGACCTGCTCCGCCTGCGGTCGTTCGGCAAGACCTCGCTCCGCGAGGTGCGGAAGAAGCTGGCCGACATCGGGCTGGAACTGGGGATGACGCTGCCCGAGGGGTACGTCGTGAGCCGACCGGAGATCCCCGCCTGATCGATCGGGCGTTGTGAGGGGCGGCGGGCGCGGGACGGCGCCCAAGCGCCTGTCAGGACTAGACTTCCCGCCCTGCCCGGGGCCCAGCGGCGTGGGGCGGGCTTTCGAGAGGAGCATGTCATGCGTCATCGCAGGGGTGGATACCGACTGGGACGGACGACGGCGCATCGGACGTCGACGCTCCGCAACCTGGCCGCCGGGCTGTTCCAGCACGGTCAGATCGTGACCACGTTGCCCAAGGCCAAGGCGGTGCAGCCCATGGTGGAGAAGATCGTGACGCTGGCCAAGCGCGGCGACCTGCACGCGCGTCGGCTGGTGATCGCCAAGATGGGGGGCGACCGCCTCGGGTTCGAGTGGCTGTACCTGCCCAAGAACGCCGACGACCAGGAGAAGGGGGCGGTCCAGAAGCTGCGCGAGCGGGCCGAGCGGTTCTTTGACGTGCCGCCGGGCGACAAGGTGGAGCGGAACCGCTACGGCGAGCTGCGCAAGGCCCCCAAGCTGGTCAAGCACATCTTCGACAACGTGGCGCCGCGGTTCAAGGACCGGGCGGGCGGGTACACCCGCATCGTCAAGCTGGGGCGGCACCGCGTGGGCGACGCCGGGGAGCTGGTGGTCCTGCAGTTCGTCGGGGCCGAGGAGGGCCCGGAGATCGGCGGGCAGCCCAGCACGCGCCGGCGGATCGCGGACAAGCGCACCGCCTTCGCCGCCAAGGCCCGCAAGGACGCCAGGGCGGGCTGAGGCGGCCGGGGCATCGGATCCGACCACGGGGCTCGCGCCGGGCGCGGGCCCGGTTCGTTTGGCGGCGCGGGGGCGGCTGTCGCTACACTCGGGGCTCGATGGCGGGGGCGGGGCCCCGGTGGCGTTGGACCCGGGGCCGCCCGTGCGAGGGTCGCGATGATCGAGCGGCTGGAGGCATTGAGGGCGGAGGGGATCGAGGCGCTCACGGGCGCCCATGACGCCGACGCGCTCGAGGCGTGGCGGCTTCGCTTCCTGGGCCCCAAGGGAAAGCTCAAGGACGCGATGACGGCGTTCGCGGGGCTGCCCAAGGACCAGAAGGCGGCGGTCGGGCAGCGCATGAACGAGGTCCGTGCGGCCCTGGAAGGGGCGTTCTCGGAGAAGAAGGCGTCGTCGGAGGGCGCGGCGTCGGCGGGGCCGGTCCACGACGTCAGCGAGCCGGGGCTCGTCCGCAGCGAGGCCGTGGGCAGGAAGCACATCATCACGCGCGTGCGCGACGAGCTGGTCGACGTCTTCGCCCGCATGGGCTTCGACGTGGCCGAGGGGCCCGAGCTGGAGAGCGACGAGAACAACTTCGTGAAGCTGAACATCCCGGCGGACCACCCGGCCCGCGACCCGGCGGACAACTTCTACGTGGACGACCCGCGCGGCACCGACCGCCCGCGGATGCTGCGGAGCCAGACCAGCACGGTGCAAGTCCGCGTCATGGAGGCGGCGGTGAGGGCGGGGGGCGGGCGGCTGGCGGGGCCCGTGCGCGTCGTGGCGCCGGGGCGCGTCTACCGCCCCGACACCGTCGACGCCACGCACTCCTTCATGTTCCACCAGATCGAGGGGTTGTTCGTGGACCGCGGCGTGAGCGTGGCGGACCTGAAGTCGACGCTGGCGAGCTTCGCCCACGCCTACTTCGGGCCGGCGGCCCAGGTGCGCCTGCGCCCCAGCTTCTTTCCCTTCACCGAGCCCTCCGCCGAGTTCGACATGAAGATCCGGCTCCGCGAGGGGCAGCCCGAGCGCTGGATCGAGCTGGGCGGCTGCGGCATGGTCGATCCGGCCGTCTTCGAGGCCTGCGGCATCGACCCCGAGGAATGGACCGGATTCGCCTTCGGCTTCGGGATCGAACGCCTCGCCATGGGCAAGTACGGCATCCCGGACATCCGGATGCTCTTCGAGAACGACCTGCGCTTCCTGTCTCAGGTCTGACGCCGACGCAACCGCGAGCCCGGCGCTCCCAAGGAGACCCGTATGAGCCACGACCCCGCTTCTCCCCCCGACGACCTGGACCTGACCGGGATCGAGCCCCCCAAGTGGCCCAAGGTCGTGGGCATCATCAGCATCGTGTGGGGGTCGATCGGGCTCGTGTGCGTGGGGTGCGGGGCGGCGTCGCCGTTCCTGAGCGGCATGTTCATGCCGCCGGAGATGATGAACCCTCCGCCGCCCTGGGCCCAGCCCAGCCCGCTCATGTTCGCATCGCTGGGCGTGAGCCTGATCGTGACGACGGTGCTGATCATCGCGGGGGCGGTGACGGTGGGGCGGAAGCCCGCCGGGAAGCCCCTGCACCTGGCCTACGTCGTGCTCGGGCTGCTCTCGATGGCCTTCGGCATCTACGTCCAGCTTCAGCAGCAGGCGGCGATCAGGCAATGGGCCCTGGACAACCCCGACAACCCGCTCGCCAAGTCGATGCAGGGCGGCGGGATCGGCCAGTCCATCGGAATGGCCTTCGGGATCTTCTTGGGGGCCGCGTACCCGCTCTTCTGCCTGGTGTGGTTCGGGTTCCTGGGCAAGCGGCCCGACCGGGGCCCGGCCGAGGCGGGAGAGGGCGTCTGACGCGGGGCGCGGCCCCCCCGCGCGGCGGGTTCGGGGCGTATACTGCCCCCGCCGCGGGCGTAGTTCAGCGGTAGAACGTCAGCTTCCCAAGCTGAATGTCGCCGGTTCGATCCCGGTCGCCCGCTCTTCTGAGCACTCGGCGGAATCAAGCACAAACCCCGGCGACGGCCGGGGTCTGTTGTTTCCGTGTCGATCACGTCCGATCGGCGCTTCGCCGGGCGACGCCGGGCCGCGGGGAGTCCGTGGGCCGCGCCGCCCACCGTGTCCGGCCACGCCCGCGCCGTCGCAAGGGCGGGGAACGCCGCCAGCCGCCGCCGCGGGTCTTGGTCCGTTGTCCCACGAGCGGCGACGGCCCCGGCGCGGGCCGGGGCCGTTGGAGCGGAGCAAGTTGCCGTTCGAGCATCAGGCGGCCATCTTCACCGGCCCGCCCTCGACCACGCTGGCGATGGTGAGGCCGGGCCCGCCGATGCCGAAGTTGACGGTGAACTGCGCGGGGCTGCCGCGCGAGGTGGAGCGGACGGCGGTGATCTGGTACGTCACCGGGGCCGAGCCGCTGGGCAGCGTCTCGTCGGTGAACGACTTCACGCCCGTCGCGCCGACGAAGGTGAGCGCGCCCGCGGGGGGGCCGCCGATCGACCGCTTGACCTCGTAGATGGTCCCCTGGGTGCCGCTGGGGTTGGCGCACTTCCACTTCAGTTCGAGCGCGCCGTTCTGCAGGAGGCCGACGGTGAAGGCGAAGGGCGTGCCGGGGGGCGGCGTCACGCCGGGCGTCGCGGGCGGGGGGATCTGGGCGAGGACGTAATCGTCGCGCAGGCCCCGCCACACCCCCGAACGCCGCCGCCGGGGTGCCCATCTTCACGCCGCCCCCTCGTGCCGGTGCACGTCTTCGCGGGATTCCCGTTGACAAACCGGGGGGGTGGGGTATTTTGTGATGGACGGTGCAACTCGGCTTGCGTGGCCGTGGTAATTGGTACTCGGGCGAGAGCCCGAGGGGAGAGAGACGAAGACCAGGAGTCTCTCTCATGTCCGTGAAGTCCGTCATCAGCGTGGCCGCGCTCGCGGCCTGAACCAGCACCGTCGCCCTGACCTCCACGGCGCACGCGCAGTGGACCGTCACCAACCTCAAACCGGCGGGCTCGACGGGTTCCATCGCGAATGCCGCCAGCGGCGGGCAGCAGGCGGGGTGGGGCGATGTGGGCGGGGTGCGCCACGCGAGCCTGTGGAGCGGGACCGCCGCCTCGTGGGTCGATCTCCACCCGGCGGGCTCGACGTGGTCCGAGGCGTTTGGCGTCAGCGGCGGGCAGCAGGCGGGGGTCGCTCTTGTGGGCGAAAACTACCACGCAAGCCTGTGGAGCGGGACCGCGGCCTCGTGGGTCGATCTCAACCCGGCGGGCTCGACGTGGTCCGCCGCGCAAGCCATCAGCGCCGGGCAGCAGGCGGGGTGGGCCACTGTGGGCGGGGCGATCCGTGCGAGCCTGTGGAGCGGGACCGCCGCCTCGTGGGTCGACCTCCACCCGGCGGGCGCGACGAATTCCTCCGCGTATGCCATCAGCGGCGGGCAGCAGGCGGGGTCCGCCTGGGTGGGCGGGGTGCAACGTGCGAGTCTGTGGAGCGGGACCGCCGCCTCGTGGGTCGATCTCCACCCGGCGGACGCGACGGAGTCCACTGCGTGGGCTGCCAGCGGCGGGCAGCAGGCGGGGCACGCCATTGTGGGCGGGGTGACCCGTGCGAGCCTGTGGAGCGGGACCGCCGCCTCGTGGGTCGATCTCAACCCGGCGGGCTCGACGTGGTCCCGCGCGTATGCTGCCAGCGGCGGGCAGCAGGCGGGGTGGGCCATTGTGGGCGGGGTGGCCCGTGCGAGCCTGTGGAGCGGGACCGCGGCCTCGTGGGTTGATCTACATGCCTTTCTGCCCGCAGGATTCAGCAGGGAGAGCTGGGCACGCGGGATCTCCAGCGACAGCGTCAACACGTACATCACCGGCTGGGGCTACAGCTCGGTCACGGGTCGAATCGAAGCCCTGCTCTGGACGCGGCCGATCCCCGCGCCCGGCGCGGCCGCGCTCCTGGGCCTTGGCGGCCTCTTCGCGGCGCGGCGGCGGCGGGGCGGGCGCTCGTAACTTCAACATCCACCGCACCCCCCGCTCCCCCGGCCACGTCGAGGAGTTTGGGGTCGGTGTAGACATTGGCCGTCGGGCTCGGGTCGCTGTGCCGCAACGCGGCCTGGGCCGTCCGGAGCGGAACGCCCGCCCCCCCCATCGGCGGCGCGGATCGTGATGCCGATGGTGGCGCGGTCGGCGTCGGTGGTCTTGGGGTAGCCCTGGATGAACGAGGTGAAGGGCCGGGCCTCGGCATCGAGTTCGCGCCGGGCCGCGTCCTTGTTCTGGCGCCCCCCCGCCGCCTCGGCCCGCAGCGCGACCTGCACGGCGAAGTTGGTGTTCCACGCCGCGAGGGCGGCTTCCAGCGGCGTGAGGCCGGACGGGCCCAGCCCCTGCGTGTCCCACCACTTCTTGACGGCCTCGAAGTAGTTGTTCATGTACGCGGCGAAGTGGCCATCCGGCCTGGGGAAGCGGCGTTCGGCCATGGGCGGGCACGCCGGGAGCGGCCACGTGACATGGCCGAGCGTCCGCATGAGTCGCGCAACCGCCCACACGCATTGGCCGACCGCACGCACGACGCGGACGATCTCACCATCGACCCGTCCGGCAGTCCAATTGAGCCGCGCGATCGGACAAGTCGGTTGGCCGATCGGACGGGCGAGCCGAACGGTCGTCCAAGCGAGTTGGACGGTCGGACGTGTGAGGCGGACGGGGGCGAGCACCGGCCCCGCCACAGCAGATGCGTTGCCCGCCAGGGCGGAAACCGCTCATCCCGGCCCGCAAACGCACTTTTCGGTGGATTGGGCGGGGGGTGCCGGGGGGCAGTAGCCCCCGGCAAAGCTGAGGAGCAACTGCTAGAAGTAGAACCACTGATCGTCGGTTGCTTCCGTCGACGGTTCCGGTTCCTTGGCAGGTGCCGAGACCGACGGGGCGGGGACGGCTGGCTTGGATGGTGCCTTGACCACACCTGCCTTGGGGGCCGCTGTCACAGGCAGCGTGGGCTTGGGTGCCGCAACCACCGCCGCCGAGACCCGCTGGTAGAACCGGACTCCCTGATTCCTGAGCCAGTCGAACTCCGCATCGGCGGTGAGGTGGTCCGCGCCCGTGGGAGAGGTAAGCCAACCCTGAACGAATGCCTCGTAGGCGAGCAACCACTGGTCTGACTTCAGGTCTTGAGTACTCATCCTCGCCTGCCATCGTGTCTTGTCGAGCGTGCCTTGCAAGAGCCCTGCGGCTTCGGCATCGAGCGTTAGTAGGGCGACAACTGGGTCGTCGAGCACACCTAGCAGCTTCGTGGCCTCTGCCGAAACTTCCAGATGCAGTCGGAGCATGAGCCATAGGCCCCACGCGAGTTCACTGCTGTGCCCGCAGGGGGCGTGCCGGAGAATAGCCGCGTCGACGGATCGAGCGATCAGCGGCTTCGCGATGGGCAGGCCCTTCCCGAAGGCCCCTTCTAGGATCTCTGCGACGTTTTGCCACGCGCTCGAATCGGCGTTGGCGGCTTGCAGAAGCAAGCCGGTCAACATGTCCCAGTTGCTCGGTGCGATTGCTTCCTTCTTGAGTCGCCCCACGCCGTAGCTTACGACATGTTCATCGGGGTGGGACTTGCAGTAGGTGAAAAGCCAGCCAAAGAAGGCAATCAACACCTCCGCCTGGGACGCGGGCTCGGTCCCGAAGTTGAACTGCGCGAGCGCCGAGACAAAGTCGTACCCCAGATGATCGGGCAGAGCGACGATCTTGGTCTTTCGAGGGTTCAACGCCAACTCGTACTCTGCGAGCACGCCTTGCAGCACGGCAAGCCCGTGCTCCGCTTGTTCAAGCGAGTTAAAGCACAACTCGAAATCGTCGTAGATTCGGAAGCCGCGGACGCCGCGCAAACGAGTGACGAGCAGCACATCGCATGCAGCGAGCACGGACTCTGCAATAACAAAGGACGGGTCGGGGCCGATGGCGATCCCTTTCGTCTGGTTTGAGTTGCAGCGCATGTAGTGGTAGTCGAGGTCGTTACCCAAAAGGCCCGACGGCGCTTCGCGCATCCGCGTTCTGTTGGCCTTGGCGGTTGGTTTTGTGTGCAGGGCCCAGGGAATGCTGTGGGTGTACAGCGTCGGGTAGAACTCCGCCAAGTCTGCACGAAGCAGGTATCTTGAACCTGCGCGATCTACCGCGCGGCGCACAGATCGGGCTGCGAACCCCTCCTTCACCTTGACCGCACGACCAACCGGATCGTCAACTGGGATGCTGAGCGACAGCGTTGACGTTGCGCAGTGCGCAGCAATGGTCGCCCAGTGGTCCGCGAGCAGTCTCGAGATCCGGTAGAATGCGGTCGGGTGCGGTATTGCCAGCCTCCGACGCAGCGTCCCGGGCCGTGCCAGAGCGAACGTCACGGGCTTGGAATCCGCCATCGACCCATGGGGGTTGAACTGTGGCGGCGGCGTGGCCCCGGCCTTCGTCAGCGCAGCGGCGTACATCCGCGTTGAAAAACACGGCGGAAGTTCTTTGGGAAAATAGCCGCGTTCAACGATGTCGGTCAATGCGGGCATGTGGACGGCATTCTAAGCGACGATCACTTGGCAAGTTTAAGCGATCGGTCTCTCGGATGCCGGGGGCTGCCGCACCCCGGCACCCCCCGCTCGGAGCGCGCTGTTGGCAACGACCTGAGCCATCCTTTCGACCATCACGCCGTGCGCCCGCTGGACCATGGGCGAGATGCCGCCGGGCTGCCGGCGCCGGGTCGGGATCGGCGTGTGGGGGAGTGGGGGTGGGGGGATCGACAGCAGGAGCCGGGCGACCGGCCCCGAGTCGAAGTCCGTGCCCGTGAGCGCCGCGGCGAGCGCCGCGGGCTGGATCAACCCCCCGATGTTGAGGGCTGCCCGCCCGACGAGCAGCGGCGGGGCGGTGCGCCGATCGACGCGGAGCGAACTGGCCCGGCGCGGCGGCGGCCAGCGCGCCGCTTCGCTCGCCGGACGACCGGCGTTCGCGGAGTAGCGTGTGAACCCGCCGAGCCAGGCGGCCAGTTCGTCGCAGGTCAGCAGCGGCCCGCGCGGGCCGGCGGCGAGCATGGCCGCCAACGCTTCGAGCGGCGCGCCGTTCGTGACCATCCGCTCGCACACCGGTGTCTCCGGAGCGGCGGGCGGCGTCGAGGACAGATTGCCCTTGCCCGAGCCACGCTCCCATGCGCGCATGGCCTTCTCATGCTGGGCCACCTCGGCGGCGTGCTGCTTCATCGCTTCCTTGTGCCCGCGCAGCGCCGAAGCGCCGCGTCGCTCGGCGGGACGAGCGATGAGTTCGAGCGATGGCGGTGTGCCCGTGCCGGACGGCGCAGCGACGACCGACCACAGCACCGCGGGCTCGTGCCACGCGGCGTGGAGCGCGATGGCGCGGCTGGTGCCGATCGCGGATGAGTCGGGCGAGTTCATCGGCGCAGCGGTCGGCCATTGGGATCCCGATGGCCGTGAAGCCGCACGAGATCAGGCAGACGGTGTCGCTGGCCCCCCGGCGATGAGGACGGGCTCGCGCACGCTCGCACCCGAGTGGGCGTGCAGGCCGTCGGCGGGGAAGATCAGGCCCCGCTTGCTGCCCTTGGCGGCGGTGTAGCGAGGCTGGCCCTCCGCCGGGGCGTCCCAGCGCGTGATGACGCCGATCCGCTCACCGTCGGCGTTGCGCTCGGCGTAGCGCCAGCCGCCCTCGACACGCTCGCCGCCGATGGCAAGCCACCCGTGCGCGGCCGTGCCGGGTGGCAGGTTGTTTGAGTCGAGCCCCTCGCTCATCGACGGGACACAGCAACGCCGCCGCCGGACCGCCTCGAGAAGGTCGCGCCGCTGACGGTCTGCCCGGAGTGCGCCGGCGCGGTGCCGCCCGCGCGGCGGAGGCGTCGCCGCACCGTCGAGGACATGCCGCGGGACACGCCGGTCGAAGCCACCGAGCATGTGATCCCGTCCCACTGGTGCCCCCAATGTAAGAAGCACGTCGAGCCGCGGGTCGCGGCGGCCCTGCCCAACTCGGCCATCGGGAACCGCCTGCCCTCGATGACCGTCGTCTTCCACTACGGCCTGGGCCTGACCATCGAGCGGACCAGGGATGTGCCGCCGTCCCCGCTGCGGACGCAGGTCAGCGCCGGCGGGACGCCTGTCCTACCCGGGGGCGTGCCACGACTGTTCGGCTCGGCGAACAGTCGTGCTCTCCCCGCCGGCACGACTGTGCCCTGCCGGCACGACTGTGCCCCAAGCGGCACAGTCGTGGCACCCGGCGCACGCGCTCTCGGGCGACCGCGGAAGGTGGCTCGCCGCCGGCTGCGACGACTCCCTCACCAAGCCCATCGAGCGGGCCCCGCCGATCGAGGCCTGCCGGCGCTGGGGCCGGGCCGCGCGGCGTTCGGCGGCGTGAACCGGCGGACGGGGAAGAAAAACGGCCCGCGACGAGGGTCGCGGGCCGGGTGAGATGCGGAACTGGGGCGATCCCCCCGGGGGGGCCGCTCAGCAGGGGGTGTTGTAGATGTTGAGGTACTCGAGGAAGTCGTTGAAGTCGACGACGCCGTCGCCGTTGAAGTCAGCCCGCGGGTCGAGGGCGTTGTAGAGGTTGAGGAAGACGAGCAGGTCGTTGAAATCGACGACGCCGTCGCAGTTCAGGTCCGCCCGGCAGGGATTGCCCGAGGGCACCATCGCGGGGACGTAGATCGTGAGGGGCGAGGTGACCTTGTAGAGGCCCATCGCGACGTTGCCGGCGACCGGGGGGCGGTTGGAGCGGAAGCCGAAGCTGTACATCGTGCCCCAGCGGAGCGCGTTGCGGGTGTCGGCGCCGCGGTTGACGTTCCAGGTCGTCGGATCGGTCAGGGCCGTGCCCTCGGGCGCGGTCCAGATCGGGTTCCACAGCCCGTCCGTGTTGCCCCAGCGGAGCGAGGTGGGCGAGCGGGTGTTGCCCCATGCCGGCGAGGCGTCCTGCGGCTCGCCCGAGTGCGTGGGCGGCTGCGAGTACCAGATCGACCCGCCCGGCACGTCCGCGCACTCGTCCACGGGCACGCTGAACGACGACGCGGCGGTCTCGGCGTTGATGTTCTGCAGGGCGTAGTGGTAGTCCCACATGCCGCCGCCGAGGTTGGTGACCTGGTATCCCAGCACGAACCGCTCCACCTTCTTGCTCAGCGCGGGGGGCGGGGGCGGGGTGACCGCGCGGTCGAGGTTGATGTACACGATGTTGACCAGGTTGTTCACCGAGTTGCCCGCGCCGGACTCGGCACGCCAGGCCTCGATGCCGTAGCGACGAAGCCGCGTTGACGAGGTGAGGGCGAGGTTGGCGGTCGCGTCCGTCGTGCCGGAGGCGGTCATGCGGCGGAAGGAGGAGTTGTTCAGCCCGTTGCCCGCCGCGGAGTCGTCCTGGGTCACGTACTGCCCCTCGCCCCAGAAGTACGCGCCGGGGTTGAGGTCGGTCCGGATGTCGGAGCTGGCAACCAGGATGCGCCGCCCGTATTCCGCGGGGGCCGCCGGGATGTGCGTCACGGGGTAGGTGAACTCGCCGATGAGCGGCTGGACCTGGTACCGGGGCCCCAGGCGGCTCTGCGAGGCGTTGAGGCTGGCGGAGTAGGGGTCGGAGCAGCCGACGCCCAGCGTCGTGCTCGCCGTGGCGCTGCACCCGAAGCCGCAGGCGTTCTGCTGAAGGGCGGTGAACCCGTGCTTGAGCCAGCTCATGGCCACCTGCTCAAACCGCCCCGCGCCGTTGACCTGCACGTACCGGAAGAGGTTCATGCCGATCACGGGATGCCGATTGCGCGTGGGGTCCGGCGCCGAGCCGGTGTACCACCACAGCGGTACGTCGCCCTGGTTGCACGAGGTCGTGCCGATGGCATACCCGCGGACGTACTCGCCCTGGAACGTCGAAGAGCCGGTCGAACGCCAGATGTCGGGGACCACGCCGACGATCACATCCGCGCCGCTGAACAGAGGCGTCCGCCCCGGGTCCGGCGGGTTGACAGCGCTGAATGACACGTACGACGGGTTGGATTGCGCCAACGCGGCTCCGGCGCACACCGCCGCGCCGACGATCCCGAGCACCCGAGCCCATTTTGCCGTTCTCATCTGCCGCAGACCTCCTTCGAATCGATCGCGAAACAACCGACGACCGGGTTAAGCCCCCCGAGCCACTCGTCCCCGTGCGTGCGCACAACTCCCTGATGCCACCGGCGCCGCGCTAAGGCGAACACCCCCAGAATACCACATCCTGCCCGCCGACCCCAACGGATTCCGTCGCCTCGCCCGGCTTTTTTCGCGGCGCATCCGGTCAACCCCCGAACATCCGCGCCCGGCGACCGTGGCCCCCGTCCCATCAGCCCCGCCTCCGCAGTCCGTTACCGCCCCCCGGCTCCGGTCGGCATCAGCACCTGCGCCCGCGACCGCGCCTCGGCCGCCTCCTTGGACCGCCCCGTCGCCGCGAGCAGGTCGCCCAGGCGGATCCAGTGGTGCGGGTTGGCGGGCTCCACGTCGATCGCCAGGCGCAGGGCCGCCTCGGCGGGGTCAACCTGGTTCATGATCGCCCATGCCGTCGCCACCAGCCCGGCGACCTCCGCCGACCGCGGCTCCAGCTCCTCCGCCCTGCGGATCGCCTCCGTCGCCTCGGGCTGGCGCCCCCCCACCGCGAGCGCGACCGCCGAGGCGCCGCGGACCGCTCCGTCGCCCGGCGCCACGCGCTCGGCGCGGCGGAGGACGTCGATCGCTCTCGCCACCTCCCCCACCTGCAGCAGCACGTCCGCGATGCGGCGCAGGGTCGATACCCGGACCGTGCGCTTCGCGAGCACCAGGTCGAGTTCGTCCAGCCCCGCGCGATGCCGCCCGCTGGAGAACTCGATCATCGCCGCGTCGATCCGGGGCTGGTCGAGGTCGGGCCAGCGCTCCGCGACGCGGCGCAGGGCGCTCACCGCCTCCGACGCCGGCTTGCCCTGCAGGAACATGATCTGCCCCAGGTCGCCCAGCAGGGCCGGCGCGGGCTGGCGCTGCTCCATGGCGCGGACAAGGGCCCGCTCGGCCTCGGGCAGGCGGCCCGCCACCGCGTGGAGCCACGACACCCGCAGGTTGGTCCCGGCGTCCAGCGGCCAGCCGATCCCGCCCCGCCACCAGGAATCGGCCCGGGTCAGTCTGGACAGGGCCCGCTCGGCCCGCTCGCGGGTCGCCGCGTCCGGCGTGTACCCCGCCGCCAGCACGCGCTCCGGCGGCGTCGTGATCGACGCGTCGATCAGGCCCCCGGTCCACAGGTGCCAGCGCACCGCGCCCGACCACGCCGCCGACGCGACCGTCAGCACCGCGGCGGCGGCGAACACGCGCCCGCCCCACGTCCACCGACCCTTGGCGCGCAGTTGCAGGTTCTGCAGCCGCACGTTGGGCGTCGTCGCCAGCCGCCACAGCTTCCACGCGACGAACGCCCCGATCCCGGCCATCGCGATCGCCATGAGCAGCGGCACCTGCCCCAGCATCCCGCGGAAGGCCATCAGCATCAGCACGAAGACGACCGCCGCGAACCACTCCTCGCGGCGCGAGAGGTCGTAGTGCTTGACGCTCGCCCGCCTGGCCCGGACGCGCTCGCGGGCGGCGTCGTCGCGGGGCCCCGTGACCACGCCGGGCTTCGTCCAGCGGAACGAGAGCGCGTGGTTGGGGCAGACGCTCACGCAGTCCAGGCACTTCATACACCCGGGGTTGACGACCTTGCCGAAGTCGCGGACCTCCTCGTGCACGCGCACGTTGCTCGTGCACACCGCCGTGCAGTGCCCGCAGGCGTTGCAGCGGTCGTTCACGACGATCCTGCCTGCGGCGACCAGGTCCGCCGGCGCGAAGAAGCCCCCGTACGGGCACCCGTAGGTGCAGAAGCCCTTGGACCCCAGGAAGTACACGGCGCCCAACCCGCACGTGAGCAGGAACGGGATCGCGACGTACCAGGGCGGGAAGGTCGCCCAGAAGTCCTCGACCAGGAAGGCGTTCTCGAACCTGGGGCGGGCCCCGGTCTGCCCCAGCCACGCCGGCAGAGTCGATCCCGCCGCCTCGAACGCCGGCGTCACGACCTCGCGCCGAACCGTCGGCCAGACGAACATGTAGAGGGCCACGCCCAGCGGCACCCACAGGAGCAGACGCGAGCGGAACGGCTTGGGGCGCACGCCCAGGGCCTCCATGATCCGCGAACTCAGGTCCTGCAGCGCCACCACGTGGCACGCCCACCCGCAGAAGAAGCGCCCGAAGAGCACCGTGCTCACGAGCGCCACGATGAAGAAGACGAACCCCGCGTTGACCAGACCCTCCTCGAGCGTGTACATCGACTCCGACGGCTCGACCGGCGAGACCGTCGAGCGCACGCCCGTCCGGTCGCCCGAGAACCACCACTGCAGCGCGTGGGCCACGATCGCGACGTGGATCGCGATGAGCACGCCGGCACGCCACCGGCTGGCCTTGCTCTTCCGGATCTGCGGCGAGATCGAGCCGGCGCCCTCGCGCAGCACGTTCAGGCTCACGCTCCGCCCGCCCGAGGCCCGGGCGGGGTCGTCGGGCCTCACGCAGTCTGGAACTCCGCCCCGGATCGCCATGCGCCCAGAGGGTACGGGCCCCGCTCAGCCCCCGGCGCTCAGTCGCTCCAGGAGTTGCGTCCCCCTGGGGTCGCCCAGGTCCGCCGCCCGGGCCGCGTAGCGCCGGGCCGCCTCGGCGTCCCCCGCCCGTTCGAACCACGACGCCGCCTCCATCGCCAGCCCCGGCGTGCCGGGCGACGCGTCCGAGGCCCGGGCGTAGAGGGCCGCGGCGTCCGCCGGACGCGACAGCATCCCGTAGCACTCCGCCATCACCCGCACCACCGCCTCGTTGAGGCGATCGCCCTCGTCGATGCCCGCGAGCACCTCGAGCGCCCGGCGCGGGTCGTTGCCCCGCCGGTGGGCCCGGGCCTCGATCAGACGCCACGCCAGGCTCGCCGGCTCCAGACGCCGCGCCTTCTCGACGTGCTGGAGGGCCATGGCCGCGTTGTTCTGCCTCAGCGAGATCTCCGCGAGCATGCCCCAGGCGATCGCCCGGTCCTCGTCGAGTTTGAGCGCCCGGACGAGCGTGGCCCGGGCCGCGTCGTCCTCGCCGACCTTCATCTGCGCCTGCCCCAGGCGCAGCGCCACCTCGGCGCTGCCCGGTTCGAGCGCCTGGGCCGCCGCGAAGTGCTCGACGGCCCGGTCGGGCCTGGACGCCAGGCCCGCCGACACCCCGGCCTGGAACTCGACCTCCGCCGAGCGGGGCCCGACCGCCAGCGCCTTCTCGTACTGTGCGTAGCCCTCGCCGACGCGGTGCTCCGCCATGAGGAAGTCGGCGTAGCCCAGGTACAGCGCCTGGGTGCTCGGGAACTGCGCGAGGGCCTCGCGGTAGATCGCCTCCGCCTTCCCCGGCTCGCCCTGGAGCGCGTAGGCGCGGGCCGACTTGAGGATCGCCAGGAGCCGATCCTCGGCGGGCTGTGCGGTGGGCGGGGGCCCCGGCGCCCGCCACCCCTCCACCAGCGCGCGGCGCGAGGTCATGAACTGGCTCCGCGAGAGCGCCGCCGCCCCCACCACCGCCGCCAGCACCAGCGACACCACGAGCACGATGACCACGCGCCTGCCGCTGGTTCGGGCGGGGTTGCGGTTCGAACTGGTCCGCCGATCCGTCAAGTGCGTGCCCTCGGGACGAGGCTCCGAGGAGCCCCGGCGTAGACTGGTGACGGTATGACTTCCAGCCCATCCCAGCCCCCGGCGCCCGCCGCCGAGCTGCCCAAGCAGTACCGCCCCGCCGACCACGAGCCCCGCGTCTGGAAGGCCTGGGAGTCGGCCGGGGTCTTCCACGCCGACCCCGCGCGCGTCCTCTCAGGCGAGGCCCGCCCCTACGCCGTCCTGATCCCGCCCCCGAACGTGACCGACCGCCTGCACCTGGGGCACGCGCTCAACAACACGCTCCAGGACGTGCTGGTGCGGGCCCATCGCATGATGGGGTTCGAGACGCTGTGGATGCCCGGCACGGACCACGCGGGCATCGCCACGCAGGCCGTGGTCGAACGCCGCGTGTGGGGCGAGGAGAAGAAGCGCCGCACCGACCTCGGGCGCGAGGCGTTCGTCGCCCGCATCCAGGCCTTCAAGGACGAGTACGAGGCGGTCATCACGGGGCAGCTCAAGGCCCTGGGCTGCTCGTGCGACTGGGCGCGGCAGCGCTTCACCATGGACCAGCAGTGCGCCCGGGCCGTGCGCGAGGCCTTCTTCCGCATGTTCCGCGACGGGCTCATCTACCGCGGCAAGCGCCTGGTGAACTGGGACCCCGTGCTCCAGACCGCCGTCGCCGACGACGAGTGCTACGACGCCGAGATCGACGGTTCCTTCTGGTACCTCCGCTACCCGCTGGTCCACCCGCACGGGGCGACGACCGCGGGCGAGCGCCGGCGGGGTCACCTCCCCCCCGAGGACGCCGTGCCCGTCACCTGGAGCGAGCTGGAGGCCCGCGGCTACCCCGGCGCCGAGCAGCACCCGTCCGAGGACCAGGCGTGGGTGACGGTGGCGACCACGCGCCCCGAGACGTACCTGGGCGACACCGCCGTCGCCGTCAACCCCAAAGACCCCCGCGCCAAGCCCCTGCACGGGCTCTGCGTGGAGCTCCCGCTGGTCGGGCGCGTGATCCCGATCATCGAGGACGCGTACGTCGTCCTCCCCAAGTCGATGTCCATCGAGGAGGAGCCGACCGACCCCAAGGCCGAGTTCGCCACGGGCTTCCTCAAGGTCACGCCCGCCCACGACCCCAACGACTACGAGATCTACCAGCGCCACAAGGAGCGCCTCGACACCTTCGCCGGGCACGTCGGCGGCGGGCTCGTCAACGTCATGGCCCCCGACGGCTCCATCAGCGACAAGCACGGCTGGCGCGACGTCGGCGACGCTCACCGCCTCGTCGGCATGAAGCGCGACGAGGCCCGTGCCCTTGTCGTCAAGGAGTTCGAGGCCCGCGGACTGCTGGAGGCCACACGCCCCTACCGGCACAGCGTGAAGCACTCCGACCGCAGCAAGGCCGTCATCGAGCCCTACCTCTCCGATCAGTGGTACTGCCGGGTCACCGACCCGCGCATGGCCCAGGCCGCCAACGCCGCACTGGCCAAGGAGCAGCGCGCAGGAGCCCCCTCGTCCGGTGGGACAGGCGTCCCGCCTGCCCGGCGCAACGATCCCTGCCACCGCCCCGACCCCGTCTCCAAGAACCCGCTCATGAGCCTCCGCCACCTGCCCCACTTCCAGAAGGGCGGCAGCACCTACTTCATCACCTTCCGCACGGCGGGGACCACCACACTGACCCCCGATGAGCGCCGGATCGCACTCGACGCCTGCCGCCACTGGCACGGCACGCGCATGGAGCTCCATGCCGCCGTCGTCATGGACGACCACGTACACCTGCTCCTGTCGCCCTTCGAGGTCGAGCCCGGGCGCTGGCACGCCATCCCGGAACTGCTCCACGGCATCAAGTCGTTCAGCGCCCACCAGATCGCCAGGTCGCGGGGCACGTCCGGCAGCGTGTGGCAGGACGAGTCGTTCGATCGGATCGTGCGCGGCGCCGACGAGCTTTGGGAGAAGCTGGTCTCCATCGCCGAGAACCCCGTTGAGGCCGGGCTTGTGGCCGCGGGCGGGGATTACCCCTTCACCTTCTTGAGCGATGCGGCGCGCTCGCTCCGCTTGGAGTTTGCGGACAGGATCCGGGGCACGCGCGAGGACAGGCGGGACGCCTGTCCCACCAAGGACACGGGCGACGGCTCCCTCCGCTTTCACCCCGCCCGCTACGCCAAGACCTACGAGCAGTGGCACGACTCCATCCGCGACTGGTGCATCAGCCGACAACTCTGGTGGGGACATCGCATCCCGGTGTGGTCACGCGAGGTCGCCCCCCCAGACGCGGAGTTCCTGCGCGCCGAGCTCCTCCATTGGATTCGCCAGGAGCGATTGGCCGCCCACGGACCGGGGGCCTGGACCGATCTGCCCTCCGACGACACCGGCCGACTCGAGGTCTGCCCTCGCGACCCCGACGACGAGCAGGTCGCCGGCTTCCTCGATGCGCACGGCTTCCGACAGGACCCCGACGTCCTCGACACCTGGTTCAGTTCCGCCCTGTGGCCCATGTCCACGCTGGGCTGGCCCGAGGACACGCCGCTCCTCCGCGCCTTCAACCCCACCGACACCCTCTGCACCGCCCGCGACATCATCACCCTCTGGGTCTCGCGCATGGTGATGTTCAACCGCTACCTCATGCCGCCGGGATGGGGACCCAGGGGCCCGGTGCTTGCCGACCGACACGCCGCCCCAGGCCCCGCGCCCTTCCGCGACGTCTTCATCCACGCCCTCATCATGGACGGCGACGGGCAGCGCATGTCCAAGTCCAAGGGCAACGGCGTCGACCCGCTCGACATCATCAACTCCCACGGCTGCGACGCCCTCCGCTTCTCCCTCTGCCAGCTGGCCACCCAGACCCAGGACGTCCGCCTCCCCGTCCACCGCGACCCCGCCACGGGCCGAAACACCAGCCCCAAGTTCGACCTGGGCCGCAACTTCTGCAACAAGCTCTGGAACGCCACGCGCTTCGCCCTGGGCATCCTCGCCCGCCCATCCCGCGGCGAGCCGACGCCCACGCTGGTCGACCGCTGGATGCTCTCGCGCCTGGCCGCCGCCTCCCGCGACGCCACCGCCGCCCTCGACCAGTTCGAGTTCAGCGTCTACGCCCAGACGATGTACGACCTGATGTGGCGCGACTTCTGCGACTGGTACCTCGAGGCGATCAAGCCCACGGTCGACGCCAATCCCTTCCAGCGGGCCGTGCTCGCCCACGCCCTCGAGACAATCGTCCGCCTGCTGCACCCCATCACGCCCTTCGTCACCGAGGCGGTCTGGGAGCACCTCCGCGACGTCGAGACGATGGCGATCGAGGGCGTCGAACTGGTCCCCGCCCGCAAGGCGGGCCTGCTCTGCACCGCCGGGTGGCCGATCGTCGCCCCCTCGCACCGCGACGAGTCGGCCGAGCGTGCCTTCGAGCGCCTGCGGGGCGTGGTCACGACCGTCCGCGAGCTGCGGGCCCGGCACGACGTGCCCGACAAGCGCCGCGTGACGCTCCATGCCCCGCCGTCGCTCCTGGACGAGCTCGCCGCGCTGGGCCCGGACCTGGTCCGGCACCTGGCGGGGGCGGAGGCGTTGACGAGCGAGGCGCCCGCCGGGGCCTCGGTGCTGTTCACGCTCGACGCCCACGAGTGCCGCCTGAGCAACCTCGCCGACGCGGTCGACCCCGCCGCCGAGCGGGCCCGGCTCGACAAGGTCATCGCCGACCGCCGCAAGACCATCGCCACGCTCGAGGGGCGCCTGGCCAACCCCGGCTACGCCGACAAGGCCCCGCCCGCGATGGTACAGCAGACCCGCGACCAGCTCGCCAAGGCCAGGGAAGACACCGCCGCCGCCCTCGCCGCCCTCGACTCGCTGGAGGGCGCGTGAATCGCCGCTCCCCAGCAGTCGCACCGGTCTCCGACCGGCGTCCCCCAGCCCTCGCCCTCCTCGCCATCGCCCTCGTCGCCTGCGCCCCCGACCGCGCCGAGCGTGTCGAGCCCCGCGCCGCCGCCCAGCCCGCCTCGCTCAACGTCGTCGTCGCCGAGCGCGTCTGGACCTTCGAAAGCCGCGCCCACCGCGCCATCGAGACGCCCAGCTACCAGGTCCTGACCACCGAGCCGGGCGGCGTGGTCGTCGACCGCCTCCCCGCCTTCCTCGAACTGGCCCTCAACCACTACACCACCACGCTCGCCCCGCTGCCCAGGCCCACGCGGCGGATGGAGACCTACCTCCTCTCCAGCCGACCCCAGTGGACCCGCGTCACCCAGAGGATCATGGGCCACGCCGCCCAGCCCTACCTCATGATCCAGCGGGGCGGCTTCGCCGCGGGCGGCAAGGGGGTCTTCTGGAACATCGGCCCCCAGGACACCTTCGCCATCGCCTCGCACGAGGGCTGGCACCAGTTCACGCAGGCCTCCTTCCGCGAGCCGCTCCCCATCTGGCTCGAGGAGGGCCTGGCGACCTACATGGAGGGCTTCCGCTGGGGCGGCCCGGGCGACGACCGCCCCGTCTTCCTCCCCTGGGCCAACCTCGAACGCTTCGACACGCTGCGGGCGGCGGCCCAGGACCGCTCGGAAAAGTCGCTCCGCCCGCTCGCCGAGGTCGTCACCGCGCTGCCCCAGGACTTGGTCCAGCACGCGGGCGACCCCGCGCTGGTCTGGTACGCGCAGGTCTGGGCCCTGGCCCACTTTCTCGCCGAGGGCGAGGCCGGGCGTCACCGCCCCGCCCTGGTCCGCCTCCTGCGCGACGCCGCCCAGGGCCGCCTCGGCGCCGCGCTCCGCGCCTCGCTGGGCGACCGCGCCGGGCACTCGGCCCTGGGCCGCCGCGTCGGGCCCGAGGTCCTGCTCGTCTACGTCGACCACGACCTGGACCGCCTCGACGCGCAGTACCGCGATTTCATCGCCCGCGTCACCGCCGTCGGCGCCCGCGACCGCGTCGTCCAGGGCCACTCGCCCCTCCATTGACGTACCGCACCCCTTCCCCGCACCCCTTCCCCGTACCCCTTCCCGTGCCACGACTGTCGGGGCCCTGACCGACAGTCGTGTCCCCTTCCCCGTGCCACGACTGTCGGGGCCTTGACCGACAGTCGTGTCCCCTTCCCCGTACCCCTTCCCGTGCCACGACTGTCGGGGCCTTGACCGACAGTCGTGCTCCCCGGACACGACTGTGCCCCGAGCGGCACAGTCGTGGCACATCAGAATGACCGCACGACTGTCGGGGCCCTGACCGACAGTCGTGCTCCCCTTCCCGGTGCCACGACTGTCGGGGCCCTGACCGACAGTCGTGCTCCCCTTCCCGGTGCCACGACTGTCGGGGCCCTGACCGACAGTCGTGTCCCCCGGACACGACTGTGCCCCGAGCGGCACAGTCGTGGCACATCAGAATGACCGCACGACTGTCGGGGCCCTGACCGACAGTCGTGTCCCCCGGACACGACTGTGCCCCGGGCGGCACAGTCGTGGCACATCAGAATGACCGCACGACTGTCGGGGCCTTGACCGACAGTCGTGCTCCCCGGACACGACTGTGCCCCGAGCGGCACAGTCGTGGCACGTCAGAATGACCGCTCACACCGCGCAGCACGCCGCGAGCGCCTCGAGCACGCACCCGACGTCCCCCGGCGTGTTGAACGCGCCGAAGCTCAGCCGCAACCCGCCGCCCGCCAGCGTGCCCAGGCCCGCGTGGGCCCGCGGGGCGCAGTGGACCCCCGCCCGTCCCAGCACCCCGAACTCCTGCTCCAGCACCATCGCCAGCTCCGCCGCCGGCGCCGACCCGTGCACCAGCGTGAAGATCGCCGCCCGCTCGATCCCCTCGCCCGGCCCAAGCAGCGTCAGCGCCGCCAGCGGCCCGCCCGCCGACTCGCCGCCGACCACCGCGCCCCCCTCGCGCAGACCCGCGAACATGAGCCCCGCGATCTGCCTCTCGTGCGCCCAGATCGCCTCGGGCGTGCGCGACAGGATGAACTTGACCGCCTCCGACAGCCCGGCGATCCCCGGCGCGTTGTGGCTCCCCGCCTCGTACTTGTCCGGCATCGACTCGGGCTGCCGATCCTCCTCGCTCGCCGAGCCCGTCCCGCCCTGGCGCACCGTGTCCACCACCCGCTCCATCCCGGGGCGCAGCACCAGCACCCCCGTGCCCAGCGGCCCCAGCAGCCCCTTGTGCCCCGGCAGGGCCAGCAGGTCCACGCCCCACGCCCGCACGTCGATGGGCATGTGACCGGCGGACTGGGCCGCGTCCAGCAGAAACGCCGCGCCCCCCTCGCGGCAGGCGCGACCGACCCCCGCCGCGTCCTGCACCACGCCCGTCACGTTGCTCACGTGGTTGAGCGCCACCAGGAGCGTGTCGGGCCCGATCGCCGCCCGCACCGCCCCGGGGCTCACGCGCCCGCTCGCGTCGCTGGCGACGTGCGTCACGCCCACGCCCTCACGCGCCAGGTCGTGCAGCGGGCGCAGCACCGAGTTGTGATCGAGCGCCGTGGTCACCACGTGCACCGCCCGCCCGGGCTCGGCCCGCCGACGGTGCAGCACCATCCCCCGGATCGCCAGGTTGAGCGCGTCGGTCGTGTTGAGCGTGAACACCACGTGCGAGGGCGACTCGCCCCCCACCAGGCGGCACACCCGCTCCCGGCACGCCCGGATGATCCGCCCCCCCTCCAAGCTCTCGGCGTACGCCGCACGCCCCGGCGTCGCCCCCACCTCCGACGCGTACCGCGCCATCGCCTCCACCACCCCCGGCGCCTTGGGGAAACTCGTCGCCGCGTTGTCCAGGTAGATCCGCCTCACGCCCGATCGTACGAGCCGCGCGGCCCGTCCCCCGGGGTGGCGTGCGTCCGCCCGCGGACGCGCGGAGCCACGGACCCGCCGCCCGTTCCCCCGCTACTTCCCCGCCTTGTAGAACGGCAGCGGCACCACCCGGGCCGGGAGCGTCTCGCCCTTGCCCGTGTCCACGCTCAGGGCCGTGCCCGCCGACGCCAGGTCCTTGTCCACGAACGCCATGGCGATGCACCTGCCCAGAGTCGGGCTCGGGCAGCCGCTGGTGACCGTGCCCACGCCCCGCCCGGCGTGCCGCACGCCCATGCCCTGGCGGGCCGAGCGCTTGCCCTCGATCGCCAGGCCCACCAACTCCCGCGCCGGCCCGCCCGACGCCTTCGTCTTCTCCAGCGCATCCATCCCCACGAAGCGCTCGGCGTGCTCGCCCGCCGCCTTGTCGAGGCTGATCGCAAAGCCCACGCCGCACGAGAGCGCGTCGATCTCCTCCCCCAGCTCGTGCCCGTACAGCGGCATGCCCGCCTCGATCCGCAGCGTGTCGCGGGCCCCGAGCCCGCACGGGCGGATCAGCGACCCCGGCGCCTTGAGGTCCATCCCGCGCAGCAGCAGCGTCATCGCCATCGGCACCATGTCCGCCGGCAGGATCGCCTCCACGCCGTCCTCGCCCGTGTACCCCGTGCGGCTGACGTACAGCTTGGCGATCAGCAGGTTCTTCACCGCGAAGCGGTACCGCTTCAGCGTGGGGATCTCCTTGCTGAAGCTGGCGATGAACTCCATGACCTTGGGGCCCTGCAGCGCCACCATCGCCGTCCGCGCCGTCTGGTCGTCCACCCTGGCCATCAGCTCCCCGTCGCCGTGGAACTTCCCCCCCTGCACCTGGGCCAGGTGCCCCACGATCTTCTCGCGGTTGGAAGCGTTGACCACCACGATGAACTCGTCGTCGTCGACGCGGTAGACGATCACGTCGTCCATCACGCCGCCCCGCGGGTTGCACACCAGCGAGTAGCGGCACTGCCCCGACTGCATGTCGTGGATCCGCCGCGTGCACGCCCGCTCCAGGAGCCGCCGCGCGTGCCGACCCGTCACCCGAAGCCGACCCATGTGCGACACGTCGAACAGACCGCCGCTCGTCCGCGTCTGCCGGTGCTCCTCCGTCAGCGACGTGTAGACCAGCGGCATCTCCCAGCCCGCGAACTCGACCATCTTGGCGCCGTGGTCGAGATGAAAGCGGTGCAGCGGCGTCTGAAGCAAGGCGGGCTCCTTCGAGAGTGGGGCCAAGTCTAGGTTGGACGCCCCTGCGCGGCGGGCTCCCACGCCGCGTTGTCGATCAGCCGAACCGCCCCCACGCGGGCCGCCACCAGCGCCCGCTTCGGGCCCGAACCGGGCGCCCCGAGCGTCGCCGCGTCGCGCACCACGGCGTATTCGGGCTCGACCCCGGCGTGCCCAAGAACCTCGCGCATGATCCCCTCCGCCTCGCACGCCCCGCGCCCCCGCCGTGCCTCACACAGCGCCATCGAGATCGACAGCGCCCGCCCCCGCCCTTCCCCGTCGAGGAAGCGGTTGCGGCTGGACATCGCCAGCCCGTCGGGCTCGCGCACCGTCTCCACCCCCACCACCTCCACCCCCAGGCGCTCCATCGCCGCCATCGCGCGCACGACCTGCAACTGCTGCCAGTCCTTCTCCCCGAACACCGCCGACGCCGGTCGCGTCATCTCGAACAGCCGCTTGACCACCTGGCACACCCCCGCGAAGTGCCCCCCGCGGCAGGCGTCCTCCAGCCCCGGGCGCGTCGCGACCGGCGGCAGCTCGGGCGGCACCACCGACCCGTCGGGCGGGTACACGTCCGCCACGCCCGGCACGAACACCGCCGACGCCCCCGCCCGCGCCGCCAGTTGCAGGTCGTCCGTCAGCGTGCGCGGGTATCGGGCGAAGTCCGCCGCGTCGTCGAACTGCGTCGGGTTCACGAAGATGGTGGCGACGCAGCCCCCCGCCAGGCGCCGCTCCCGCGCCAGGGCCGCGCCCCGCGCGATCAGCACCGCGTGCCCCTCGTGCAGGGCCCCCATCGTCGGCGCCAGCACGCACGCCCCGGGGCGCGGCCCCAGGCGGTCGTGCAGGTCCGCGATCGACCTCATGACCTCCATGACGCAACGGTACCGCGACGCACCCCCGCCCGCACGCCGGGGGTGTGCGCCCGGGGGCGTAGAGTCGCCCCGTGCACGCCCTGTGGGCCCAACGACTGCGGGGGCTGGCCGGCCCCGTCCTCCCGCCGGGCGACGACCCGGGCGCGTTCGTGCGCACCTTCGCCGACGACGCCGGGCACCGCCGATCCGTCGATCTCCCATTCCTCGCCCATCTCCTGGGCGTCCCGCCCGGCCAGCCAGCGACGGGCGCGCGCACGACCCTCGACCTCGACCTGTGGTGGGCCCTGCACGGGCGCGATTCCGGCGCCCGCCCCCTCCCCTCCCCCGGACCGCTGATCGACCCGGCCCCGCTCGCGCTCGAGACCTGGACCGAGGCCGAGCTCGCCGCGCTGCACGCGCTCTCGTGGCACGCCCGGCTCGGGCGCGAGTGGGCCCGGGCCCGGATCGACCCCGCGGTGGAGTGGACCCTGGCCCACCTCCAGCCCGACAACGCCACCAACCACCCCTGGGCGATCCACGTCTTCATCGACCACGGCGCGCGCACGGGCGCGCCCGAGTCACGCCTCTACGCCGAGACCCTGCTGCACAACTGCACGGTGGGAACGGGCCGCCCGGAGCGGTTCTCGGCGTGCATCCTCGCCGACGCCGCGGCGTGGCTCGATGGTCAGGGCGTCGGGGCCAGCGACGGGCCCGGGCGGGTCACGGGCGCGGGCTGAGCGGCGGGGCGCACCCACGGGGCGACGTCGGGCTCGCCCGCCGCCTTCGCCCCGTACTTGCGCACGATCGCGGCCGCCACCAGCCCCATGAACATGGGCTGCGGCGCCAGCGGTCGGCTGGTCAGCTCCGGGTGGAACTGGGCCCCGATGAAGTACGGGTGGGTGACGCCCGGCCCGCCCGGCCCGCCCAGCTCCAGCATCTGCATGATGGGCCGCGAGGGGTGCCGACCGCTGAAGACCATCCCGGCCCCTTCCAGCGCCGGGATGTACCGCGGCTCGACCTCGTAGCGGTGCCGGAAGCGCTCGCGGACCGTCGTCCTGCCGTAGAGCCTCGCGGCCAGCGACCCGGGCGTCAGGATCACGTCCTGGGCCCCGAGCCTCATGGTCCCGCCCAGGCCCTCGATCTTCTTCTGCTCGGGCAGCTCGCTGATGACCGGCTCGGGGCCCTCGGGGTGGAACTCGGTGCTCGACGCCCGGGCCAGCCCCAGCACGTTGCGGGCGAACTCGATCACCGCGACCTGGAACCCCAGGCAGATGCCCAGGTACGGCACCTGCTGCTCGCGGCAGTGGCGCACGCAGGCGATCTTGCCCTCGACGCCCCGGCTGCCGAACCCACCCGGCACGATCACGCCGTCCAGCCCCGACAGCGACGCCCCCGCGTCCGCGATCTCCGTGGTGTCGATCCACTTCAGGTCGATGTCGGCGGCCAGGTGGGCCGAGCAGTGCTCCACCGCCTTGTCGATGCTGGCGTAGGCGTCGCGGAGGTTGGCGTACTTGCCGGCAATGCCCAGCGTGACGCTCCGCGGCTTGGCGGCCGTGAGCCGGTCCACGAACGCGGTCCAGCGCTTGCGGGCCCGGTCCTCGTGGGCCTGGTCGCCCCGGTCGTGGATGTTCAGGATCGACATGATCTCGCGGTCGAGCCCCTCGCGGCGCATCTCCTCGGGGATCGTGTACACGCTCTCGCGGTCGTGCAGGCTGAACACCCGTCGCAGCGGCACGTTCGTGAACATCGCGATCTTCTGCAGCACGCTGCCCGCCACGGGGTTGGTGGCCCGGCAGGCGATCACGTGCGGCTGGATCCCCGCCTCCATCAGGCGCTTGATCCCCAGTTGGGCCGGCTTGCTCTTCTGCTCGCCCAGGGCCGGCGGCTCCACCACGTACGTCAGGGCGACAAAGCACGTGCTGCCCGGGCCCTCCTCGAAGGCCAGCTCGCGCATCGCCTCGATGTAGAAGGCGTTCTCGTAGTCGCCCACCGTCCCGCCCACCTCGACGAAGACCACGTCGGCCGGCTTCCTGCCGTCGCCCCGCACCGCCGCCTCGCGCAGGAGGCGCTTCACCTCGCCCGTGACGTGGGGGATCATCTGGACGTCGCGCCCCAGGAACTCGCCCTGTCGCTCGCGCTCGAAGATGCGGGTGTAGATCTGCCCGCTGGTGGTGAAGTTGCGCCTGGATAGGTTCTGGTCGAGCAGGCGCTCGTAGGTGCCCAGGTCCATGTCGCACTCGGTGCCGTCGTCGAGCACGAACACCTCGCCGTGCCGGTAGGGGTTGAGCGTCCCCGAGTCGAGGTTGAGGTACCCCTCCATCTTGATGGGCGCGACCGTGAGCCCCTTGTCCTTGAACATCTTGGCCAGGCTCGAGGAGAAGATGCCCTTGCCCAGGGCCGACATCACCGTCCCCAGCACGATGACGTACTTGTGCATCCCCCGCTGGTACCCCGACGGCACGGGCGAGTAAAACTCGCCCTCGCTCAGATTGGCACCCGCCGACGCCAGCAGCGACTCGCCCGGCGTGTCGGCGCGATCGCGGGGGTCCTGGGATGTGGGCGATCGACCGATGTGGCTTCCTGCTTCACCGGGCATTGAGCATCGTATCCGCCCCCTCAGCCCCCCGGTGGGACCGCCCTCGGGCCGGTTCCGCCGTGCCACGACTGTTCGGCTCGGCGAACAGTCGTGCGCCCCTCACCGTGCCACGACTGTTCGGCTCGGCGAACAGTCGTGCGCCCCTCACCGTGCCACGACTGTTCGGCTCGGCGAACAGTCGTGCGCCCTTCACCGGACACCACGTCCCTCACCGGACACGACTGTGCCCCCAGCGGCACAGTCGTGGCACTCGGCCCCGACCGGCCTCGGGCCGGTTCCGCCGTGCCACGACTGTTCGGCTCGGCGAACAGTCC
>Ga0194120_10000247_pt1 | contig 97707 bp, 79 predicted proteins | sample TA2MahCa65mmetaG_FD_148642 | JGI IMG/M metagenome (GOLD analysis project Ga0194120, IMG submission 148642) | Freshwater microbial communities from Lake Tanganyika, Tanzania - TA2015019 Mahale Deep Cast 65m | ecosystem: Environmental > Aquatic > Freshwater > Lake | place: Tanzania: Lake... | reverse complement strand
AGCGCAGGCCGCGCAAGACTTCGTGCCACCGCGCCCGGTCGCCGCTCAGGTTCCACATCGGGTTCGCATGGCACATCAGCAGCGTATCCGGCCGGTAGTCGAGGCCATAGCGCCCGGGGTTGGTCAGCGTCTCCAGCGCCAGGTGCCCCGGATCGACGCCGATCGGGAAATAGCCCATCAGGGTCACCTCGTTCGGCGGGTAGGAGAACGGCACCTCCGGATGCAGTTGGTGCGGGTTGGCCTTCAGCATGCCGTTCTCGCCGGGCTGGATCGCGCCGACACCGGCCCGCCGGTCCGCCGTCTGGTCATCGATGGTTGCACCGACGTGGCCGCCCGGTGCATCGATGTTGCCGATCAGGAAATTCACCAGCTTGAAGGCGTGATTGGCCTGGCTGCTGTACTTGTGGCCCTGCGCGCCGCGATAGTAGTTATAGGCAGCCGGGCGCAGCGGCAGCCGGCGCCCGCCGATTTCCACGGTCGCGCCGATCTGCGCGGCGCGGGCGAACTCGCGGGCGATACGCCGGATCGTCGGCGCGGGCACGGTCGTAATCGCCGCCATCTGCTCCGGCGTGCAGTCGGCGAGGATGTCGCGGAACACCTGGAACGCCGGCCGGCACGGCCGGCCCTGTACCTCGTAACAACCCTCCAGCGCCAGGTCGCCGGGCGCCGGGTCGTTCCACGGCCGCGCACCGGCTGCTGTGACGTCCCAGACCAGGACCCGGCCCTGCGCATCGCGGACGAAGTACCCGTCCGGCCCGACCAGGTACGGTGCGTTGGTGTCCTGCCTGAGGAACCGGTAGTCGCACAACCCCTCGTTGACCAGCACGTGGCACAGGCTGAGCGCAAACTGGCGGTCGGTCGCCGGCCGGATCGGGATCCACTCGTTGGCCTTCGCGCCGCCGATCGACAAGCGCGGCTCGACGACCACGACCCGCATGTTGCGCTCCAGCCGGGCATTGGCGACATGGTAGGCCTGGGCAGCGGTGTGCAGGTGCGAGGAGAAACCGTCGCCACCGCCGTCGTTGATCCAGTAATTGCAGTAATTGACATCGTTGACCGCGGCAAATGCGCAGTGCACGAAGCCATTGATCGGGTGATAACCGCCGCCGCAGAAGTTGCCGACCGACGAGAAGAAGTTGGCGTTGCCGCCGAATGCCGCCGGCCAGGCCCACAGGAACAGCTTCTGGAAGTTGTTGATCGCCGGCAACAGCTTGCGTGGATCCTCGTCGAGCGTGCGCTTGAGCTCGCGCGCGACGATTGCGTAGGCCTCGTCCCAGGTGATCGGCTGCCACTGCGGATCGACGCCCGGCCCCTTCGCCGGGTTGGTCCGGCGCAGGGGCGTCTTGAAGCGGTGCGGATCGTAGTGGCGCATGATCGCGGCATTGCCCTTGGGGCACAGCCGGCCGGCGTTCGCCGGATTGGTGGGATTGCCCTCGATCTTGTTGACGACGCCGTCGTCGGTGACGTGCACGCGGATGCTGCAGGAATGCAGGCACATCTTGCAGGTCGAATTCAGCCACCGTCCCGGCTTCAGCGAGTTCTGTACGTGCGCCACGGTCTGCATCTGCGTCCCCTGGTTGGATTCCGTGCCCCGGCCGCCGGGCACTCACGCCGCCGGCGGCCCTCCCGCGCTGGCCAGCCCGCGCAGTTCGCGTTCCAGCGCGGCGTCGCTCGCGGCGCCGAACGCCGCCTCGAACAGCCGCCGCATCCGGACCGCACCATCGGTTCGCCCGGCGAGTTCATCGGCCGCGGCGAGCAGCGCGCTGTAGTGCCGCCACCCGTTTTCCTGCGTATCGCCATAGCCGCACACCAGGCGCTGCAGCAGCGCCACTTCGACGGCCAGCGCGTGGTTGCGGGGCGCGATCTGCCCGATCCGGGCCAGCCACGACTCGATCCGGGCATTCTCCTCGCGGAAGCGCCGGGTGCCACGCCGCCAGCAACGGAGCGCGGCAATGCCGCGCAACAGCAGGAAGCCGGTCACCGTATCGGTCCGCACCCGGTGCCCGCCGGTGGCTCTTGCCAGCCAGCGCACCAGCCGCGGCATGCGCAGCAAGCGTTCGCCGGCGGCGGCCGGCAGCGTGTCCGCCAGGTCGGTGACCCGCGGCCGCAGGAAGTCCGTAACCCGGAGCACCTGTGCCGGCTCGGCCCGGACCTCCCGGCGCAGTCGCGCGAAGCGCGCCAGGCTGGTCTTCAGCTCGGCAACCCGGATCGTGTCCTGGTAACTCATCCACAGTGCCAGCTGTCGCGCCACCACCCCGGCCAGCGCCAGGCTGCCGCTGCCGTGACGCCGGGCCAGCGGCAGGATGCGCTCGAGGCGATCCAGGTACAACGCCGCGTAGGCCGGATCCTGGTAGTCGAGCAGCCGGCAGATCCCAGCCGTGGCGACGGACTGGAGTTCAGCGGGTAACGCCCCGAGCCGTTCGCGCAACGCCGCCGGCACCGATTCCACCGGCGGGGCCGGCGCCCGGCCGCCGGCCGTCGCACTGCCTTCCGCGACAGTACCGGCGGCCGCCAGCGCCCAGGCTTCGGCGAAGGCCGCCAGGTTGCCGGCCACAGACAGTCCGCTGGCACGAATGGCGTCTTCGAACTGCCGCCGGTCGAACGGCAGGACACCGCTGCCGCCGATGGCACCGAACAAGGCCGCGCTGATCACGCTGCCGTGCCGGGCAGCGATCGCCGCCATGTCGAACGCAATCAGGCGGCGTGCCCGGGTCCGGGCGATCGCCAGCAGCGCGCCGCTGTCGCTCGGGCCGCGACCGGGGGCACTGCGCTCGGCAATCGTGTAATCACGGTGGCTGGACGCGAGCAGTGTCGTGCGATCCGGGCTGACCAGGCCGCGCAGCATCATGCGCCCCGCTTCGACCAGCTCCGCGGCGGCGACGCAGTCGACATCCCCCGCCACCGGCATCAGGGCCATGACCGGCTCGCAGCCGGCTGCGCCCGCTGCGGCTCGCGGGCAGAACTCCAGGTAATAGATGGTCGCACCGGTGCGCTGGGCTACGCCGGGCACCGACGTCGACTGCACGAAATAGCCGGCACTTTCGGCGGTGGCCACCAGCCAGTCGCTGAGGACCCCGCCGCCCTGGCCGCCCAGCGCAGCAATGGTCAGCCGGATCGTTCGCTGGCTCATCATACGTCCCGCCGCCGCCGGCGGCGCACGCTCCGGCGCTGCAGCACACCGATCAGTGCGCCACGCACCCGCGCCAGCCAGCGCTCGTAGCGGGTCGGGTTGTGCACCACCCCGAGCTGGTAGAACGACGGGCACAGCACCGCGGCATGAGCGATCTCGCCGCAGACGCCGCATCCGACGCAGTCATCGGTCACCGTCGTGACCGGATCGGTGCGCAACGGATCGTCCGGCTCGCGCACCGTCAGCGCCGGGCAGCCCGAGAGGCGGACGCAGGAGCGGTCGCCGGTGCACAGGTCCGGATCGACGCCGAACCGTGCGCGCACCACTCGTTGCCGGGAGGCGCGGGCGCGCTCGAATTGCGGGCGCACGCGCCGCTGGCGGCTCAACTGGCATTCGCCTGCGGCGACGATCACCTTCGGACCACGCTGGCTGGCGGTGAGTGCCGTGCGCAGCGTCGCCAGGGTGGCGCTGATATCGTAGGGATCGGCGCGCCGGATCCAGCGGACCCCGACGCCCCGCACGGCGGCGGCAATCGGGTGATTGGCGTCGCGCTGTGGCGCCGCGTGGCGCGAGGACGGCAGGTCCTGCCCGCCGGTCGCCGCCGAGTAGTTGTTGTCAACGATGATCGTCAGCACGTCGTGCCGGTTGAACACCGAGTTGCCGATGCCACTGGTCAGGCCGTTGTGCCAGAAGCCACCGTCCCCCATCACCGCCACGGTCCGGCCGGGCCCGGCCCCGCCGAACGCAGCCGCGCTGGCAGTGCCGAGTCCATAACCCATGATGCTGGCACCCAGCGAGAACGGCGGCAGCGTCGCGAACGAATGACAGCCGATATCAGCGCTGATATGCAGCGGACCGCGCTCGCGTTGCAGCAACTTCAGCGCGGCGAACAAAGGCCGCTCCGGACAGCCGGTACACAGTCCGGACGGCCGCGCCGGAACCAGCGCGGCCAGCCGTTCCCGCTGTTCCGGCGCCAGCGTACTCGCCGCTGGCAGCGCCCCGGCACCGGCCAGCAACTCCGGCGCATGGCTGTGCAGGAACTCGCGGATCCCGGCGCGCAGGATCTCGGTCGTGTACTCGCCGGCGGCCGGCAAGGGCCCCTTGCCGACCAACTGTGGCGGGCATTCCATTCCGGACAGCACCCGGCACAGCGCCTGCTCGATGAACTCCGGCTGTCCTTCCTCGACGACCAGGACCGCCCGCCGGCCCGCGCAGAAACGCCGGATCTCATCGGCGACCAGCGGCCAGGTGACGTTCAGCACGTGCATCGGCACGGCGCTGTGGCCAAAGGCATCGGCGCAGCCGAGCAGCTCCAGCGCACGCAGCACGCTGTTATGCAGCCCGCCCTGCAGGATGATACCGATGTGCGGCACCGTGCCCGGGCAGGTTTCGTTCAATCCCCGCTCCACAATGAAGCGCTGCGCCGCCGGCAGGCGCTCGCGGATCTTGGCCTGTTCCTGGTCGAACGTGGCCGGCGGCAGGATGATGCGACGTGGGTCGTGCGCCGGCGCCGCCAGGGCAGCGCGCGCCGTGAGCGGCGGCGGCCGGTTGGCGCTGGCGATGAAGCGACCGTAGACGTGGCAGGCCCGCACCCGCAGCATCAGGAGCACCGGCGTATGGCTGGCCTCGGACAGCTCGAAACCCTGCTCCACGGCGCGGACGATCGCCGGCAGCGTCGGTCTGGGGTCGAGCAGCCACATCTGCGATTTCATCGCGAAAGCATGGGTGCGCTCCTGCATGATGCTGGAGCCCTCGCCATAGTCCTCGCCGAGTACCAGCAGCACACCGCCGGTGACACCGGCCGAAGCCAGGTTGGCCAGTGCGTCGCTGGCGACATTGGTGCCGACCGTTGATTTCCAGGTCACCGCGCCGCGCAGCGGGTAGTGGATCGATGCTGCCAGCATCGCCGCGGCGGTCGCCTCGGACGTCGACGGCTCGAAATACACGCCCAGTTCCTCGAGCAACGGCTGCGCGTCGGCCAGCACGTCCATCAGGTGCGAGACTGGTGACCCCTGGTAACCACCGACGTAGGCAACCCCGGACTGCAGCAGCGCCTTGGTGACGGCGTGGATGCCTTCGCCGCGGAACTCCGCGCCCGCACCCAGCCGGAGGGCTTCTACCTGACAGGTGAAGCTGCGCTCAGCCATGCTGGTCAGCCATCGGCATGCCGCCCGGCGCGGCAGCGCTCCGGCCGGTCACGCCGGGACCAGCGCCAGTACCCGCAACGGGCTGCCCGAGCCGTTCACGATCTTGAGCGGCGGCGCGATCACGACGGCGCCCGTCGGCGGCAGCCGGTCCAGGTTGGTGAGCTGCGCCAGGCCGAAGCGGTTGGCACCGTGCATGAACGTGTGGCACGGGAACATCGGCTCGAAGGTTCCGGCCTGCCCAGCGTCGGTGCCGACGGTCTCCACGCCAACCCCGAGGATGTCACGATCGTGGGCCAGGAAGCGCACGCACTGTGGATCGAACCCGGGCGTGTGCGGGCCATCCGCCTGGACATTGAGGTAGTCGGCGGCGCCCTGCCGCTTCGACCAGTCGGTACGGACCAGTACCCACGCGCCCGCCGGAATCCGGCCGTGGTGCGCCTCCCATTCCTCGACCATGGCACGGGTCAGCAGGAAATCGGGGTTGGCCTGCACCGCTGCGGTCACGTCCAGCACGCAGGCCGGACCAATAAAGCGCTGCACCGGGATGTCGTGGGTGGCGTTGCCCGGGTGATCACGCCCGCTGAGCCAGTGGATCGGCGCGTCGAAGTGCGTGCCGGTGTGTTCGCCACAGGTGATGTTGTTCCAGTACCAGGCCGGCCCCTGGTCGTCATAGCGCGAAATCACCTCCAGCGCGAAAGGCTGCGAGTTCGCCAACGGCGCTGGCAGGTTGATGATCGGCGTACCCGGCTCGAGCGGCACGGTCAGGTCGACCACCCGGACGCTGCCAGCAGCAATGCCGGCGACCAGCTGCGTCAGCAATTGTGCGGGCGCTGTGTCCATCTCGTCCTCCCCGTCCAGCGGCTTTCAGCTCCCTGGCGCCCCGCCTCCCGGCGGAGTGGGCCGGATGGCCACGCGGAATGCTGGCAGGCGCCGGTCAGAACGAGCGGCGCACTGTCATGCCGATCCAGCGCGGCGCCCGGTAAGCGACCTCATTGCAGCCGCACAACGTCGCGAGGCTGAAGCCGACATTGCCAGCGCGCTCGTCCGTCATGTTCCTGCCGGCCAGTGTCGCCTGCCATGCGCCATCCTCGCTCTGCCAGCCGAACTGCAGGTTCAGCAGGTAGTAGCTGTCGAACTGGTCCGCGGCGAAGTTGCGCAGGTTGTAGTAGAAGCTGTCCGACCAGCTGACATCCCCGCTCACCGACAGGTAACCGCCGAAAGCCGGCCACTCGTAGCGCGCCATCGCCATGAACTGCAGTTCCGGCGTGTAGGTGGGCTGAACGTCGCGGATCAACGGCCCGCCGACCCGGAGCGGCAGGTCCTTGACCGTGGCGTCGATCCACGACGCGCCGAGGATCAGGTCGAGACCGGATACTGGACTGAACTGCAGGTCGAAGTCCGCGCCGTAGTAGCGCGCATCGGCGTTCAGTACTACGCCGCTCACGCCGGTGAACAGGAACGCCTGGTAGTCCTTGTAGTCGTAATAGAAGACGTTGCCATTGAAACGGGCACGGCCGCCAGCCAGCGTCGACTTGAAGCCGACCTCGTAGCTGGTCAGCACTTCCTCGCTGTACGGAATCGCGCTGTCCGGAACGGAAATCCCGCCAGCCAGCTGGGCATTGAAGCTGCCCGCCTTGATGCCGCGCTTGACCGCGGCGTAGTACAGCAGGTCAGCGTTCGGCTTCCAGTTCACCTGCGCGTTGCCTGCCCACAGTGTATCGCTGGTGCTGTCGACGAAGGGCTGTGGCGCGCCGAACTGGTCGTAGCGGGGACCGATCAGCAGCGGCGCTCCCTGGTGCACTTGCAGCGAGTTCTGGGTGAAGTACAAGCTCTGGGTGAACCGATAGTCCTTCTCCTCGCGGATGACCCGCGCGCCGAAGAGCAGAGTCAGGTGCTCGCCCAGGTCGCGCTCCAACTGCCCGAACAACGAGTACGAGTCGGTGCGCAGGGTTGCGTCGGAGCCGAGATCGAACGGTGCGCCCGGCACCACGCTACCGCTCGGAAACTTCAGCCCGTTCAGCGAGGTCGTGTCGATCCGCACGTAGTACAGGCCACCGACCCACGCAGGTCCCCGTGCCCCCCCCTGCAGGCGCAGCTCCTGGGTAAGACTGTCGGCGTCGACGCCGGCGTAATTGACCGACTGGTTGGTCGGTGCGGCATCCACGTCCATCAGGAACAGTTTCTCGTAGTCCTTGTAGTCGGTGATCGCGGTCAGCCGCACGTGATCCGAGATGTTCCAGTCCAGCTTCCAGTTCAGTCCGAGCGTGTCCGTGCTGCTGGCGTCGTCGAAGGCAAAGTCCACCGAGATCAGGTTGCTGGCGGCGCTCGGGGTGACGAAGCCGAAGAAGTCGCCGCCCGCCACCGGCCGGCCGTAAAACTCGCCCGGGCCGCCGAACACCGCGTCATTGTTCAGATCGGTGCCGAGATCCACGCCGCCGGGTCCGATCGAGGCGCGGCTTTCACCGGGGGTTACGTCCCTCGTGTCGACGATCTCGAGGCCAGCACCGACCTGCTCGAACACGGCGATCGTCGGCTTCGACTGGTACGGACCGGTGGTCAGCCGACTGCGCGCGGCGTTGGCAGAAAGGCGCATCGACAGCCGGTCGCTCGGCTGGAACAGCAGCGTCAGCCGCCCCGCGACCGTGTCGTCGTTGCCCTGGTCCGCGCCGGCACCGGCCCCCGGTGCGCCACCGACCGCGCCGAGCGGATAGAGGTTCTGCAGCAGCGGATCCTGTCGGTTCCACAGGATCGCGGCGCGGGCCGCGACGGTGTCGCTGAGCGGCCCACCAATCGCCGCTTCGACCCGGTACTGGTTGGCGTCGGTCGGCGTGTCGAAGCGGCCCCAGCCGACGTCGATATACCCGTCCGCCGAGTCGAAGCTCGGCTGCCGGCTGACGAAATGGACCAGACCGCCGGTCGCGTTGCGGCCAAACAGTGTCCCCTGCGGACCCTTCAGCACCTCGACCCGGTCGATGTCGAACAGGCCGAAGCTCTGCGCCTGCGCGATCGCGATATAGCCTTCGTCGAGATACACCGCCACCGGCGCCTCGACGATGTCGTTGAAGTCCACCTGGGTGACGCCGCGGATCGTGTAGAGCTGATTCTGGCCGCCGTACGCGCCGCCGATGTGGACGCCGGGAGTGATCGCGGCAATGTCGTAGCTGCTCTGCACGCCGAAGGAGCGCAGTTGCTCGCCGCTCAGCACCGACATCGCGATGGCAACGTCCTGGATGTCCTGTTCACGCTTCTGGGCAGTAACGACCAGTTCCTCGAGCACCGTGCGCTGCTCAGCGGCGTGGCCGGTCTCCTGGGCCAGAGCCGGACCAGCCGTCCCGATCGGCAGCAGCAGTATGGCCGCTGCGGCGCGGCGCAACTCCGATACTGGCAGCCCGATGACTCGATTGTGCAGTACTGCGAAAACACCCTTGACCATTGCCCCCTCCCTCATGATCGGCGCCACGATCAGGCGCACTGCTGGCCACCCACGCACGCTCCCTTGCGTGATGGTAACGCCGCAGAATAGCGAAAATCAATAGACTGTCAATTGATTTATCATCCGTGGCTGTGGTACTGTGGGAGAGGCCGTGACCCGTACGGCCGGTCCCGCGAGGTGGAATATGAAGTTCAGCTGCATGATCTGGCCGCATTCCGGCTCTGACGTCGCTCCGGTCGTGCGGCTCGCGCGGCAGGCCGAGGACTGCGATTTCGAAACGGTCTATATCGGCGATTCGCAGATGATCTGGAACGATGTCTGGGTGTGCCTCGCTGCCTGTGCCGCAGCCACGCACCGGGTCCGTCTCGGCACCGGCGTCACTAATACGGCCACCCGGCACCCGGCCGTGACCGCCAATGCGGCAATGACGCTCAACGCCCTGTCCGGCGGGCGCGCCGTGCTCGGCCTGGGGGCCGGGGACTCAGCCGTCCGGACCGCCGGCTTGTCGCCGACCTCGCTGCAGACGTTGCGCGAACGCACCATCTTCATACAAGCGCTGCTGCGCGGCGACGAAGTCGACGCCCTGCCCTGGGGCGGCGAGGTGCGGGCCACCACCTGGGCGCGCGAGACCCGGGTGCGGCTGGTCGGTGCGGACCGCTGGGGCGCGCTGCCGGTCCAACTTGCCTGCATGAGCCCGAAGTCCGCACGGGTCGCCGGGGAATTGTGCGATGGCGTGATCGTCGATGGCCACATGGGCGGCAATGCGGAAGGGGCGCGCGCCACGGTAGCTGCTGCGACTGCGGGGGCGCTGAGCGCCGGACGTGATCCGGCGGCACTGCGCTTCATCGCCGCGATCGACGCGGCCATCGACGATGACCGTACCAGGGCTCTCGACCAGGTGCGGCCAACCGCGGCGCGCAACATCGCGCGCAAGCCATGGTTGCCGGACACGCTCGGCATTGCCCACGCGGACGTCGTGCGCCGCGTCACTGACTCGTATCAGTTCTATCAGCACCTCGACCTGACGGCGCGGCACCGGGAGCTCATCCCCGACGAGGTGGCGATGAAATGCTGCATCGCCGGCACGCCGCAGGACTGCATCGACAAGGGCCGGGAGCTGCGCGCGGCCGGGATCAACGAGATCTCGATCTTCGTCACTTCCCAGGACGAGGAAGGGTCCCGCCGCAATCTGGTCCGGTTCGCCGAGGAAGTGATGCCGCACGTCTGAAGCGTGGGCGGCGCCGCAAGGCTAGCCCGGATTTCTCACACGTCGTGGGCGCATCGGCCCGGTGAATGAGCGAAAATAGCTTTGCGACAAGGCATTTTCACACTCACTCACCGGGAGGTCCGCTGCGCGCACAGTGTACTGCGGAACAGCTGGAGTTTGCAGTCGTGGGGCGGCGGCGGGTGGTGGCCGCCTTTGATGGCGGAGCAGTCAGCTCGGATGCCGGGGCGCTGCTGCTGGGCAAGGCCGATGATGCGATTGGCCTGATCGATCGGCTGTCTGCCTGCTTTGAGGATCGGCGGCGAGCGGAGTTGATCGAGCACTCGGTGCGGACCCTGCTCGGCCAGCGGGTCTTCGGCCTGGCCCCTGGCTATGAGGACCTGAACGATCACGAGCAGCTGCGGCACGACCCGGTGATGGGCGCACTGCTCGGCAAGCTGGAGGCCCGGCGCGCGGATTGTGCGCCGCTGGCGGGCAAGAGCACGCTCAACCGCCTGGAGCTGCATGCGGCCAGCGGGGTGGATCGGTATCACTAGATCGTCCCGGAGCCCCAGGCACTGGATCGGCTGTGGGTGGACCTGTTTCTGGATGCCCACCACCGGGCCCCCGGGCAGATCGTGCTGGACCCGGATGCGACCGACGACCCGCTGCACGGCAATCAGGAAGGGCGCTTCTTCCACGGTTACTACAACCACTACTGCTACCTGCCGCTGTACATCTTCTGCGGCGAGCACCTGCTGCTCTCCAGGCTCCGGCCTGCCAACATCGACGGGGCGGCCGGGGCGCAGGAAGAAGTGGCCAGGATCGTGGCGCAGATCCGCGCGCGTTGGCCCACCGTGCAGATCCTCCTGCGGGCCGACTCGGGGTTCTGCCGCGAGCCGCTGATGCGCTGGTGCGAGGAAAACGCTGTGGATTACCTGTTCGGGCTGGCCCGCAACGCCCGGCTCACCCGCGCCCTCGGCCAGCAGTTGCGCGCTGCCGCACTCGAGGCGGCCAGGTCGGGCAGGCCCGCGCGCCGCTTCCGCGAGTTCACCTACCAGACCCGCAAGAGCTGGAGCCGGCGGCGGCGCGTGAAGCTGGCCATGAGCTCAGCCTGTCCCAACCAGAGCGAGTTCATCTCCGCCTGGCATGCCCTGAGCGGCGCGGCCCGCTGCAGCCGCACCCACGAACCAGAACACCAATCCCGCAATCACCGATCCGCTCTCGGGCGCAGCGGCGCAGCACTGTCGTCGAAAACAGCCTCCTGCAGGCCATCGGGCCACCATCACCGGCCCGGCACCACAGCACTTCACGCGAACCTCATCTGCCAGCGGGATCAGCCGGGCTGTGAGAAATCCGGGCTAGCTGCGTTCGTCGTCACCGGTCGTCGACAACAGGCTGTAGGCCGCCGAAATGCGTGCGGCCTCGTCGTAGAACCCAGTCAGCAGGTTGATCAGCTTGGTCGCGTCGCGCAGCTTCTGGTCCACGTCCTCGATGATCTTGGTCTGCTCGGTCAGGATCCGGCGGCGCAGTTCCGCGTAGTCATCGGTCAGCAGCCGGCAGCGCGCGGTCACCTGGAAGGCCAGCGTCTTGGCGGAGTGTTCGCCGGCCTTGCGACACAGGCCCATCTTGACCAACTTGCGCAGGCAATACTGCACGTTGGCGATGTCGTCCCGGTTGAGCTGGCGGGCGATCTGCGCGGCGGTCTTGGGACGGTCCTGCATGCGAATCACGTGCAGCACGACCAGCTCCGTATAACTGAGATCACCCATGCCGACCACCAGGCCGAGCTGCCGGATCCACCGCTCAAACGCCTGGTCGAAACGCAGAATGCTCCATTCCAGGTCGGTAGTCGCAGCCTCGTGTGGCGTCCGGGCCAGATGCCAGCCGCGATAATGTGCCTCCTCGAACAGTTGCTCGCGGCGCTCCGCGTCGCGGGCCGGCACCGGCCCGCGACGGCGCCGCGCCGCCGTCGGCGAGGCGGCTTCCGCCTTGTGCTCGGCCGTGCCACGGCGGTCGCCGCCTGCGGAGCTGATCCTGATCATGGGTGCCGATGATAGCGGACCGGCGCAGACCCGGCCACCCACGACAATCACTACACAATCCATCGATATTGCATATATAATCGGCGCAGCGGCACAGTGAGCCCGGTTTTGCTCGGCCGGCCGAAGGAGTGGTTCCATGGGATTGCGCGTCGGCGTCGATGTCGGCGGGACGTTCACGGACTTCCTGGTAGTGGACGACCAGGGCAATGCGCAGATCTACAAGACGTCTACCACCCCGCGGGATCCTTCTCTCGGTTTCTTCCGCGGTCTCGACAAGGCCGCCCGACATCGTGGGCTGTCACTCGATGAGCTTCTCGGCCAGGTCGACACCGTGGTGCACGGCACGACCATCACCACCAACGCGGCACTGACCGGCGATGGCGCCGTTACCGGCTTCATTACCACCAATGGTTTCCGCGATCTGCTCAACATGCGGCGCGGCCTGAAAGACCGGCAATTCGACCGGTACGCGCCGCCGCTGCCGCTGGTGCCACGCCGCCGGATCCGAGTCGTCGGGGAGCGGGTCCTGGCCAGCGGCGAGGTACTGGTGCCGCTCAATGAGGCGGACGTGCGGGCCGCTGCTACCTTCTTCCGGGAGCAGCAGGTCGAGGCGGTCGCCGTATCGTTGCTCTGGTCGTTCCGCAATCCCGCCCACGAGACGCGCATCCGCGAAATCCTCGAGCAGGAACTTCCCGGTATCTACGTGTCCCTGTCCACGGAAATTCTGCCGCAGATCCGCGTCTACGAACGCCACAGTACGACTGCGCTCAATGCCTATGTCGGTCCCGTGCTGACTCGTTACCTGCGGCGCCTGCAGGAGGAGCTGGAGCGCCGTCGCTACAGCGGCGCGCTGCTGATCATGCAGTCCAACGGTGGGGTGATGTCGCCGCAGCTGGCCGAGCGCTTTGCTTCGAATACACTGCTGTCCGGACCGGCCGGTGCACCGATGGCCGGTATTTTCTACGGCGGTACGCACGGCTTTCGCAACCTGATCACGATCGACATGGGTGGCACGTCGTTCGACGTGGCCTTGATCCGGGACGCTGAGCCCGCGGTCACCACTGAAGGCGGGCTGGGCGGGCACCGGATCGCCACCCCCATCCTCGATATCCACAGTATCGGCGCCGGCGGTGGCTCCATCGCCTGGATCGACAGCGGCGGAATGCTCGACGTCGGGCCCAAGAGCGCCGGTGCCGAACCCGGTCCCGCCTGCTATGGCCGCGGCGGCACACAGCCCACGGTGACCGACGCCCAGTACATTCTCGGCTACCTCGACCCGGCTCTGTTCGAGCAGGGCGAACTCGATTTCGACGCCGCCGCCGCCGCGCGCGTCATCCAGGAACGGATCGCCGGCCCGCTCGGCATGGATGTCGTCAGCGCCGCAGCCGGTGTCTACGAGATCATCAACAACAAGATGGCCGCCGCGCTCGGCGTGGTCAGCGTCCAGCGCGGCTACGATCCGCGCGAGTTCGTCCTGGTGGTCGCCGGCGGCGCCGGCCCGATCCATGCAGCACCGATTGCCCGCGAGCTGGGCATACCGCTGATCCTGATTCCGCGGGCGTCGTCGGTATTCTGTGCCGCCGGCATGCTGATCTCGGACCTGAAGCATGACTACGTCCGGACCTGCGCCCGCGAGTTCGACCGCATCGACCTTGGCGAAGTCGCAGCGCTGTACCGGGAGATGGCGGCCGAGGCGCGCACGACGCTGCTGACCGAGCGCGTGCCACCGGCGCGGATCGAACTGCGCCGCAGCGCCGATCTGCGTTACGTCGGACAGTTCAATGAGGTCGAGGTCAGCGTACCCGGTGATGGCGAGGTTGACAGCGCGACGCTGGCGCAGATGGCGGCGGCTTTCCACCAGCGCCATGATGCGTTGTATGGCTACTCAATGAGCGGCGCGCCGGTCGAGCTGATCAACCTGCGCCTCACCGGGATCGGCCGCGTCGACCAGCCGCATCAGGAGCGGTACGCACTTGGCCCGGCCGACGCCAGTGCCGCCCGCCGCGGTAACCGCCGCGCGTGGTTCGACGGCGGCTTCGTCGAGGCGCCGGTCTACGATGGTCTGGCCCTGGTTCCGGGGCACCACGTGGCGGGCCCGGCGATCGTCGTGCAGCCGACGACCACCGTCGTCGTGCCGCCGGACTTCGAACTGCTCTGCGATGAGTTCCGGAACTACCTGATGTACCCGCGCGGCCGGAATCCCGACGAGCTGTGCCGGGCGCTGCGTTGAGGAGCGCGCGCATGAACGCTGCCAGCACAATAGCGACGATTGACCCGATCCGCGTCTCGGTCATCGACAATCGACTGGACGCCATCTGCCGGGAGATCGGCCTGACGATGCTGCGTACCTCCCGGTCGCCGATCTTCTCCGAGGCCCGCGACTTCGTCACCGGCATCTTCGACCGCGACCTGCGGCTGGTGGCGCAGACGGCGTATATCCCGGTGCTGATGGGAGCGCTGCCCTACGCGATTCGCAGCATTGCCGCCACTTTTGCCGATGACATCCGTGAAGGCGACGTGTTCATCCTCAACGATCCCTACCGCGGCAACAACCACCCACCGGACATCACGATTGCCAAACCAGTGTTCTGGCAGGGGCAGATCGAGTTCTGGTCCGTCTCCAAGGGTCACCACGCCGACGTCGGCGGCAGCGGCGTAGCCGGCTACAACCCCGGTGCGCGCAGCATCTGGGAAGAGTGCATCCGCATCCCGCCGGCGAAACTGTACGCTGCCGGGCAGCTGAACCGGGCGTTGCTCGATACCATACTGCTGAACGTGCACCTGCCGTTCCTCGTCGAGGGCGACCTGCACTGCCAGGTCGGCGCTGTCACCATCGGCGAGCGCAACCTGCAGGCACTGCTCGGCAAGTACGGTCCGCAGCTGCTGCAGGCCGCGATCGGCCAGATCTTTGCGGCGGCTGAACGGCAGATGCGGGCGGTGATCCGCGGTCTGCCGAACGGTGAATTCAGTGGTGCGCGCTGCATCGACCATGACGGCATCAACAAGGACCAGATGATTACCGTGCGCGTGACTCTGCGGATCGAGGACGAGGCCATCACCTTCGATTTCTCGGCCAGCGACCCGCAGGCGGTCGGCTACGTCAACAGCACGTTGCCGAACACTGCCTCGTCGGCGTTTCTCGCTTTATTCATGTCGGTCGGTTCCGGAGTGCGCTGTAATGAAGGCTCGCTGCGCGCGCTGCGCGTGCTCGCTCCGCCCGGCAGCATCGTCAACGCCAATGAACCGGCGCCGGTCACCGGCTGCACGATCGCGGCGGCACAGGCCATCATCGAGGCGGTGTGGCTGGCGCTCGCGGAGGCCGTGCCAGAACAGGTGGATGCCTGCTGGGCGCGCTGGTGCGCGCCAGCCACGATGGGGTTCAACCCACGCACCGGCCGGTTCTTCGGGGACATTCACTTCATGAGCAAGGGCGGGGCCGGTGCGGCGTACGGTTTCGATGGCTGGGATCACCTCGGTACCGTGATCTGTGCCGGCGGGCTGCGGTCACCGGATCCCGAACTGCACGAGCTGGTCACGCCCTACACGGTGCTGCAGTACGAGTTCCGCCCGGACAGCGCCGGAGCCGGCCAATGGCGCGGCGGCATGGGCACGATCTATCGCTGGCGGGTCGATGCCGACAACATCGCCGCCGCCAATTTCGGTGGCGGCAACCGCCCGGAGACCGCGCCGTTCGGGCTCGCCGGTGGCAAGGCTGCACCGCCGCATGAGCTATACCTGCGCAAGGGAGACCAGATCATCGACGTCGATACCGAGAGTTTCTACAGCCTCGCTGCCGGCGACATCTTCGAAATCTATCAGAGCGGTGGCGGTGGCTACGGCGACCCGCGGCGACGGCCGGTGGAAAGCGTACGCGACGACGTGCTGGATGGCCTGGTCTCGGTAGAACGGGCCCGCCTCGACTATGGGGTCAGCATCGATCCGGATACGTTGGCCGTCGATGCTGCGGAAACCGCGCAGCTGCGGCATCCGGCCGGCGGGTCGCCACGCTGATCGGCCGGACGCCTGGCCTGAGCAGGGCAATCCGCCGGTGAGTTCCACTCCGTACCAGCCGCCGCTCGGAGCCCAGCGCTTCCTGCTGGAGCGGGTGCTGGGCTGGGATCAGTTGTTCCGGCTACCACGCTTCGCGCACAGCGATCCCGACGTTGCCGGCGCCGTCCTCGAGGAGGGGGCGCGATTCGCCGCCGGGATCCTGGCGCCGCTGAATGCCACCGGCGACCAGTACGGCAGCCAGCTCATCGATGGCCGGGTCCGCACGCCGCCTGGTTTCGCTGCGGCGTTCCAGCAGTTCGCCGCGGGGGGATGGGCCGGCCTTGACCTGCCCCGGCAGTTCGGCGGTCACGGTCTGCCGCTGAGCGTGCAGGCAGCGTTTGCCGAGATGGTCAATGGCGCGTGCGTATCCTTCGGCATGCTGCCGACGATGCTCAGGGCCGGGGCCTGGCTGCTGATCGAGCACGGCAACGGTGAGCTGGCGCAGCTGTTCGTACCGCAGCTCGCCGCCGGACTCGCCAGCGCAACGATCTGCATCACCGAGCCACAGGCCGGATCGGATGTCGCGCGCATCCGCACGCGGGCGGTGCCCGGCGACGGCGACCACTACGCACTGACCGGCGCCAAGATCTTCATCACCTGGGCCGACCACGAATTCACCGACCAGATCGTCCATCTGGTGCTGGCGCGCACCGGCGACGCAGCCGCCGGCACGCGGGGACTCAGCTTGTTTGCCGTGCCGCGGCTGCGGCCCGCCGACGGTGGCCACAACGGCATATCGGTACGCCGCGTCGAGCACAAGATGGGACTGAAGGCGTCGCCGACCTGCGCGCTGGATCTGGACGGTGCGATTGGCTACCGCATCGGCACTGAGGGTCGTGGCCTGCAGTGCCTGTTCACGATGGTGAACCTGATGCGCCTCGAGGTTGCGGTTCAGGGCGTGGCGCTGGCCGCCGCAGCGACCCGACGGGCCCTTCAGTACGCCTCCGAACGCCGGCAGGGTGGCGCGGCGATCGCGCCGCCGGTGGCGATCATCCGACATGCCGACGTTCGGCGCATGCTGCTGATCATGCGAGCCCGCACCGAGGCATTGCGCGCGCTGGTCTTCGAAGCAGCGTTCCAGCTCGATCTGGCCCATGCCGCCCGAACCGAGGCCGAGCGGACGGCGGCCCGCCAGCTCGCGGAGTTCCTGCTCCCGGTCTGCAAGACCTGCGGGGCGGAGGCTGGCTTCGAGATCGCCAGCCTGGCCCTGCAGGTCTTCGGCGGCCATGGCTATGTGACCGACACCGGCGTCGAGCAGTACCTGCGCGATAGCCGGATCATGGCGATCTACGAGGGAACCAGCGGCATCCAGGCACTGGATCTGGTCAACCGGCGGCTGGTGCAGGACGACGCGACGCGTTATCGGTTGTTCGCCGCCCGGATCCACGCCACTCTGCACGAATGCCGTGGCGACCCGGCACTTGGCGGGATACGCGAGGGCCTCAGTGCGGCCCTTGCCATCCTGGAACGCTGCAGCATGGTCCTGCTGGCGAAGACCGATGCCGACCGGCGCGACCTGGAGGCGGCTGCCACCGACTACCTGCAGTTGGTCGGGCTGGTAGGCGCTGCCTGGATGTGGCTGCGGATGGCCGCGGCGGCGGACAGAACAGACGCCCGGCAACGCGAGCTGGCGGAGTTCTTCGTTATCTGGCTGCTGCCGGAGGCGGCCGTCCGTGAGGCCCGCATCGTGGCTGGCGCCGCGCCGATCGATGCGCTGCCGGATGAGGCGCTGCGCGGCGGGTGCTGATCGTCGACGCTCCGGAGGTTACGATGCCCGACCTGCCACGAGACTATCCAACCGTTGTTCACATGCTGCTCGACGCCGCCGCGCGGGCGCCGGATCGCGAGGCGCTGGTCTGCGGCGAGGACCGCCTCAGTTACACGGAGTACCTGCGCTGCGTCGCGGGGCTGGCGCAGGAACTCGATGAACGGGGCGCCCGCGGCGGTCGGGTGGCGCTGGTCATGGGCAACTCGGTGGACATCTGTATCGCCAGCTTCGCGGTGCACATGGCCGGAGCGCAGCTGACACCGCTGAACCCCCTGTACACGGAGAACGAGCTCGGCCCGATGCTCGACGACGCGGACGTCAGCGTGCTCATCCACGATGATGCGGTGAGCACCCGCGTTGCCGGGCTGATCCGGCGTCTCAGCATCGAGCAGGTAATCGCGGTCGGCGGACCCGATGGCCGCCGCCTGACCGAATGGCGCGCGGGCGCCGACCTGACGCCACCGCAGCCGCTACCATTGGCGGAATCTCCTGGCACGCTGCAGTTCACCGGCGGCACCACCGGCCGGTCCAAGGGTGCGGACCTGAGCCACCGGGCGCTGGCCATCAATATCAGCCAGCGCGAGGCGCTGGTGCCGAATCGCCCGGACGTCGAGCGCATGCTCTGCGTAATGCCACTGTTCCACTGCTATGCGAGCCACATGTGCTTGCATGCGATGGCCTATGCCCGCGGCGCTCTGGTGGTGATGCCGCGCTACCATCCGGATGAAGTGATACGGCTGCTGCACGACGAATGCATCACATTGCTCGGAGCCGCACCGACGCTGTTGACCGGCCTGCTGAACTACCCGGCGTTCACCGGTCAGCGTTTTCCACTTCTGACCCGGACCTATTCCGGTTCAGCGCCGCTGCCGGAAGAAGTCATTCACCGCTGGGAATCCCTGACCGGCACGATCGTCATTGAAGGCTACGGCCAGTCGGAAGCCGGGCCGGTCATTTCCTTCAACCCGGTCGCCGGGCCACGCAAAGCCGGTTCGGTTGGTGTTGCCGTGCCGGACGAAGACCTTCAGATCGTCGACATGGAAAGCGGCAACCGGGTGCTGCCGGCGGGGCAACAGGGTGAGATCCGCATTCGCGGACCGCACCTCATGTCCGGTTACCGCAACCGCCCGGACGAGACCGCCGGAGTGTTGCGGGACGGCTGGTTGTACACCGGCGACATCGGCGAACTCGACGATGACCGCTATCTGTTCATCCGCGGGCGGAAGAAGGAGATGATCATCGTGTCCGGCTACAACGTCTTCCCGCGCGAGGTCGAGGAGGTGCTGCACGCCCATCCCAATGTCCGTGAAGCTGCCGTGGTCGGGCGGCCCGATGACTACCGTGGCGAGCTGCCGGTGGCATTTGTTGCGGCCCGTGCCGGGGCCGACTTGTCCGCGGTCGAGCTGACCCGGCACTGCGCCGGGTCCCTGGCGCCCTACAAGGTCCCGGCGGCGTTCAACATCGTAGCCGAACTGCCGAAGACGGCCGTCGGCAAGGTCGACAAGCTGGCTCTGGCGGCTCGCGTGCGCCTCACGTGAGGACGCCAGCGGCTCCGAGCTGCGCCCGGCGGATGAGCTGAGGGCTGGCGGGTGAATGCCCGGTGCGTGCGGCTGACCGCACCCGCGGCACCGTGCCGCATGTTCACGGGCAACGGCACAGCGGGATTGCGCCTGCCCGGCCGGTTCGTCAGCGCGTAGGATGCTTCGGCCGGAAAGCGTCCGGCTCCCGTGTGTGGGAGAACAGACGCTGGCGTGCGCCGGCGTAACCGCGACGGCGCACTCAACGACAACGAACGCAAGGGGGTGCGCGATGAGACGGTGGTTTCTGGTTGCGATGCTGGCTGCGCTGGTCGGCGTGTCCGGCCAGGCGGGGCCGGCCCGGGCGCAGGCGGCGCATCTCTCCGCCGAGCAGCAGATCGCGAGGCTCCCGGGCATCTACGCCTGGTCGGTCGACTCGCTGGACATCGACACACTGATGACGATCTTCAGCGACGACATCGAGTACGACCTCTCGGCCTACGGGTTGCCGGGTGCGCAGGGGAAGGACGCGGTCCGCAACATCTTCCTCGAGGTGGTCTTCCGTGGGAACCAGTGCTCCTTCATCAACATCTCGAGCATCTGGTCGAAGATCAACGGCGACGAGGCCATCGGTGGTGACTACTTCGTGCACGTGGGCATCAACCCGGTGACCAGTCCGCCGCTGCCACCCAACACGCGCCGGCAGACCGATGGGCGGCACATCTACCGCTTCAGGAAGGTCGACGGCGAGTGGAAGATCTCCTACATCCGGGGAGAAGTCTTCTCCCAGACCGTAGCGACCTTCGACCCGGCGCTGCTGTTCCGCTGCCCGCTGCCACCCGCCCGAACATCACATCGCTATCGCAGTGCGCCGCATGCCTGAAGTAAAGTAGACGGGCACGGGCAACGCCGCGTCCGCTGGTGGCGCGAAATGGGGGTCACATGAGCAAGGGAATGGACCGCAAGAAGGAAGGCAAGAAGAAGCCGCAGAAGACGCTCGCCGAGAAGCGCGCGGCCAAGCAGGCCAAGAGGCAGAGCCGCGGCTGACTGAAACCGGTCGGTTTCCTCCACCGGCTGGTTATTCGACCACGATGTTCCAGCGCTCGCGAAGCGCCTGCGCCGCTGCCCCGTGGATCGCCCGCTCCCGGGGCAGCAGCGCCTCGGCTTCGTCGTGCGGCCGATGCTCTGCGATTCTCGACGGCGGTGACAACCTGGTCCTGTACAACGAGGCAGCCCGAAGCCTGAATCTGCACGGTCGCATCAGAAATCGCGACTGACTAGATAGCTGGACATTCATACAGTCCCAGAATGGCAATCCAGACCGAGATCGAGTGGACGGACGCCACCTGGAATCCGGTAAGCGGCTGCACCAAGGTCAGCCCCGGCTGCGACCACTGCTACGCGGAGCGCTTCGCCGAGCGTTTCCGCGGAGTGCCCGGTCATCCGTTCGAGTCCGGTTTCGACCTGACTCTGCGCCCGCACAAGCTCGACGAGCCGCTCAGTTGGCGGCGGCCGCGGCGCGTGTTTGTCAATTCGATGAGCGACCTGTTCCACAAGGACATCCCGGTTGATTTCGTCGATCGCGTGTTCGAAACGATGGAGCGGGCAGACTGGCACCTGTTCCAGGTGCTCACCAAGCGAAGTTCACTGCTGCGCCGCTATGTGAATGCCAGATATGGCGGTGGGCGGGCACCACCGCACATCTGGCTCGGCGTATCGGTCGAAGACCGGAGGGCGCTCGTTCGACTGCGGCACTTGCAGGCGACTCGCGCCGCGGTCCGCTTCGTGTCGTTCGAGCCATTGCTCGAGGATCTTGGTCGGGTTGGACTGTGCGGTATCCACTGGGCCATTGTTGGCGGCGAGAGCACCCCGGGTCGGCGTCCCATCGAGGTCGCCTGGGTCCGCGGCCTGCGTGACCAGTGCCGCGCTGCAGAGATCCCCTTCTTCTTCAAACAGTGGGGCGGCGTTACCCCCCAAGGCAGGCGGCGACCGTCTCGATGGCCGCAGGTGGGCGCAATATCCAGCGGTCGATGGACGGGTCGGCTTCGGCAACGTTTTGCGGGCAACGTAAGACCACAAGGGTGGTCGACCAACGCTCGTGCCGAAATTGATCGTCCGCGCAGTAGCCGGACAATAGTCAGCGACCTGATTACCGCTGCCTCGACCCCGGCTGACCGGCCCGCCGCCGCCGCCGGGCTGGCCTCGGTGCCGCCGGCGCCCGCCCGCCGTCATCCGTCTCCACTCCCTCCTCGACGATATTCCAGCGCTCGCGGAACGCCTGCGCCGCCTCCTCGTAGACCGCCGCGTGGCGCCGCGACAGCAGCAGCGCTGACGGCGGGCAGACCCGCGCGCGGATCACGCCGAGGTCCTGCGCGGCGTCGAACAGGCTCGGGTACCAGCGCTCCCATTCCGGCAGCAGCGCCTCGACCCGTTCGCGCAGCCCCGGCATGGTCGGTTCCCTCAGTCGAGCACGACGCGGCGCAGGCGCAGCGCGTTGCCGACCACCGACACCGAGGACAGGCTCATCGCCAGCGCGGCGATCATCGGGCTCAGCAGCCAGCCGGTCAGCGGATACAGCACGCCGGCCGCCAGCGGCACGCCGAGCGCGTTGTAGACGAACGCGAAGGCGAGATTCTGGCGCATGTTCGCGACGGCCGCCTGCGAAACCGCCCGGGCCCGCGCGATGCCGCGCAGGTCGCCCCTGACCAGCGTGATCTGTGCGCTCGACATCGCGATGTCGGTGCCGGTACCCATGGCGATGCCGACCTCGGCGGCAGCGAGCGCCGGTGCGTCGTTGATGCCGTCGCCGGCCATCGCCACGCAGCGGCCCGCGGCCCGCAGCCTGCCGATCAGTTCCGCCTTGTCCTGCGGGCGCAGCGCGCCGTGTACTTCCGTGATGCCGGCAGCGGCGGCGACGGCCCGGGCGGTCGCGACGTTGTCGCCGCTCGCCATCACGAGCCGCAGTCCCGCGGCGCGCAGCGCCTCGAGCGCGGCGGGAGTCGTGGCCCGCAACGGATCGGCGACCGCGAGCAATCCGGCGAGCCGGCCGGAGGCCGCGACGAATACGACCGTCGCACCCTGACGTTGCAGTTCCGCGGCACGGGCCGCGAGCGGCGTGACCGCGATGCCGTGCTCCTCGAGCAGCGCCGCGCTGCCGAGCAGCACCGGTTCTCCAGCCACCTGACCCTCGACGCCCTGGCCGGTCAGCGAGCGGAACCCGCTGACCGGCGCCAGCGCGAGGCCGCGTTCGCGCGCAGCCGCCAGCACGGCCCCGGCCAGCGGATGCTCGCTGCCCTGCTCGAGGCCGGCGGCGAGGCCGAGCAGTCGCGGCTCATCGACACCCGGCACCGGCAGCGCCGTAACCAGCGCCGGCCGGCCTTCGGTCAGCGTACCGGTCTTGTCGATCACGAGCGTGTCGACGCGCCGCAGCGTTTCCAGCGCTTCGGCATCGCGGAACAGCACGCCGAGCGTCGCCGCGCGGCCGGTTGCGACCATCACCGACATCGGTGTCGCCAGCCCGAGCGCGCAGGGGCAGGCGATGATCAGCACCGCGACGGCGTTGAGCAGGCCGAACGTCCACGACGCGGCGAACAGGCCCCAGACCAGCAGGGTCAGGACGGCGATCGCGATCACCACCAGTACGAACCAGCGCGCCACGACGTCGGCGAGTCGCTGCATCGGCGCACGCGAACGCTGCGCTGCGGCGACCAGCGCGACGATCTGCGCCAGCACCGTTGCGGCCCCGACGCGCTCCGCGCGCATCACGAGGCCGCCGGTGCCATTCTGCGTCGCGCCGATGACCTGGCTGCCCGGTTCCTTGCTGACCGGCAGCGACTCACCGGTCAGCATCGACTCGTCGACGCTGCTCTGTCCCTCGAGCACGACGCCGTCCACCGGGATCTTCTCGCCCGGCCGCACGCGCAGGCGGTCGCCCGCCTGGACCTCGGCCAGCGGCACATCGTCCTCACGGCCATCGGCGCCGATGCGGCGCGCGGTCTTCGGCGCGAGGCCGAGCAGGGCACGGATCGCGGCGGAAGTGCGCGCGCGGGCGCCGAGTTCCAGGATCTGGCCGAGCAGTGTCAGTGAGACAATTACCGCGGCGGCCTCGAAGTAAACGCCGACCCGGCCGTGCGCGCGGAACGACTCCGGGAACCAGCCGGGGACCAGCGTCGCTGCGAGGCTGTACAGGAACGCCGCGCCGACGCCGGTGCCGATCAGCGTCCACATGTTCGGGCTGCGGTTCGCGATCGACTGCGCCCAGCGACGGAAGAACGGCCCGCCCGCCCACAGGACGACCGGCGCCGCGAGCAGCAGCTCGAGCCAGCTCCGCGCCGCTGGCGGCAGCGGGGTCGCATGACCGCTCATCGCCAGCAGCAGCACCGCAATCGCCAGTGGCAGCGACCAGCGGAAACGCCGCCGGAAATCGACGAGTTCCGCCGGTTCGCCCTCGTCCGCGGCCGGCTGCATCGGTTCGAGTGCCATGCCGCAGCTCGGGCAGTCGCCGGGCCCCGGCCGCACGACTTCCGGGTGCATCGGGCAGGTGTACAGCGTGCCGGGCGGCGCCGCGACCGTGGCCGCCGGCCGGTCGGCGTGGCAGCAGGAATGTGCCGGCGGCGGCGGCGTGTGGCAGCACGTTGCCGGCGGGTGGCCGTGTCCGGATGGCATCGCGCGGTCCAAGTTGCGAGAATCAGCAGGCAGCGTAGGCCTTAATGGCCACCCGCTCAACAAGGCCGCGGCGCGGCGCCCGGCCCGGGAGTACCGGTGTCATCCGAGCGCGACAGCGTCCTGCATAGCTGGTGCGTCCCGGCCCAGTGGGACGCACCGACCGTCACCGGCGGCCACGGCGCCTGGCTCGAGCTCGAGGACGGCCGGGAGATTCTCGACCTTTCCAGCCTCGCCGAGTGCAGCAACCTCGGCCACCAGCACCCGCGCGTCGTCGCCGCGATCCGGCGGCAGGCCGAGCAACTCTGCTTCGTGACCGCCGCGTGGGGCGCCGCACCGCGCCGCGCGCTCGCCGAGCGGTTGCTCGAACTGGCCGGGTTCGAGGGCGGACTCGTCTATTTCACGCTCGGCGGGGCGGACGCCAACGAGAACGCGGTGCGCATCGCGCGCCTCGCCGCCGGGCGGCCGGCCGGCCTCGTGATCACCCGCGACCGCTCCTACCACGGCGCCAGCCACTTCGCCATGGCGCTGTCCGGCGATGTGCGCACGCAGCATCAGGTCGAGGCCGCGGCCTGGGGCGTGCGCCATGTGCCGCCGCCGTACAGTTACCGCTGTCCGTTCGGCAGCACGACGCCCGCGGAATGCGGGCAACAGGCGGCCCTCGCCGTGGCCGACTGCATCGATACCGAAGGCCGCGAGCGCTGCGCCGCTGTGCTGATCGAGCCGGATGCCGGCAGCAACGGTATCGTCGCTCCGGATGGCTACTGGCCGCGGCTGCGCGCCGTGACCCGGGAACGCGGCGTGTGGCTGATCGCCGACGAGGTCATGAGCGCGTTCGGTCGCTGCGGCGAATGGTTCGCATGGCAGCGACACGGCACCGCCGGGCAGCCGGATCTGATGACGCTGGCCAAGGGACTGACCGGTGCGATGATCCCGCTCGGCGCGGTCGTGCTGTCGCGTGAGGTCGCCGGGCGCATCGCCAGCAAGCCGTTCCAGGCCGGCCTGACCTATTGCGGTCATCCGCTCGCCTGTGCCGCGGCACTCGCCGCGCTCGAGGCCTATCGCGACGAACGGCTGCTCGAGCGCTCGCGGGCACTCGGCCACGAACTGCTGCGCGAACTGCGCCGGTTGCAGTCCCACCATCCGGTCATCGGCGAGGTGCGTGGCGGCCATGGTCTGTTCGTCGTCGTCGAGCTGGTTGCCGACCGCATGACGCGCACACCGCTCGCGCCGTGGCCGCAGCAGCCGCCAGCGCTCGGCGCGCTGCTCGAGGCGGCGCTGGCCGAGGGAGTGTCATTCGGCGCACGCGGCAATCTGCTGCTGCTCGCGCCACCGCTGGTGATCGAGGAGCGCGAGCTGGCTCAGGCCGTCGCGCTGCTCGACCGGCTGCTGGCCCGCTTCTTCCCGTCGGCGTCACCGGAGCAGCGCGCATGAGTTTCCGCCTGACCTACGCGACGATGTTCGATCCCCCCGCGGAAATGCACGAGCGCTTCGAGGCGGCGCTCGTCCGGGTCAGCGCATCGCTCGACCGCGCGCACGCGCTGTTCATCAACGGCCGTGACCAGGTGCCGTTCGTGCACGCGCCGCGGGTCAGCCCGATCGACCGTGAGCTGGCGCTCGGCCGCTTCCCGGTCGCGCAGCCGGTCGAGGTCGAGGCGGCGCTCGCCGCCGCGCAGGCCGCGTTCCCGAGCTGGCGCGCGACACCGATGGCCGAACGGTTGCGCCTGCTGCGGCGCGTCGCCGATCTGATGGAGGAGCGGGTCTACGACATCGCCGCGGCGCTGGTGCTCGAGGTCGGCAAGAACCGGATGGAGGCGCTCGGCGAGGCGCAGGAGACTGTCGATTTCTTCCGCTGCTACGCCGACGACTTCGCGGCCCACGACGGTTACGAGCTGGCGCTGCCCGATGATCCGCTGCCTGGCTGCCGCTCGCACAACCGCAGCGTCATGCGACCTTACGGCGCGTGGCTCGTGATCGCGCCGTTCAACTTTCCGCTGGCGCTGGCCGGCGGACCGGCGGCTGCGGCGCTGGTGACCGGTAACACGGTGGTCGCGAAAACCGCGTCGGACACGCCGTGGGCCGGCCGGCTGCTGGCCGACTGCATCCGCGATGCCGGCCTGCCGCCCGGTGTGTTCAACTGGATCTCCGGCTCCGGCAGCGTGGCTGGTCATGCGCTGGTGCAGGATCCGCGCGCCGCCGGCGTGACCTTCACCGGCTCGGTCGCGGTCGGCCGGCAGATCCTCGCCGCGCTGGCGGCGGGGCCCTACCCGCGACCCTGCATCGCCGAGATGGGCGGCAAGAATCCCTGCATCGTTACGCAGCATGCCGACCTCGAGCGCGCGACCGCCGGCATCATCCGCTCGGCCTACGGCATGGGCGGGCAGAAGTGCTCGGCGCTGTCGCGGCTATACGTGCACGAGGCGGTGGCCGACGAACTGCTCGAGCGCCTCGCGCGCGCGATTGTCGGGCTCGCGATCGGCGACCCGCGCCGGCGCGAGAACTGGCTCGGCCCGGTCATTCACGCGCGCGCGCAGCAGAACTACCGGCGTGCGGTCGAAGCGCTGGCCGCCGGTGGCGCGACGCTGCATCGTGGCGGGCGCCTGCTGACTGACGGCGTGCTCGGCCGCGGCTGCTATGTCGAGCCGGTGCTGGCCGAGGCGCCGCCGCAGCATCCGTTGTGGCGCGAGGAGCTGTTCCTGCCGATCCTGATGCTGCAGCGCTGCCGCGATCGCGACGAGGCGATGCGGCTCGCCAACGATACGGCGCTTGGCCTGACCGCCGGCATCTACGGCTCGGCCGACGACGTCGCCTGGTTCCACGAGCACATCGAGGCCGGCGTGACCTATGCCAACCGCCCGCAGGGCGCGACCACCGGCGCCTGGCCCGGTTACCAGCCGTTCGGCGGCTGGAAGGGCTCGGGCACGACCGGCAAGGCGATCGCCTCCGCTTACTACCTGCCGCTCTACCTGCGCGAACAGTCACGCACGGTGGTCGAGTGAATGCCTGAATTCCTGACCCTGCAGGAAATGATCGCGCGCCATGTTCCGGACGGCGCCGCGGTCGCGCTCGAGGGCTTCACGCATCTGATCCCGTTCGCCGCGGGGCACGAGCTGATCCGCCAGCGGCGTCGCGAGCTGCATCTGATCCGCATGACGCCGGATCTCGTCTACGACAAGCTGATCGGCATGGGCGCGGCGCGGCGCCTGACCTTCTCGTGGGGCGGCAATCCCGGCGTCGGTTCGCTGCACCGGCTGCGCGATGCGGTCGAGCACGGCTGGCCGCGGCCGCTCGAGCTGGACGAACACAGCCACGCCGGCATGGCAGCCGCCTGGCGCGCCGGCGCCGCAAGGCTGCCGTTCGGGATGCTGCGCGGCTATGCCGGCACCGACCTGCCGGCGCACAACCCGCGCATCCGCACCGTGCGCTGTCCGTACACCGGCGAGGAACTGGCGACCGTGCCGGCGCTGAACCCGGACGTCACGATCCTGCACGCGCAGCGCGCCGACCGCGCCGGCAACGTGGCGATCACCGGCATCATCGGCGCGCAGCGCGAGGCGGCGTTCGCGGCAACGAAGCTGCTGGTCTCGGTCGAGGAAATCGTCAACGAGCTGCCGCCGGCGATGAACGGCGTGCTGCTGCCGCAGTTCATCGTCACCGCGATCGCGCTGGTGCCGGGCGGCGCCTGGCCGTCGTATGCGCAGGGGCTCTACGCCCGCGATAACGACTTCTACCAGCGTTGGGACGCGATCGCCCGCGACCGGGCGCGGTTCACCGCCTGGATGGAGCGGCATGTACTCGGCAGCGCCGACCATCGCGGCTTCCTCGCCAGCCTGCGCGCGGAGCCGGCATGAGCGACTACCGCCGCGAAGAAATGATGGCGGTAGCGGCGGCGCGGCTGCTGCCGGACGGCTGCGTCTGCTTCGTCGGCATCGGCCTGCCGGGCACGGCCTGCAATCTGGCGCGGCTCACCCATGCGCCGCGACTGGTGCTGATCTATGAGTCCGGCACGATCGGCGCGCGGCCGAGCGTGCTGCCGCTGTCAATCGGCGACGGCGAGCTGGCCGAGACTGCTGCCTGCGTCGTGCCGCTGCCGGACATCTTCAGCGATTACCTGCAGGCCGGCCGCGTCGATGTCGGCTTCCTCGGCGCCGCGCAGATCGACCGTTTCGGCAACCTCAACACGACCGTGATCGGCCCGTACGACAAGCCGCGGGTCCGACTGCCCGGGGCCGGCGGCGCGCCGGAGATCGCCGCGCATGCGCGCCGGTTGTTCGTCGTCATGGCCGCGACGCCGCGCAGCTTCGTGCCGGCGCTCGATTTCTGTACCAGCGCCGGCGCCGAGCAGGGCGGCGGGCTGCAGGCGGTGATCACGGATTTCGGCATCCTGCGGCCGCGCGGGGGCGACGGCGAGCTGGTGCTGGCAGCGCTCTATCCCGAAGCGACCGCCGCGGAGGCACGCGCCGCGGTCGGCTGGCCGCTGGCGCTGGCTGAAACTCTCGAGCAGGTGCCGCCGCCGACCGAGCTCGAACTGCGCACGCTGCGCGAACTGGAAGCCCGTACGGCCGCCGCGCACAGTCAACCCGTGGTGCTGGCGCTGCCGGCACTGGAGTCACAATGAGCAATCCGCACATCCGTACCGAGCTGCCCGGCCCGCGCGCCCGCGCGATGATCGAACGCGACACGCGCGTGGCCTCGCCATCCTATCCGCGCGATTACCCGTTCGTGATGTCGCATGGCCGTGGTACCGAAGTCTGGGACGTGGACGGCAACCGCTTCCTCGACTTCGCCGCCGGCATCGCCGTGTGCGCGACCGGCCATGCGCATCCGCGGGTCGTCGCCACGGTGCAGGCAGCGGCGGGACGCTTCCTGCACATCTCCAGCGACTACTGGCACGAGGAGATGACCGCGCTCGGCGAGCGGCTCACAGCGCTCGCGCCGTTCGGCGAGCCGGCCATGTGCTTCCTGTGCCAGTCGGGTACGGAGTCGGTCGAGGGCGCGCTGAAGCTGGCGCGTTACCTGACGCGCCGGCCGCGGATCATCGCTTTTCTCGGCAGTTTCCACGGCCGCACGCTCGGCTCGCTGGCGCTGACCTCGAGCAAGGTCACGCAGCAGGCCGGCTTCGCTCCGTCCATGCCCGGCGTCACGCATGTGCCCTATCCGAACGTCTATCGGCCGCTGTTCGCCGGCGCCGACCAGGGCCGCGCGACGCTCGATTACCTCCACATGCTGTTCGAGCGCAACGTGCCGCCCGACGAGGTCGCCGCGATCGTCGTCGAGCCGCTGCAGGGCGAGGGCGGCTATCTGGTGCCGCCGGCCGGCTTCCTCGCTGGCCTGCGCGCGATTTGTGACCGGCACGGGATTCTGCTGGTGTTCGACGAGGTGCAGTGCGGCATCGGCCGTACCGGGCGCATGTTCGCCTGCGAGCACGAGGGCGTCGCCCCCGACATCCTGACGCTCGCCAAGGGCCTCGGCTCCGGCCTGCCGATCGGCGCCGTCGTCGCGCGGCGCCGGCTGATGCAGCAGTGGAAGCGCGGCGCGCATGGCAATACGTTCGGCGGCAATCCGCTGTGCTGCGCGGCCGCTAACGCGACGCTCGATCTGGTGCGCGATGAGTACGCCGGGAACGCAGCGCGCGTCGGCAGCTACTTCATGGAACGGCTGCGCGCGTTCGCCGCCGGCTATCCCTGCATCGGCGATCTGCGCGGCCGCGGGCTGATGATCGGCATGGAGCTGATCCGGGCCGACGGTTCGCCGGCGCGCGAACTGGTGGATGCGCTGCTGCACCGGGCTTTCCACAATGGCCTGCTGCTGCTGTCGTGCGGCGTCAGCACGCTGCGCTTCATGCCGCCGCTGTGTGTCACGACCGCCGAGGTCGATGAAGCGCTGGGGCTGCTCGGCGTGGCGCTCGACCAGTCGCTGGCGGCGCAGGCGTGATGCGCACGGGCGCGGCGCTGTTCGTCGCATTGATCGCGGGCGCCGCGGCGCTGGCCGGCGCGGGGCAGCCACGCGGCGGCCGCGCGCCAGTAGTCGATCAGGTCGACCTGCCGCACTCCTATTACTGGCGCGAGCTGTACCTGCCGCAGCCGACCACGGGGCCGTCGGCCGTCGCGTTCCTGCCGGACGGGCAGGAGCTCATTTACAGCATGGCCGGCTCGTTGTGGCGGCAACGACTCGGCACCACCGAAGCCACCGAGCTCACGCATGCCGATGCCGCGTACGACGACCAGCCCGACGTTGCCGGCGACGGCGGCAGCGTCGTCTTCACCCGCTATGACGGGCGAGCCATCGAGTTGTGGCTGCTATGGCTGGCGGATGGCCGCGAGCAGCGCCTGACCAGGAACGGCGGCGTCAACGTCGAGCCGCGCATCGCGCCGGACGGCCGCCGTCTCGTCTGGGTTTCGACCGCCGGCACCGGCCACTTCAACCTGATGATCGCCGACCTCAGTCCGGCGGGCCTCGGCAACATCCGCCCGCTGGTCGCCCCGCGCCGCAGCGCCATCGCCCGTTACTACTATTCGGCGCACGACCACGCCATCAACCCGTCCTGGTCGCCGGACGGCCGGACCGTGTACTACGTCGGCAACGCCGAGATCCCGTGGGGCAGCGGCTCCATCCAGGCGGTCGCCGCCCCCACGTCGAACCAAACGAACGTCCGGCACCTTGAAGAAACCACGTGGGCGGCGCGGCCGGAGCTGGCGCCGGATGGCCGGCGGCTGCTGTTCTCGAGCTACCACGGCCGGCCCTGGCACCAGCTCTGGCTGACGACGCCGCAGGGCGCGGCGCCGCTGCCGCTGACCTTCGGCGACTTCGATCGCCGCAACGCGCGCTGGTCGCCGGACGGCGAGCGCATTGCCTATATCAGCAACGAGCGCGGCAACACCGCGTTGTTCGTGCAGGAGTTCACCGGCGGCGCCCGGCAGGAGATTGTCGCGGCCACCCGGCGCTACCAGCGCCCCGCCACGACACTGGCGCTGGTCATTGGCGATGCCGAGGGCAAGGAACTGCCGGCGCGAGTCGCGGTGCTCGGCAGCGACTCCCGCTGGCACGCACCGGCCGCGGCCCTGCTGCACGGCGATGACGGCTACGACCGGACGCTGCAGCCTGGCGAAACCCGCTACTTCCACTGCGCCGCACGCTGCGAGCTCGTACTGCCCGCCGGCCCGGCGCGGCTCCTCGTCTGGCGCGGGCTGCGCTACCGGCCATGGCAGGCCTCGGTCGCGCTGCGCGCGGGCGCCCGCACCGAACAGCGGGTGACGCTGACCCTGCAGGACCTTCCGGCCGAGTTCGGCGCCTTCGTCAGCGCCGACCTGCACGTGCACATGAACTACGGCGGCCACTACCGGATGACGCCGGAGCGACTGCTGGCGCAGGCACGCGCCGAGGATCTCGACGTCGTCTACAACCTCATCGTCAACAAGGAAGAGCGCATCCCCGACCTCGCCTACTTCCAGCCAGCGCCGGATCCGGCGAGCGATGCCGGCACGCTGCTGCTGCACGCGCAGGAGTTCCACACCAGCCGCTGGGGACACCTCGGCCTGCTGCACCTCGCCGAGCAGTTTCTGCTGCCCGATTTCGCGGCCTACCGGCACACCGCGCTGGCGAGCCCGTGGCCGCACAACGGCGTCGTCGCCGACCTGGCCCACGCGCAGGGCGCACTCGTGGGCTACGTGCATCCCTTCGATTGGGAGATCGTGCCGGAACGCGAGAAGAGCCTGACCCACCAGCTCCCGGCCGACGTCGCGCACGGCAAGGTGGACTACCTCGAGGTGGTCGGCTTCTCCGACCACAAGGCCACTGCGCAGGTCTGGTACCGACTGCTGAACCTCGGCTTCCGGCTGCCCGCCGGCGCGGGCACGGATGCGATGGCGAACTACGCTTCGCTGCGTGGTCCCGTCGGACTGAACCGCGTCTTTCTCGATACCGGCGGCGCGCGCACGCCGGCCGCGCTGTCCGCGGCGCTGCGCGCGGGTCGCAGCTTCGCCACCAACTCCGCGCTGCTCGGCCTGAAGGTCGGCGGCCAGCACCCGGGCGGCGTCATTGCCGATGCGCGCGGGCCGCTGCCATACCGGATCGCGCTGCGCTCGCCGGTGCCGATCGGGCACCTCGAGCTCGTGCACAACGGCCGTGTGATCCGGCAGTTCGATCTCGCCGGCGACCGGCGCCAGCTCGACGCCAGCGGCGAGCTGCAGCTCGCAGCCGGCGGCTGGCTGCTGCTGCGCGCCTGGAACGACGCGGCCGATCCGCTGGTGCTCGATCTGTATCCGTACGCGACCACCAGCCCGATCTGGCTGGAATCGCCGCCCCCGCCGCCGGCCCCGGCGGATGCTGCCTATTTCGTCGCCTGGCTCACGCGTGTGATCACGGATACCAGGGCCAGCACCGATTTCAACAACGAGCGCGAACGGCGCGCGACACTCGATTACCTCGAGAGCGCGCAGGCGCGCTTCCGCAGACTCGCCAGCACCCCCGGCGGGCAGCCATGAACAGGGCATGGCTGCTGCTGGCGTGCTCACTGCCTGCGATCGCCGGCGAGGCCCGCTTCGGCGTCGATGACCTGCTGCGCATCGCCGAGCTGGCCGAGCCGGCGTTCGCGCCGGATGGCGAGGCGATCGCCTACAGCGTCACGACCGCCAACCTCGAGCGCGATGAACAGCAGTCCGACCTGTGGCGCGTGCACTGGCGCGGCGGCCCGCCGCAACCGCTGACCCATACGCCGGAGGCCAGCGAGTGGCTGCCGCAGTGGAGCCCCGACGGCCGCTGGCTCGCCTTCCTCAGTGACCGCGGCGAGGATGCGGAAACGCAGCTCTGGCGGATGCCGTCGGACGGCGGCGAAGCCGAACGCCTCAGCGATCTTCCCGGCGGAGTCGTTGATTTCGCGTGGGCGCCGGACAGTCGGCGTCTGGCCGTCATCGCTCGCGACCCCGAGCGAACACCCGGCAGTGCGAAGCCAGCGCAGCCGCCGCCGATCGTCATCGACCGCTATCAGTTCCGCGAGGACGAACTCGGCTGGCTGACCGAGCGGCGCCAGCATCTCTACCTGTTCGAGATCGACGACCGGCGCGCGACGCTGCTGACGCCCGGCGCGCACGATGAGCACCTGCCCGCCTGGTCACCGGACGGCAGCCGGATCGCCTATGTGACCAAGCGCGGGCCGGATCCCGACCGGCACCTGAACTGGGACATCTGGTTGATCGAGCCGCGCGCCGGCGCCGCCGAGCAGCGCCTGACCTCGTTCCCCGGCGCCGACCTCGATCCGTACTGGGAGTCGCGCCCGGCCTGGAGTCCGGATGGCCGCAGCATCGCCTACCTGCAGAGCGGCGAGGACCGCTGGATCTACTACGCACCGTGGCAGCTCGCGGTGATCGACGTCGCGAGTGGCGCGAGCCGGCTGCCGGCACCGCTCGACCGCTGCTTCGGCAAGCCGCGCTTCACGCCGGACGGGCGCGCGGTGCTGGCGCTGATCGAGGACAGCCGCGTTACCCGCCTGTCGCGCATCGAGCTGGGCAGCGGCCGGGTGACGCCGCTGACCAAGGGCCTGCGCTTCGACGCCGATTTCACGATCGCCGCCAGCGGGCGCATCGCCGTGCTGGGCGGCGATGACCGGCACCCCTACCGGCTGCTCGCGCTCACGCCTGAAGGCGAACGGCCGCTCGCCGATCACAACGAATTCTTCGCCGGCAAGCGCCTTGCGCCGGTCGAGCCCATCGCGTTCACGAGCGCCGACGGCACGCCGATCGAAGGCCTGCTGGTGCGGCCACTCGACTACCAGCCCGGCCAGCGCTACCCGACCATCCTGCGCCTGCACGGCGGCCCCGTGTACCAGTTCAGCCACGAGTTCATGGCCGACTGGCAGGTGTACGCCGCGCAGGGCTACGCCGTGGTCGCCGCCAATCCGCGCGGCAGTTCCGGGCGCGGTTTCGAGTTCGCACGCGCGATCTATGCCGACTGGGGCAACGTCGATGTCGCCGACGTGCTGGCCGCGGTCGATCACGCCGTCGCGCTCGGCGTCGCCGATCCGGCCCGGCTCGGCGTCGGCGGCTACAGCTACGGCGGCATCCTCACCGACTACGTGATCGCCCGTGATTCGCGCTTCCGCGCGGCCCTCGCCGGCGCCGGCGCCGGCAACTTCCTCGGCCTGTACGGCCGCGACATGTACGTGCGCGAATACGAGCTGGAACTCGGCCCGCCGTGGGCGGCGCGCGCCACCTGGGAGCGGCTCAGCTTCCCGTTCCTCGAAGCCGGCCGGATCACGACGCCGACGATCTTCTACTGCGCCGGCGCGGACGACAATGTGCCCTGCCTCGGCAGCGAGCAGATGTACCAGGCGCTGCGCTCACGCGGCGTACCGACGCAGCTTGTCATCTACCCGGACCAACATCATTCGCTGACCGTGCCAAGCTACCTGCGCGACCGGCTGCAGCGGCACCTCGACTGGTACGGCCGCTGGCTGCGGAGCGAGCAACCGGCGGACTGACTCACTGCCCGGAACTGACGACGGTCAGCGGCACGCTGACGACGTTGTTGCTCTCGTCGGACTCAGCGACTCCGTTGTTGTCGTCGACCACGATCAGGATGTAAGAGGACCCGAGGGGTAGTGTTCTTCGAGTGGGGGGGTAGATCTCCAGAATTTGATCTCCCCTGGAGTAGCTCGCGCCTGCGGCCAGACCACTGATCGACTGATAGCTTGAAGCCGAGTCATCCCGGCCAACTCTCGAATCGATGTCAGAAAACACTGCATCGCGGGACAGGTAATAGGCGACGCGGAAACTCCCGGAGTCCCCCGGCCCCTGGTTCGCGACTGTCCAGCCCGACAGCGTGAGACGTCCACCCGCATCGACGATGGATGAAGGCGTCACGGTGGGCGTGCCGCTCGTGATCACCAGGTCCGGCCGCAGAGGCAGCTCTACCGCCAGCGGAACGCTGACGAAGTTGTTGCCCTCATTGGACTCCGCGACGGCGTTGGTCCGGTCGACCAGGATCCCGATGTAGTACTTCCCCGGCGCGGTGAGCGCAGGAATCGTCAGGGTCGGGCTGCTCCAGTTGAAGCTCCCGCCCGCAGCGAGGCCGCTGTTTGAATTGCCACCCAGATAGATGTCGCCTGGCGTGATGGCTGCATCGGTGGAGAGATAGAAGCCGTTCGAGAAGCCCCCAACGGGGTCCGTCCCCGGGTTGCTGACCCGCCAGGCCGAGAGCTGGACGGTCTGGCCCGCACGAACGTAGTTCGGTGTTGCCGTCGGCACACCGCTGGCGATCACCAGGTCCACCTTGGTCAGCGTCGCAGCTATCAGCGGGGCACCACCCGCGGAGAGCACGGCCAACAAGACCACAGTTCGAGCGATGCTGCCGGCCGTTCCCGGGTTTCGGTCAGGCATGACACTCCCCCTCTGCGACAGCAACCAGCCGCCCCGCTGCATGGATGCGACGGAGCCTGTTGATCGCTGATTTCGTCTTTTGTCTTCTTATACACCGGGCGCCGCGAGGCTGACAAGCAGCGACGGGATACTGGTGCTCCGCTGGCGCTGCCAGCAGCGGGCTCTCGAGTTGTGGTCAGGACGCTGCAATCTCGCGAGGCCGAGGCAACGGATCATCCGGATTGTGGATGGACCGGATCGGCCGCTATGGCACCTGGCAGCCGCCTTTGGCAGGATGCGTCCATGGCCGGCTCCCGGATGGGCAGACAGATCACGGAAGTCCTTGCGGCACTCGAACAGGCGCAGGCCGCCGCGGCACTGATCGGCGGGCTCGCGCTCGCACCGCATGGTGTGGTACGAGCCACGCAGGACGTGGACCTGCTGACCGACAGCACCGCAGCCGATGCGGTGCACCGCGAACTGCTGGCGCTCGGTTATCGCTGCATCCATCGAAGCACTGACGCCGGCAACTACGTTCGGGGCGACGAGCGTGTCGCCCTGCTCTACGCGCGCCGGCCCGCGGCCCGCAAGCTGCTCGCCAGCGCCACGACCCACGCCACGCCGTTCGGGCAGCTCCGGGTCATCGGCCTGGCAGGCCTGATCGCGTTCAAGCTGCAGGCGCTGGTCAACAACCCACGCCGGACGCAGGACCTGGAAGACATCCGGGCCCTGCTACGAGTCAACCGTGATAATCTGAATCGCGCCGAACTGCGGGACTATTTCCGCCTCTTCGACCGGGAACCGCTGCTCGATGAATTGCTCGCCGAACTCGACTGAGCCGGAAGTGACCACCGGGGCCCGCCATCTGCTCGCGGCCAACGGTGGGCTGGAGCAGCAGCTCGGCCGCCCCGCCGACCCCTTCGCCGCACTGGACGACCTGATGGTGGTCGTCGAGGCCTTGTGCCCGCGCTGGCCTGCCCGCGAACCCTGCGGACCCATGCCGAACCTGCGACTGTAGCGCGGCGCTGATCGGCGAACGCGCGTCGCGGCTCAACCCCGCGGCACGAGCGGCAGGCGGCGCGCCGGCTTGCCGGTCAGTCGCCGCAGTGCATTGGCGACCGCCGGCATGATTGGCGGCGTGCCCGGCTCGCCGACGCCGGTCGGCCGCTCCTCCGAGGGCATGATCGCGACCTCGACCTCGGGCATCTCGCCGATGCGCAGCGTCCGATAGTCGTGGAAGTTCGATTGCCGCACGCCGCCGCCCTCGTCCAGCGTGATCGCGCCAAAGAGTCCGGCGCCGAGGCCGAAGCCGATACCGCCCTCCATCTGCGCGGCGACGATGTCCGGGTTCACCGCGCGGCCGCAGTCCACCGCGCACCAGACCTTGTGCACACGCGGTTCGCCGGCCGGACCGAGCGAGACCTCCGCGACCTCGGCGACCCGGGTGTTGAACGAATAAACGACTGCGACGCCGCGGGCGCGGCCGGCCGGTGGCGGGCTGTCCCACTGCGAGATTTCGGCGACGCGCCGCAGCACCGCGGCCATGCGCGGTTGTTCCGCGAGCAGCTCGAGCCGTCCGGCGACCGGATCCTTGCCGGCACGTTCCAGCAGCTCGTCGATGAAGGTCTCGACGACATAACCGGTGTGCGTGTGGCCGACCGAGCGCCACCACAGTACCGGCACCGGTGATTTCGTCACGTGCACGGAGACCTGCAGGTTCGGCACTGCATACGGCAGGTCGGCGGCGCCCTCGACCATGGCCTGGTCGATGCCATTGACCATCGCGCCTTCGAAGCTCGAGCCGGCCAGGATCGAGCGCCCGGCGATGACCTGCTCCCAGGCGACGATCCGGCCCTCGGCGTCGATCGCGCCGCGCAGCCGGTGCGCCATCTGCGGCCGGTAGAAGCCGCCGCGGATGTCGTCCTCGCGCGTCCACAGCAGCTTCACCGGGCGCCGGCCGCCCGCGGCCATGAACACCGTCGCGGCCTCGGCCGCGAACTGCGAGCCCTGCTGCGCGCGCCGTCCGAAGCTGCCGCCCGTGAGCATCGTGTTGAGCTGCACCTGCTCCGGCCGCACACCGCAGACCTGTGCGATGACCATCTGGTCAGCGGTCTGGATCTGGCTGCCCATCCAGACCTCGATGCCGTCGCCGCGGCGCTCGATGACCGCATCGAGCGGCTCGAGCGGTGCGTGCGCCAGATACGGGAAGGTGTATTCGGCCTCAATGAACTGGTGGCCGGCTGCAAGGGCAGCATCGACCGCGCCCCGCTCGGCCGCGACCTGGCCGCGGCTGCGCACCAGCGCGAGCGCTTCCGCCTCGGTCGCCGCGGTCGAGCGCAGCTCCGCGGCCGCCTCGTTCCAGCGGACCGTGAGCGCCTGCCGGCCGCGCAGCGCGGCCCAGGTGCTGGTCGCGTACACCGCCACGCCGAAGTCCGTGCCGCGGACGTCGACCACGCCGCGCAGCTCGCGCGCGGCGGCATCATCGAAGGACGCGAGCGTCGCGCCGAACTTCGGCGGATGCGCGACGACGGCGACCAGCATGTCGTCGCGACAGACATCCAGCGTGTACTGCGCGCTGCCATCGGTCCTGGCGCGCGTGTCCAGCTTCGGGAACTGGCGGCCGATGTAGACGAAGCGATCCGGCGTCTTCAGTACCGGCTCCGCCGGCGGCGTCAGCTTCGCGGCCGCCGCGACGAAGTCGCCAGCGCTCGGCGCGCGCCGGGGCCGGCGTGGCGGAATCAGCCGGCTTCAGCGGGTCCACGGATAGCCCAGCGCGTCGCGCTCGCGCGCGAACGAATCGAGGTGCGCGCGATACGCAGCCAGAATGCCGGCCCCGTCACGCCCATCCGCGGCAGCTTCGGCGAGCCAGCGCTCGATGTAGCGTTCGCCCGCGGCGGCGAGCTGCGCGCGCCCGGCCGGGCCGAGCGGCGTCACCGTGATGCCCGCACCGCTGCTGCCGGCCAGCATCGCCGTGCGCGCGTCCGCGTTCGCCGTAACCATGCGGCCGGCGAAATCATCGACGAAGTCGGAGGCCACTTCCGCCAGCACGCGCCGCTCGGCCGCCGACAGGCGCGCATGCGCGGCCGCGTTCATCACCACGCCAAAGGCGAGGTTCTGGCCCCAGTCGAGCTCGAGCACATGGCTCGCCACCTCGTACTGCCGGTAGGCGAGCATGCCGTAATAGTAGTTCTGGTTGCAGTCGAGCAGCCCGGCGGCCAGCGCCTGATAAACCTCCGGCTGCGCCATGCGCTGCACCCGCGCGCCGAGGTCGGCGAGGATCCTCGCGTACGGTCCCGAGCCGCGCACTTTGACCCTGGCCAGAGCGGCGAGCCCCGGCAGCTCGCGCGTACAGAGAAGCTGGATCGGCCCGGTGGAGTAGTTGGTCAGGTACACGACACCGGCGCGCGCAAACTCCGCCTGCAGCTCCGGATGCGTGGTGGCGAGCGCATGCATCGCGCGCATGCCGACCCAGATGTCGGCGTCGCCGATCGGCAGATCGCCGAGGTTGTAGCCGCGCAGCACGCGCGGCGCGGTCCAGCCGGTGATCGAGGCGAGATCCGCGACCCCGTCGGCCGTGCCCTGCAGTGCGGCATTCGCGCCGAGCAGCGCGCCGCCCCAATGGAAACGGATCGTGAGCGTCCCGCCGGAGCGGCGCTCCAGTTCCGCCGCAAACCAGCGCAGCGCCGCCGCACGCGGGCCGCGGTCCGCGCCGAAGTCCGCGAACAGCAGGGTGCGGGCGCCGGCGACCGGTGTGCCAGCGAGCAGCAGCGCGCCAAGCAGGGCCGCGGCGCGCAATCGTGATCGCGGGACATTCGGCATCGCGCGGCCCTTGGCCGAAACGCGCCGTCAGCGGCCCGTGAAGCGGGGCTTGCGCTTCTCGTTGAAGGCGGCGATGCCCTCGCGGCGGTCGGCGGTCTCGATCAGCGTGCGGTACAGCTCGCGCTCGCGGCCGAGCCCCTCGGTCAGCGGCAAATCGTCGGTGGCCCGAATCGCCGCCTTCGCCGCGCGCACGGCGAGCGGCGCGTTGGCCGCGATCGCACCGGCCAGCTCGATGGCGCGCGGCAGCAGCCGCTCTGGCGGGTGCACCTCGTTGACGATACCCCACGCGCAGGCCTCGGCCGCGCTGAACACCTGCCCGGTCAGGATCTGCTGCGCCGCGCGCCGCCGGCCGGCCGCGCGGGCGAGGCGCTGCGTGCCGCCGAGGCCGGGCATGATGCCGAGCGTTACTTCGGTGAGCGCGAAACGCGCCGTATCGGCGGCCAGCGCGAAATCGCCGATCAATGTGATTTCGAGGCCGCCGCCGAAGGCCGCGCCGTTGACCGCGACGATGACCGGCAGCGGGCAGGCGCGCATCGCCGCCGCTGCTTCCTGGAACGCCTGGTGCTGCGCCTGCCACGCCGCGAGGTCCATGTTCAGGCGGTCCTTGAGGTCGGCACCGGCGCAGAACGCCCGCTCGCCGGCACCAGTCAGGATCAGGCAGCGGCAGTCGGTCCCGGCGCCGATGGCCGTGAAGGCCTGGGCCAACTCCTGCGCCAGCGCCGTGTTCAGCGCGTTGGCGCGGTGCGGGCGATTGAGGCAGAGCACCGCCACGAACTCCGCCGGCCACTCGAGGGCGAGGTGCTCCCAGGCGCTGCCCATCAACGGCTCGTCCCGACCGACCGCGGTCTCAGGTCCAGGCCCGCAGCGCCGCGAGCATCGCGCCGAAGCCGACGAACAGCATGGAACCGAGGCGGATGGTCATCGACAGGCGCAGCACTTCGACGAGCGCCAGTCAATTCTCGACGTCCTGCCGGAGAACCTGCAGGCCCGCCTTGGTAGCCGGCGTCGTGCCCATGTCCCGCTCCATCGAATCGACGACGGCCCGCGCTTTCTCGCCGGGGACGTTGCTGCTCACCAATGCATCATACAACGAGTACAGATAGTCCATGGCCAGCGTCCTCACTGCGCGCCGACCTTGCCCGGCGTCCTGCGCTACGACATCCGCCTGCACCCGGTGCCCGGAAAAACCAGCGCCAACGACCGGATTCTCAGCGGCGCGGTCATCGGGCCGTGGTCAGCCGCCCACCCCCAGCCGCCAGCGCAGGAACATCTGCAGGTCGGCGGCGTCGCGGATCCGCAGCTTCAGCGGCTTGCCCTGGCCGTGGCCGGCCTCGCGGTCGACCCACAGCAGCACCGGCCGCGCATCCGGCGCTTCCGCCACTGCGGCCTGCAGTCGCGCCGCCATCTTGCGCGCGTGCAACGCGTGCACGCGCGTGTCGTTCTCGCCGGCGGTGAGGAAGATCGCCGGATAGCGCGTGCCGGGCTGCACTCTCTGGTACGGCGAATAGCCGAGCAGCGCGGGGAACTCCTCGGGCTTCTCCGCGGAGCCGTATTCCGGCACCCAGTAGCGAGCCATCAGGAAGTTCTGGTAGCGCAGCATGTCGAGCAGCGGCACCTGCACGAGCGCGGCCTCGCAGAGGTCCGGCCGCTGCATCGCCACCGCGCCGGTCAGCAGGCCGCCGTTCGAGCCGCCCTGGATTGCGAGCCGCTCGCGGCGCGTGTAGCCGTTCGCGACCAGCCAGTCGGCCGCGGCGATGAAGTCGTCGAACACGTTCTGCTTGCTGGCCAGCATGCCGGCCTCGTGCCAGGCATCGCCGTATTCGCCGCCGCCGCGCAGGTTCGGCACCGCGTAGACGCCGCCGTCCTCGAGCCACGGGAACAGCGTCGCGCTGAACGCCGGTGTCAGGCTGACGTTGAAGCCGCCGTAGCCGTAGAGGATCGTCGGCCGCGCGCCATCCGCCTTCAGCCCCTTGCGATGCACGAGGAACATGCTGATCCGGGTGCCGTCCTTCGATGGATACCAGACCTGCCTGACCTCGATCGCTGACGGATCCACCGGCACGTCGGGGCGTTCCCAGATCTCCGGTTCGGCGCGCGGCCGCGTGAGATCGACGCGGAAGATCGTGTCCGGGTAGTTGTAGCTCTCGAACGACAGGAATCCTTCGGTCGATTCCTCCTGCGCGGTCAGGCTGGCCGAGCCGATGCCGGGCAGCGCCAGCCGCCCGCGGCCGCGGCCGTCGTAAGCAAAGAGCTGAATCGCGCTCGCCGCCTTCTCGAGATACGTCACCGCGAGTACGCCGCGGCCGAGCGCCATGCTCTCGATGGTCGCGTCCCTGCGCTCCGGCACCAGCACGCGGCGCACGCCGCTCGCGAGTTCCACGGCGTCGATGCGGCCGTTGGATGCGCCCTGCGTGGTCTGCAGGAACAGGCGCCCGGCGACCGCGGTGCCAAAGATCGTGCCCTCCTGACCGACCGAGATCGCCTGCTTCTCGAGCACGCCGGTGGCGAGGTAGCGCTGGAAGTCGGCGACCCACAGGTCGTTGCTGCGGGTGCCGGTGAAGTACATCAGCACCAGCCAGCGGCCATCGCGCGACAGGCTGGCGTACGGGCCCCAGGTGGTGGCGAGCGCTTCGTTCTCCTCTTTCGTGTACTGGCGGAACAGCACCGCGTCGCTCGCGACTTCGCTGCCGAGCCGATGGAACATCACCTGGCCGCTGTACGGATCCTTCGCGTCGCGCAGATTGCGGTAGACGAAACCGGAGCCGTCCGGCAGCCAGTCCGGCGCTTCGGTGCGGTTCGGGATCTCGAGCGGCAGCGTGCTCGCGCGCTCGACGTCGTACAGGCGCAGGGTCGTGTTCTCGTCGCCGGCGCGGTAAGTGCCGTAGGCCACCAGCCGGCCGTCCGGCCCCGGCGCGATCCAGGTGATCGTCGTCAGGCCGGAAGGATCGAGCGCGGCGGGATCGAGCAGCACGTGCGTCGCGCCGCGCACCCCCTCGCGCCAGTACCAGACCGGCTGGTTCTGCCTGCCCTCGCGCTTCGAGAAGAAATACCGGCCGCCGCGCTCGAGCGGGCTCGTCACGCTGCCGATTTCCATCAGCGGCCGCAGCCGTTCCTCGAGCGCCGCGCGGCCCGGCAGACCATCGAGCAGCGACCGCGTGTAGGCGTTCTGCGCGTCGGTCCACGCGGCGACCTCGGGCGTCACTTCGCCCATGCGCTCCGGATTCGCGTTGTCGCCTTCGAGCCAGCGGTAGGGGTCGACGACTTCGACGCCGTGCAGGGTCTCGCGAACGGGTTCGATGCGGGTGGCTGGCGGCAGCGGCATGGGCAGCGGTTCCTGTTCCTGCAGTCGGCGGTAGTGGGCGAGCAGCGCGGTCAGTTCGGCCTGCGGCAGCGCGACCGCGCGGTGCCCGGCATTGCCCTCCATGTCCCGCCCGGCCACCAGTGCGTTGACTATCGCCTCTTCGGTCGCCTGCACGGTGGCCGCAAACAGCGGATCGAGCGCCGCGTTGCCCATGAACTCGGCGAGCGCGAGACCGGCAGTGCCGGTCGCCGCGCGGTTCGCGGTCGAGAACGCGATGAAGATGTCGCCGGAGCCGTTGCCGGCCACCGAGCCGAGGCGCGCGAGACCCATGCTCGCGCGCCGGGCCAGGCGCTTGAGCTGGTGCGGTAGCAGCGGCGCGTCGGTCGCGACGACGATGATGATCGAGCCGGTTTCGCCCTGCGCCGGTTCGTCGAAGATGCGGCCCGCCGTCAGGTGCTCACCGACCGGTACGCCGGCGATGCGCAGGTTGTCGCGCGCGCCGTGGTTGGCCTGTACCAGCACGCCGACAATGTGCTCGCGGCCGTCGCTGCGCACGCGCCGCGAGGCGGTGCCAATGCCGCACTTGAACTCGTAGCAGATCGTGCCGGTACCGGCGCCGACGTTGCCCTCGGCGACCGGGCCGCTCGCGGCACCGTCGAGCGCCTGGGTGACGTGCGCGGGCTTGACGTGAAAGCCGTTGATGTCGCTCAGGTAGCCGTCCCAGGTTTCGGCCACAACCGGCAGCGACCACCAGTAGCCGCTGGCGTCGGCATCGCCCTGCGCGACGCGCCAGCCGATCACCGCATCGCGCACCACGCCGACGCTGTGCGTGTTGGTCAGCACGATCGGGCCCTCGAGTTCGCCGGATTCCTCGAGCCAGGCGGTGCCGGTCATTTCACCGTTGCCGTTCAGCGCGAACCACGCCCCGAACGCCGGCCGGTCGCGGCTGTCGCGGCCGCGCGGCAGGACTGCGGTGACGCCGGTGCGGATCCTGCGGCCGCCGGTGGCATCGGCGATCAGCGTCGTGTGGCCGACCGTGACGCCGGCGACATCGGTGATGGCGTTCCACGGCCCCGGCTGGCCGTCGAACGGTACGCCGAGGTCGCGGGCGCGGGGTGCGGCCTCGCCAACTGTCGCGACAAGCGTCAAACTCAGCACCAGTCCGGGAATCCTGAGCATGGCGATACCTGTGTTGCCCGCCCCCCATGCTAGCGCAGCACGACGCCTGATGGCGCAGGCCGCAGCGGCCACCGTCGCTGCCGGCCTCGTGTTGGCCGCTCCGCCGGCGCTGGCGGAAACACTGCTGGTCCGCGCCGGGCACCTGCTCGACGTCGAACGCGGCATCGTTCTCGTGGATCAGGCCATCGGCATCGTGGACGGCCGGATCGCGGCGACCGGCCCCTGGGCCGACCGGGCCGCGGACGCGCGGCCGCCGGACATCGACTGGTCGGCCTACACCGTGCTGCCGGGCCTGATCGACCTGCACACCCACCTGATCGGCGACCTGTTCGGCGCGGATCCGGCGCAGCCGCTACGCAGCTCCCCGGCGCGCGAGGTGCTGCTGGGCGCGGCGCATGCGCGCCAGACGCTGGCCGCCGGTTTCACCACTGTCCGGGACGTTGGCAGTTACCGCGCCTTCCTCGACGTCGAGCTGCGCGATGCGATCAACGCCGGCCTGGTGCCAGGTCCGCGGATGTTCGTCGCCGGGGCCTACGTCACGGTCAGCGGCGGCGGCGGCGAGGTCACCGGACTGCCGCCCGGCCTGACGCCGGCGGCGGACATGCGCCGCGGTGTCGCCGATTCGGCCGACGAAATCCGCCAGCGTGTGCGCGAACTGCTGGCCGGCGGCGCGGACTTCATCAAGATCATCGCAACCGGCGCAGTGCTGACCGAGGGCACCGAGCCTGGTGCCTCCGAGTATGACGAGAGCGAGCTGCGCGCCGCCGTGGAGGAAGCAGCCCGGGCGGGCAGCTACGTGGTCGCCCACGCGCATGGTGCGCGCGGCATCCACGACGCCGTGCGCGCCGGCGTGCGCAGCATCGAGCATGGTTCGCTGCTCGACGACGAGGGCATCCGGCTCATGCGTGAGCACGGCACCTGGCTGGTCGCTGATGTCTACAATGGCGACTACATCGCCGCCGCCGGCCGGCGCGAGGGCTGGAGCGCCGCGGTGATGCGCAAGAACGAGGAGACCACCGACGCGCAGCGCGAGGGCTTCCGCCGGGCGGTGCGGGCTGGCGTGCTTATCGGCTTCGGCACCGACAGTGGCGTGTATCCGCACGGCGAGAACGCACGGCAGTTCGCCTACATGGTGCGGTACGGCATGAGTCCGCTCGAGACCATCCGCGCCGCGACCAGCGGCGCCGCCACTGCGCTCGGCCGCCAGCACGAACTCGGCTCGGTGGCTCCCGGCCAACGGGCCGATCTGATCGCCGTGTCCGGCGACCCGCTCGAAGATGTCGAACAGCTCCGGCAGGTTGCCGCGGTGATCAAGGACGGCCGGCTCGTCGCCGTGGCCGGCAGATTGATCCAGTGAGCGTCGATCGGCAGCTCGGCTTCTGGATGGCGACCGCGCTGGTCGTCGGCAACATCATCGGCATCGGCATCTTCGTCCAGCCGGCCTCGCTGGCGCCATATGGCCTGAACGCGCTGCTCGCCTGGGCGGTGACTGTCATCGGCTGCATCGCGCTGGCGCTCGCGCTCGCGCTGCTGGCGCGGCAGATGCCGCAGGCCGACGGCCCGTTCACGTACATCGGCACGGCCCTCGGCGGCGTCTGGGCAGCAGCGGCACTGTGGTGCTACTGGATCGCCGTCTGGGTCGGCACCGCGACCATCGCGGTCGGCGTCGCGGGCTACGTCGCCACCGAATTGCCGGTGTTCGCCGGCGTTCCGCCAGCCATCCTGACCGCCGGCATGCTGTGGCTGTTCACGCTGGTGAATCTGCTCGGCCTGCGCAGCGGTGGCCGGGTGCAGGTGCTGACCGCAGCATTGAAGCTGACGCCGCTCGTGCTGGTGCTCGGCTTCGGGCTGTGGACGCTGCTCAGCGAACCCGCCGCCTTCGTCAGCAACGTGCCGCCGACACCGGTCACGCTGTCGGGCACGATGGCCGCTGCTGCGATCGCGCTGTTCGCGATGCTCGGCATCGAGTCGGCGGTAGTGCCGGCGAGCCGCGTGCAGAATCCCGAGCGCACGCTGCCGCGCGCAACGCTGACCGGCACACTGCTCGCGGCACTGGTCTACGTCGCGGTCACCGCGGTCGCGCTGCTGCTGATCCCGCAGGCCCGGCTGGCGGCGTCCGCCGCTCCGTTCGTCACCGTGCTCGATCACTTCATCGGCGTCGGCAACGGCCGCTGGGTCGGCTTCCTGATCCTGGTCAGCGGCATGGGTGCGGTGAACGGCTGGACGCTGCTGTCCGGCGAGCTGACCCGGACGCTCGCCAGCCATGGCCTGCTGCCGGCACTGCTCGGCCGCTGCAACCGCCGGGGCGCGCCGGCCGCGGCGCTGCTGCTGGTCGCCGTGCTCGGCACGCTGCTCGCGCTGATGAACTACAGCCGCAGTTTCGTCGAGGGCTTCACCTTCCTGACCGTGGTCGCGACCGCGGCAAATCTGCCGATCTATACCTGCTGCGCGCTGGCGCTCGTCGTGCTGGCGCGGCGCCGGCCGGGCAGTCTGCCGCGGCCGGCGGTGACCGTCGGCCTCATCGGCATCGGCTACACGGTGTTCGTGTTCGCCGGCATCGGCACGGAACCGTTCCTGTGGGCGCTGGCACTGATGGCGACGGGCATCCCGATCTGGCTGCTGCGCCGCCGGCGCGCCGCCGCGGCGGCATTGCCGGAGCCGAAGGCGTGACTGCGGCCGAGCCGAGCGGCACGCTCGAGGTCGCCCTCGCGCACGCCGAGAGACTGCTGGCCAGCGAGCCGCGCCTCGCCGTGGAGCAGGCCCGCGAGATCCTCGCCGTCATACCGGGACAGCCACGCGCGCTGCTGCTGCTTGGGCTGGCCGAGGGCGCGCTCGGCCATGGCGATGCGGCAGTCGCCGCACTGCGCCAGGCCGTCGCGATCGATGCGAATCTGCCCGATGCTTGGCGGGCGCTGGCCGATCATCTCACCGCGCTCGGCGATGCGGCCGGAGCCGACCAGGCCTACGCGCAGCACCTGAAGCATGCGGCCCACGATCCGCGCCTGCTCGAGGCCGCGGCGGCGCTCTGCGACAACCGCATCGCGGTGGCCGAGGCGCTGCTGCGCCAGCACCTGTGGCAACACCCGACCGACGTGGCCGCGATCCGCATGCTCGCCGAGGTGGCCTCGCGCCTCGGTCGCTATGGCGATGCGCAGAAGCTCCTCGAACGCTGCCTCGAACTGGCGCCCGGGTTCACGGCCGCCCGGCACAACCTCGCCCTCGTGCTGCATCGCCAGACCAGGGCCGAGGCCGCGCTCGCCGAGATCGACCGCGCGCTGGCCGTCGAGCCGCGCAACCCCGGCTACCGCAACCTGAAGGCCGCGATCCTCGGCCGGATCGGCGAGTACTCGCGCTCCATCGAGCTCTACCACGAGGTGCTGGCCGAGTATCCGGGTCAGGCGAAGGCCTGGATGAGCTACGGTCACGCGCTCAAGGCCGCGGGCCGGCAGGACGAATGCATCGCCGCCTACCGGAAGAGCCTCGAGCTGGCGCCAGCCTGCGGCGAGACCTGGTGGAGCCTTGCCAACCTGAAGACCTTCCGCTTCAGCGACGCCGAGCTCGCGCAGTTCGAGCGCTGGCTCACGGAGGCCGAGCTGACCGTCGAGGACCGCTTCCATTTCCATTTCACGATCGGCAAGGCGCTCGAAGATCGCGGCGACTGGACCGGTTCGTTCCGGCACTACGCCGAGGGCAACCGGCTGCGCCGCGGCAGCGTCCACTACGACCCGGAGGAGCTGGCCGGCCTCGTAGAGCGGTCCAAGCGGCTGTTGTCCCAGCAGTTCTTTTCTGAGCGCCGCGGTTTCGGCTGCACCGCCCCGGACCCGATCTTCATCGTTGGGCTGCCGCGTTCAGGCTCGACCCTGCTCGAGCAGATCCTCGCCAGCCACCCGCTGGTCGAGGGCACGATGGAGTTGCCGGATGTGCCCGGCATCGTGCGTGAACTCGGCGCGAAGAAGACGCGCCAGCAGGCGTCGCGCTATCCCGAAATCCTCGCCACGCTGAGTGCCGCCGATCTGCAGGCCCTGGGCGAGCGCTACCGCGCGCAGACGCGCATCCAGCGCAAGACGACTGCGCCGTTCTTCATCGACAAGATGCCGAACAATTTCGCGCATGTCGGTTTCATTCATCTGCTGCTGCCGAACGCGAAGATCATCGACGCGCGCCGGCATCCGTTGGCCTGCTGCTTTTCCTGCTTCAAACAGCACTTCGCGCGCGGCCAGCATTTCACCTATGACCTGGCCGAGCTCGGCCGCTACTACCGCGATTACGTCGGCCTGATGGCGCACTTCGACGCCGTGCTGCCGGGGCGCGTGCATCGCGTGATCTACGAACAGCTCATTGCCGACTTCGAGGGCGAGGTCCGCCGCCTGCTCGACTACTGCGGGCTGCCCTGGGAGCCGGCCTGCCTGCGTTTCTGGGAGAACGAGCGCGCGGTGCGCACGGCCAGTTCCGAACAGGTACGCCAGCCCATCTATCGCGAGGGCCTGGATCAGTGGCGCCATTTCGAGCCCTGGCTTGGGCCCCTCGTGGAGGCTCTTGGACCTGTTCTGAAGTACTGGCCCGAAGCGCCGGCTACTTGAACCGCGCCCGATAAGGCGTAAACTTCGCCGATCCAGCGGGAGGTCCCAACAATGCAACGCTCGAAGAACCGTCCGTCCCAGCGCCCTGCTTCCCTTGTTGCGAAAGCGCCACTTGCGTCCGCGATCCTGCTCGCGATCGCCCCGGCGCACGCGCAATCGACTCTGGAGGAGATCATCGTCACCGCGCAGAAGCGTGGCGAGGAGAACATCCAGAGCATCCCCCTCAGCATCCAGGCCTTCAGCACGGCGAAACTGGATGAGCTGAATATCCAGAAGTTCGACGACTACGTGAAGCACCTGCCGTCGGTCTCCTACCAGACCTTCGGACCTGGTTACGCGCTCGTCTACATGCGCGGTGTCGCCAGCGGCGGCGACGGCAATCACTCCGGCCCGCTGCCATCGGTTGGCATCTACCTCGACGAGCAGCCGATCACGACGATTCAGGGTGCGCTCGACGTGCATCTGTACGACATCGCGCGCGTCGAGGCGCTCGCCGGCCCGCAGGGCACTCTGTATGGCGCGAGTTCACAGGCCGGCACGATCCGCATCATCACCAACAAGCCGGATCCGTCCGGCTTCTCGGCGGCCTGGGGCGTCGAGGGCAACACGGTCAGCAAGGGCAGCACCGGCTACCTGGCCGAGGGCTACGTGAATCTGCCGCTCGGCGAAAGGTCCGCGATCCGCCTGGTCGGCTGGGCCCGGCGCGATGGCGGCTTCATCGACAACGTCGCGGCGACCCGCACCTGGCCGGCCTGCGCCGACTATCTTGAAGATGAAGCTCCCTGCACGCTCGACAGCACGGCGCTGGCGAAGAAAGACTTCAATGAGGTCGATACGGTCGGTGCACGCGCCGCGCTGCGCGTCGACCTCGGCGAAAGCTGGACCATCTCGCCGACGATCATGGCCCAGGAACAGAAGGCCGATGGCGTCTACGGCTATGACCCGTCAATCGGTGAACTGCAGGTCCGCAAGTTCTACCCCAACACCGCGAAAGATCGTTGGGCGCAGGCAGCGCTGACCGTTGAGGGCAAGATCGCCAACCTCGATGTCACCTACGCCGGCGCCTTCCTGAATCGGGATGGCGACACGCAGTCCGACTACTCGGACTATTCCTACTTCTACGACTACTACTCCGGCTTCTCGCTCTATATCACCGACGACGATGGCAACCCGACCATCGGCCAGTACATCCAGGGCCGCGATCGTTACGAGCGGTTCACGCACGAGCTGCGCATCGCGACACCGGTGGACCGCCGCCTGCGCTTCGTCGGCGGCCTGTTCTTCCAGCGCCAGGGCCACGACATCCAGCAGCGCTACCTCGTCGAGAACCTCGCCGGCCCGCTCTCAGTCACCGGCTGGCCGGACACGATCTGGCTGACCAAGCAGTTGCGCGTGGACCGCGATCGCGCGCTGTTCGGCGAGCTGAGCTATGACCTGACGGACAAGCTGACCGTGACCGGCGGCCTGCGCTTCTTCGAAGCCGAAAATTCGCTGGAGGGCTTCTTCGGTTACGCCGACTGGGGCTGGTCGTCGAGCGGCGAGTTCCAGTGCAACGCTCTCGGCCTGACCGAGCCGTTCAACGGTGCGCCCTGCAAGTTCATGGACAAGACCACCAAGGAAAGCGACTCGACCCACAAGCTCAACCTGAGCTACCGGATCGACGACGACCGCATGGTCTACCTGACCTGGTCCAGGGGCTTCCGTCCCGGCGGCATCAATCGCCGCGGCACGCTGCCGCCGTACGACTCGGACTTCCTGACCAACTACGAGTTTGGCTGGAAGACCACCTGGGCCGGCGGGCAGCTGCGCTTCAACGGCGCCGTGTTCCAGGAGGACTGGGATGATTTCCAGTTCGCCCTGCTCGGGCAGAACGGCCTGACGGAAATCAAGAACGCGGCGGCGGCGCGGATTCGCGGCCTCGAGATGGACCTGACCTGGGCGGTGACCGATTCATTTCAGGTCTCAGGCGGCATTGCCTACATCGACTCCGAGCTGTCGGCGGCCTACTGCGGCTTCGTCGATCCGGCGACGCAGATCCCGGTCGCGGTGGATCCCTGCCCTGACTTCTACGACCGCGACGACGACGGTGACACGACCGACTTCGTGCCGCCGGAAGCCCCCAAGGGCACCGAGCTGCCAGTGACGCCGGAGTTCAAGGCCAACCTGACCCTGCGCCAGGATTTCCAGCTTGGTAGCTGGGACTCGTACTGGAGCGCGTCGCTGGTGCACAAGGGCAAGAGCCGCGCCGATCTGCGTGACTACGAGAACAGCATCCTCCACGACCAGCCCGGTTACGAGATCGTCGATTTCTCGACCGGCTTCAGCCGCAGCAACTACACGATCGAGCTGAACGTCAGCAACGTCTTCGACGAACGCGCGATGCTGTATCGCTTCGCGCAGTGCGCGCAGAGCGTCTGCGGCGCACAGCCGTACGTCGTGACGACTCCGCCGCGGACGATCGGGCTGAAGTTCTCGCAGAAGTTCTGAGCGCCGCGTCACCGCCCCGGCTACGGCCCGGGCGGTGGCGCTTCCGGCCCGCCGAACACTTCCGGGTAGTGCTCGCGCCCGTGCCAGCGCGGCGCCAGCAGGAACTGGCGCCGCTCCGGCTCAAACCGCAGGGATTCGAGGGATTGCGCCGGATCCATGGCACCTGCCGCTACGACTGACCTGGGCGTCGTCTGTTACCCTGTTTCGCGCGGGTTGGCAATGCGCCACGAGCCGCGGGTGGGGCTCACTTGCCGATGCAGAAGTCCGCGAACACCGCCGCCAGCAGTTCGTCGCTGGTCACCTCGCCGGTGATCTCACCGAGCGCCTGCTGGGCGAGCCGCAGTTCCTCCGCGACCAGCTCGCAAGCCGTCCGGTCGGCAAGCCGCGCGGCGGCGGCGACCACATGCCGACTCGCTCGCCCCAGCGCATCGAGGTGGCGGCGACGCGCAGACCAGACCCCCGCACCGGCCGGCTGGTAGCCCGCCAGCGCCTTGAGCCGCTCACGCAGTGCCGGCATGCCCGCGCCGGTCAGCGCCGAGACCGGCAGGACTGGCACCGGCAGGTCGGTCGGCGCGGCCTGTGCCGCGGTCAGGTCGGTCTTGTTCCAGACGACCGCCACGGCCGGCGCATCCGCCACGTGCGCGCGCTCGGCCGGGTCGAGACCCGCCGCCGCATCGACGACGTACAGCACGAGGTCGGCGCCCCTGATCTCGCCCAGCGTGCGGCGGACGCCCTCGCTCTCGACGACATCGCTGGTCTCACGCAGGCCCGCCGTATCCACGACATGCAGCGGCAGGCCGTCGATCTGGATGTGCTCGCGCAGTGCGTCGCGTGTGGTGCCCGGAATGGGCGTGACGATCGCGGCCTCATGGCCGGCGAGCGCATTCAGCAGGCTCGACTTGCCGGCGTTGGGCCGGCCGGCGATCACGACGCGCAGCCCGTCGCGCAGCAGCCGCCCCTGGCCGGCAAGCCGGCTGATCTGTTCGAACCGCGTGCTGATGTCCCCGGCCCGCTCCCGCACCGCCGCTTCGCCCAGGAACTCGACCTCCTCGTCGGGAAAGTCGATTGCGGCCTCGACCAGCACGCGCAGCTCCATGATCCGCGCCGCGAGCTCACCAATCGCCCGCGAGAACTCGCCGGACAGCAAGCGCAGCGCGGCCCGCGCTGCTTCTTCCGAGCCGGCCGCAATCAGGTCGGCGATCGCTTCCGCCTGGGCAAGGTCGAGCTTGCCGTTCAGGAACGCGCGCTCGCTGAACTCACCGGGACGCGCGTTGCGCGCACCCAGTCCGATCGCGCGCGCGACCAGCCGGTCCATCACCACCGGCCCGCCGTGCCCATGCAGCTCCAGCACGTCCTCACCGGTAAACGAGTGCGGCGCCGGAAAGAACAGCGCGATTCCGCTGTCGATACTCTCGCCGCCAGCGTCGCTGAACGTCGTCAGCGCCGCGTGCCGTGCCGCCGGTACCGCACCGAGCATCGCCGTGGCGATGCCGCGCGTGGCCGGACCGGAAATGCGCACGATGCCGATGCCGCCGCGGCCCGGCGGCGTCGCCGGCGCGACGATCGTGTCGTCGCGGTCGCTGATCGTGCCAGTCATGCCAGCCGATGGCGTGACAGCGACTCCCGAGCCAGCGTCGCCAGGCCCCAGAGGCCGGGCTGCGGCTCGGTCACGACGTAGCTCGGTAGCGCGCGCAGCCAGTCCGTGAACGGCGCTTTGTCCTCAAAGCTCGCGCGGAACCGTCGGGCGTCGAAGCGCTCGCCCCACGCCGGCACGATACCGCCCGCCAGGTACACGCCACCGCGCGCGCCCGCCGTCAGCGCCAGGTTGCCGGCTACCGCACCGAGCCAGCGCGTAAACATCTGCACCGCCTGCGTTGCCTGCGGCTCGCCGCGCCACGCGGCGGCGGCGATCTCCGGCGCCGGCAGCGCACGTGCCGCGCCGAGCGCAGCGTACAGACGCGCGAGCCCGGGGCCGCTGAGCACCGTCTCGGCGGATACCCGGCCATGGCGCTCACAGAGGCGCTGCCACACCGGCAAGTCCTGGGCATCGAGCGGCGCCAGATCCGCGTGACCGCCATCGCCACTGATCACGCACCAGTCGCCGGGCCGCGGTGCCGCGATCGCGACACCGAGCCCCGTGCCCGCCCCGAGCACGACGCGCGGCGCGTCCGGCGCGGGCGCCCCACCGCCGCAATGCCGCAGCGCGGTAGCCGGCAGGCTTACCGTCGCATGGGCGACCGCGGCGAAGTCGTTGACGAGGATCACCCGTGGCAGCCCGGTCGCGCGGCACAAGGCCGCCGGCTGCAACTCGACCGCCGCGTTGACGAGCCGGATGCTGCCATCCGCGGCCACCGGCCCGGCGCCGCAGAAAGCCGCGGCCGCAAGCTGTGGCCGGCCGGCCGCGGCCAGAAAATCGGCGACAGCCGCGGCCACGTCGTCGCGCGCCGACAGGATACGCTGGGGTTCGAAGCGCCAGCCGGCGACGACCGGCCGTGCGAGTGCGAGCCGTGCATGCGTGCCGCCGATATCGCCGACGAGGATCATGTCGCCACCCCGCAGGCCCGCGCTGCTTTCAGCCGCTGCGCTGCTTCTTCGCCTCGGCCTCGACGACCCGGTTGATCTTCCACTGCTGCGCAATCGACAGCAAGGTGTTGGTCAGCCAGTACAGCACCAGGCCGGACGGGAACCACATGAACATCACCGTCATCACCACGGGCATGAATGCGAACACCTTGGCCTGCACCGGATCCGGCGGCGTCGGGTTCAGCTTGAATTGCAGGAACATCGCGCCGCCCATCAGCAGCGGCAGGATGAAGTACGGGTCGCGCACGGACAGGTCCTGCAGCCAGCCCATGAACGGCGCCTGGCGCATTTCCACGCTCTCGAGCAGCACCCAGTAGAAGGCGAGGAAGAACGGGATCTGCACCAGCATCGGCAGGCAGCCGGCGACCGGGTTGATCTTCTCGCGCTTGTACAGCTCCATCATCGCGCGGGCCTGGCCCTCGCGGTCGTCCTTGTAGCGCTCCTGGATCGACTTCAGCCGCGGCGCCACCGTGCGCATCTTCGCCATCGAGCGGCCGCTGGTCTCCGACAGCTTGTAGAACACGGCCTTGATCAGCACCGTCACCAGCACGATCGCCCAGCCCCAGTTGCCGATCAGCTCGTAGACCCGTGACAGCAGCCAGAACAGCGGCTGCGCGAGAATCGTCAGCTTGCCGTAGTCGGCGGTCAGTTCCAGCTTCGGGCCGGCCTGCTCGAGCTGCTCCTGCAGCTTCGGGCCCACGAACAGCCGTTCGCTGAATTCCAGCCGGCGACCCGGTTCCGCCGTCTGCGCCGGACCGACCACGCGCAGCAGGTAGTCGCGGTCCTGCACGCGCAGTTCGTACTGATATGGCAGCCCCGCAGCCGGCACGATCGCCGCAACGAAATGGTGCTGCAGGGCGCCAACCCAGCCGTTCGTGACCTGCAGCGACAGCGCCTGGTCCTCCTCGTCCTCGACGTCGAGCTTGCGGTAGCCTTCGCCATCGAAGATCGCCGGTCCGCGGAACGCGTAGCTCTCGACGTCCCACATCGAGCGCTTGACCTCTTCCCAATGCCGCAGCAACTGCGCGTACGACGCCAGCCGGACCGGCTGCCCGCCCGCGTTGTCGACCTGATAGGCGATATCGACCACATACGAGCCGCGGCGCAACGTGTACGTCTTCGTTACCGTGAGGCCCGAGCCAGCGGCCCAGCGCAGCGGGATCCGCAGCTCGTCGCGACCGTTCTCCAGCCGGTATTCCCGTGCCTCGGCCGCGAACAGCGCCTTGTGATTCGGTTCACTCCGGTCGACCTCGCCGGTGGTCAGGCCGGACTGGAACAGGAAGCGGGAACCCGCCGTTCCATGATCGAAGAGCCGGACCGGAGTACCCGGATTCTCCTTGCGCAAAGGGTAACGCAGGATATCGGCGCGGATGACATCGCCGCCGACCAGTGCGACCTCCAGCTCGAGTACGTCGGTGGCGACCCGCACTGTCGCCTGATCTGCCGGTGGTACCGTGCCGGCGCCGGGGTCAGCGGCGGCCGCGGCGATTTCTGGCCTGCCGGTGAGCGTCGGCACGGCATCCGCAAGCTGGCCACCGCTGCTGGCCGCCGGACTTCCGGCGTCTCTCTCCTGTGCCGCGGGCGATGCCGCCGCCGGCGGGGGCTCGGCTGGCGCCCGGTCCTTCATCCACGCATCCACGTTCAGCCACACGACGAACAGCAGCGCGAGCCAGAGCATGATGCGGACGTTATCCATCAGCAGCGCCTCTCCGGAACCGGGTCATATCCGCCCTCGTGCCACGGATGACAGCGCCCGATACGACAGACCGCCAGCCAGGTGCCGCGACCAGCTCCATGCAGCTCCAGTGCTTCGAGCGCGTACGCGGAGCAGCTCGGGTGGTAACGACAGTTCGGCCCGAGCAACGGGCTCAGGAACCAGCGGTAACCGCGGATCAGCATCTGCAGCAATCGCTTCATCATCTCTGCTCGCGCCGGACCCTGCCCCACAGCCTGTCGAGACTCACCAGCAATTCCTTCCCCGTCGCCCCGCGGGCCGCAGCTCTGGCGGTCACACACAGATCGACCGCGGGCAGTTCGCGGCAATGCAGCCTGAACGACTCGCGAATCAACCGGCGCAGCCGGTTCCGCTCCACCGCACTGCCGGCAACCTTCAGGCCGACGGCCATGCCCAGTCGCGCAGTGCCAAGTTCGTTGGCTGCGTATTGCAGCCCGAACAACGCGTCACCGTCGCGGCGCCCGAACCTGCGCACGCGCTCGAACGGCGCGGCAGAGCGCAGTCGCTGGGCAGCACGATACCGGTACTGCGCCGACGTGGCGGCGATCGTCAGCGGCTGGCAGACACCGCAAGCCGGCGGCGACCTTTGGCGCGACGGCGCTTCAGGACCTGGCGGCCCTTCTTCGTCGCCATGCGCGCGCGGAATCCGTGCGTACGCTTGCGCTTGATCTTGCTGGGCTGGTACGTACGCTTCATGGCGGCGGGCTGCGGCTCCGGAAAGGGCCGGCAAGCGTAAGAACCCCGGCCGCCGCTGTCAACCGGTGGACGTGCCGGTGTTACGGTTTCGGTTGGCGCGGCAGTGCCCAATCCGGTCCACAGCCTTTCCGGTCCGGATGAGTCAGCCAGCCGAAACCGCAACACCGGCAGCTCTTGCTTGTGGATAACTATGGCGCCGCGCCGTCTGACGCTATAGACTCACCGGCCATTCCTGTGACCGGCCGGATAACGAGGGGGATACTCGTGCAGGGCTCGCTTTGGCATCGCTGTCTGAATCAGTTGGAGAGCGAGATACCGGAGCAGCAGTTCAACACCTGGGTGCGGCCACTGCAGGTCATCGAGCAGGACGGGACCCTCCGCCTGCTGGCGCCGAACCGCTTCGTGGTCTCCTGGATCGAGCAGCACCTGTATGGCCGCATCGCCGAACTGATCGGGGCCGGAAGCCCCGGAGCCGGACCCCGGCTGGTACTGGAGGTTGGTTCACGCCTCAAGGGGGTGGCGTCCCCGGCCGTCCCTCTACCGCCCGGTCGGCAGCGCCAGCCGCTGGTCGTCGGCGGGCGCGTCAATCCGGATTTCACCTTCGCGAACTTCGTCGAGGGCAAGAGCAACCAGCTCGCGCGGGCGGCGGCAGTGCAGGTCGCCGAGAATCCAGGTCGCGCCTACAACCCGCTGTTCATCTACGGCGGCGTCGGTCTCGGCAAGACGCACCTGATGTACGCCGTCGGCAACCTGCTGCGGACCCGCCAGGACAGCGCGCGGATCGCCTACGTCCACAGCGAGCGCTTTGTCAGCGACATGGTCCGGGCGCTCCAGCACAACACGATCGCCGAGTTCAAGCAGGCGTATCGGACGCTCGACATGCTGCTGATCGATGACATCCAGTTCTTCGCCGGCAAGGATCGTTCCCAGGAAGAGTTCTTTCACACCTTCAATGCGTTGCTCGAGGGGCAACGGCAGGTCGTTCTCACCTGCGACCGTTACCCGAAGGAAGTAGCCGGCCTGGAAGAAAGGCTGAAGTCACGTTTTGGCTGGGGCCTCACGGTCGCGATCGAGCCGCCGGAACTCGAGACCTGTGTCGCGATCCTGATGTCGAAGGCACAGGCGACCGGCGAGAGTCTTCCGGAAGAAGTTGCTTTCTTCATCGCCAAACGCATCCGTTCGAACGTGCGTGAACTCGAGGGCGCCCTGCGCCGAGTGCTGGCAACAGCGCGGTTCACCGGTCGACCGGTCACGCTGGAATTTGCCCGCGAGGCGTTGAAAGACCTGCTGGCCCTGCAGGAACGTCTGGTGACGATCGAGAACATTCAGCGCACGATTGCTGAGTACTACAAGATCCGCGTTGCCGAGCTGCTGTCGAAGCGACGCAGCCGTTCCATCGCGCGACCCCGCCAGGTGGCGATGGCGCTGGCGCGGGAGTTGACTAACCACAGTCTGCCGGAAATCGGCGATGCCTTCGGCGGTCGCGACCATACGACGGTAATGCATGCCTGCCAGAGGATCCGCGAGCTGCGCGAATCCGAGCGGCGGACTGCAGAGGACTATCAGAATCTGCTGCGGATATTGACTGGTTGATGTGCAGACCCTGTGGGACGGCTGTGAACAAGCGAGCTTACACAGGTCGCCCACAGTCAGACGGAAGGTAATACAGCGATCATTCGGCTCGTTCTCAGGCAGGTAAGTGCTGGCTGGTGCTGGAGGAAAAGTGGTTTTCCACAGAAATCGGCTGGCTCTGCAGCTACGATAACTGCTAAGAGGGAACTGTTGGCTCAAGAGGTCTCGGAACAACAGCAATGGTGGGAATGACGATGAAATTCAGTGTTGAGCGCGAAGATCTGTTGGCGGCGCTGCAAGCGGTGATCGGAGTGGTGGAGCGGCGACACACCATGCCGATCCTGGGCAATCTGCTGGTTGCGGTGCATGCCGGGAAACTGGCAGTTACAGCGACGGATCTAGAGGTTGAACTGGTCGCGCAGGCGAAGGTTGCCAGCGGCGGCGAGGGGCAACTCACCCTGCCGGGGCGAAAGTTGCTGGATATCTGCCGTTCCTTGCCGGAAAAGAGCAGCCTGACGGTCAGCCAGGAAGGTGAGAAAGCAACGATACGCGCAGGCCGGAGCCGCTTTGTCCTGGCAACCCTCCCGACGACAGATTTCCCGGTAATTGATGACTTGGCCGAGCAGCAGGTTATACAGTTGTTGCAATCGGATCTGCGCCGCCTCATCGACAAGACACACTTCTCGATGGCGCAACAGGACGTACGGTATTACTTGAATGGAATGTTGCTGGAAACTGACGGAAAAATGCTTCGAACTGTCGCAACTGACGGACATCGTCTGGCTTTATGTGAATTGGAGTTGGCGGCATCACCAAGCGTCAAGCAGGTCATCATTCCGCGGAAGGGTGTCTTGGAGTTACAACGCCTTCTTGGCAGTGAAGGTTCAGTCACGCTGGTTCTGGGATCCAACCATATTAGAGCGCAGATCGGCGAAGTTCGATTCACATCCAAGCTCATTGACGGCAGATTCCCGGAATATAGTCGGGTCATTCCATCATCGCCCCCGCGCACGGTTCTGGCAGACCGGGACGCTTTACGGGGAGCTCTGCAAAGAACAGCCATCCTGTCGAACGAAAAGTATCGGGGGATCAGGCTTGTGTTCCAGAAGGATTCGTTGACTTTGCAGGCGCATAACCCAGAGCAGGAGGAAGCGGAGGAGCAGGTGGAGGTGAAGTATTCCGGCGAGGAATTGGAGGTGGGGTTCAACGTCGTTTATCTGCTGGAGGCCCTGGCGGCGGTGGACGGCGGAGAGGTCGAGATCGGTTTGACGGACAGTAATGCGAGCTGTCTGGTGCGGGCGCCCGGGGCTGCGAGCAGCCGTTACGTCGTGATGCCGATGAGGTTGTAAGGGGTCAATGCCGCTCAGTTGGCTTCGAGTTGAGCGATTCCGGTGCCTGGACGAAACGGAATTGCTGCTGGATCCTTCAGTCAATCTTTTCTTTGGCCCGAACGCGTCTGGGAAGACAAGCCTGCTTGAGGCCGCGTTCTTCCTTGGCCGGGGCCGGTCGTTCCGGACTCGCCGTCGCAATCCGCTGATTCAGCATGGGGAATCGAATTTCCTTGTTGCTGGTCGCTGCACTGCCGCGCATGGCGAAATCAGCCTCGGCATTCGAGCATCCCCTGACAGTGCCGAGATCCATGTGAATGGACGTGCGGTCCGGAGCACCGCCTCTCTTGTGGAGGTCTACCCAACGCAGGCGCTGGACCCGGATGTGCATAAGCTCGTCGAGGAGGGCCCAGCCCGGCGGCGGAGGTTCCTGGATTGGGGCGTGTTCCACGTGGAACCGGAGTTTCTGTCAGGCTGGCACAGGTATCACCTTGCGCTGCGCAATAGAAATGCAGCCCTGAACAGAGGTTTGGGGCGATCGGCCGTTGCCGCATGGGATCAGGAAGTTGGCAGCTCCGGGGAGCGACTGGCGGAACAGAGAGGCAGGTACCTGGAGCGCCTGGCGGGCCCGCTGAGCGAAATAGGGCGTAGCCCCCTTGGTGCTGAGATCACGTTGAAGCACCTTCGGGGCTGGTCGGATGGAGTTCTCCTCGTAGAGCAGCTTGGTAGGGCGATCGCGGCCGATGAGCGCAATCGGGCTACAACCATCGGGCCGCATAGGGCCGATCTCGTGATCTACCTCGGGGACCGGGAGGCGAAGGGTATCGTCTCCAGGGGACAGCAGAAATTGCTTGCGGCGGGATTACTGCTCGCTCAACTTCGCGTTCAGCAGGAAGGCTGGGCCGGCCCGGGTGCCTTGATGCTTGATGATCCCGCCGCAGAGCTGGATGAGAGAAGTCTCGAGAAGCTGATGGGGATCATCGGAATGATCCGTACGCAGTTATGGGTCAGCTCCCTGACAGGGGAGGTGCCCGGTCTTCCTGGTTCCGGCAAGAGGTTCCACGTGGAACGTGGTGTCATCAGAGAAGTCCGCTGATGATCATCAGTTGTGCACTGCACAAAAATCCGCCTGGATCGGCCGGCGACAAGTCCGCGTTGGTGCGGCCTGCTGCCTGCTGATCTGCGCCTGTTCCCGACTCCTCGAGCGGACGGCAACCATATGAAAATAAAAGCAAAAATGTGCACCGAACTGTTATAATTCCACCGATCAGACATCCGGTACTCGCATGACCGCCGACGACAGTTACGACGCAACGAAAATCAAGGTCCTGAAAGGCCTCGAGGCCGTCCGCAAACGGCCCGGCATGTACATCGGGGACACCGATGACGGCACCGGTCTCCACCATATGGTTTTCGAAGTCGTCGACAACTCGATCGACGAAGCGCTTGGCGGCCACTGCGACCGGATCGTCGTCACGATCCACGCCGATGAGTCGGTTACGGTCGCCGACAATGGCCGCGGCATCCCGACGGGCATTCATGCTGAGGAAGGCCGTTCCGCGGCGGAAGTCATCATGACCGTCCTGCACGCTGGCGGTAAGTTCGACGACAACTCGTACAAGGTGGCCGGTGGCCTGCACGGCGTTGGTGTGTCCGTCGTCAACGCGCTGTCCGCAACACTGACACTGACCATCGCGCGCGACGGCAGGCTGCATCGCCAGCAATTCCGGATGGGCGAACCGGTGGCGCCGCTGGCGGTGATTGGCAGCACCAGCGAGCGGGGCACGACGATCCGTTTCAAGCCGAGCGCGGCGATCTTTTCCAATACGACGTTTTCATACGACTGGCTGGCCAAGCGGCTGCGCGAGCTGTCGTTCCTGAACTCCGGTGTCCGCATCGAGCTGATCGACGAACGTGAAGATCGCCGCGACATGTTTCAGCACGAAGGCGGCGTGCGTGCCTTCGTGCAGTACCTGAATCGCAGCCGCACGCCGATTCATCCGAACATCTTCTACTTCCAGTGCCAGGAAGGGCCGATCACGGTCGAAGTCGCGGCGCAGTGGAACGACTCCTATCAGGAGGCGATGTACTGCTACACCAACAACATTCCGCAGAAGGACGGTGGCACGCACCTCGCCGGTTTCCGCGCCGCACTGACGCGGCGGATCAACGACTTCATCGACAAGGAAGGCCTGGCGAAGCGCGAGGAGGTCACGCTGACCGGCGACGACGCCCGCGAGGGCATGACCGCGATCCTGTCGATCAAGATGCCGGATCCGAAGTTTTCGTCGCAGACCAAGGACAAGCTGGTCTCCTCCGAGGTCAAGGGCGCGGTGGAATCAGCGGTGGCGGAGAAACTCGGCGAGTTCCTGCTGGAACGCCCCACGGATGCCAAAGCCATCTGCCTGAAGATCATCGAGGCCGCGCGCGCGCGCGAAGCGGCACGCAAGGCCCGCGAAATGACGCGCCGCAAGGGTGCGCTCGACGCGTCCGGTCTGCCCGGCAAGCTGGCCGATTGCCAGGAGAAGGATCCGGCGAAGTCAGAGCTGTTCCTGGTCGAGGGTGAGTCCGCCGGCGGCTCCGCCAAGCAGGGCCGCGATCGCCGGACCCAGGCGGTGCTGCCGCTGAAGGGCAAGATCCTGAACGTCGAACGGGCCCGTTTCGACAAGATGCTGTCGTCGCAGGAGGTCGTGACGCTGATCAGTGCGCTCGGTACCGGCATCGGCCGCGACGACTTCGACCTCGCCAGGCTGCGCTATCACCGTATCTTCGTCATGACCGATGCGGATGTGGACGGCAGCCACATCCGTACCCTGTTGTTGACCTTCTTCTACCGCCAGATGCCGGAGCTGATCGAGCGCGGCCATATCTATATCGCGCAGCCGCCGCTGTACAAGGTGAAGAAAGGCAGGCAGGAGCAGTACGTCAAGGACGAGGCCGAGCTGGAGAAACTGTTGCTGGAGAGCGCCCTGGAAGGCGCGGAGCTGCGGCCCGGCGCGGGAGCGGCGCTGACCGGTTCCGCGCTGGAGCAACTCGCGCGCCAGTATCTCGAGGTACAGGCGATCATTGCCCGCTGGTCGCGCCGCTACGACCGCCGGCTGCTGGAGCAGCTTCTGGAAATGCCGCCGGTCGGCGAGCAGGAGTTCGGCGATGCCGCGTGGCTCGAGCGCTGGACCGAGGACCTGGAGACCCGGCTGAATGCCGACGGCGGCAGCGGCCACCGCTACCAGTTGCTGGTCCGCAAGGCGGCGACGGGAGTGCCGCTGCGCGTCGATGTCCTCCGCACCGAGCACGGCAGCACGACCGAGAAACACCTGCAGCGGGAGTTCTTCGAGTCGGCGGAATACGGGCGGATTGCGGCGCTCGGCGCGACGCTCTCCGGGCTGGTTGGTACGAGCGCCTGCGTGACCCGCGGCGGCGAACAGCAGGAGGTCGGCTCGTTCCCGCAGGCGATGGACTGGCTGTTCGAGCAGGCGCGGAGGGGTCAGGTGATCCAGCGCTACAAGGGCCTCGGTGAAATGAACCCGGATCAGCTCTGGGAAACGACCATTAATCCGGCGGCGCGCCGGATTCTGCAGGTGCGCATCGAAGATGCGATCGCCGCGGACGACATCTTTACGACGCTGATGGGCGACGCCGTCGAACCGCGCCGCGAGTTCATCGAGAAGAACGCACTGGCGGTCGAGAACCTCGACGTTTGACCGCTGCGGGCAGCGGTCCTACAGTGCCGGACGCTGCTCCGACGCGCGGCCAGTGATTGCCGCGGTCTGCCCGTCGATCCATTGCTGCAGCTCAGCGTTGACCGCGCGCGGGTCACGGCCGCGTGCCGCCAGTGGCGGGCCGATGACGACCCGGATCGTGCCGGGGCGTTTCAACAGGCCGCGCCGGGCCCAGAACTCGCCGGCATCATGCGCCACCGGCACGAGCAGGGCACCGGTCTCGGCGGCGAGCAGCACACCGGAGACGCCATAGCGACGGCTCTCGCCGGACGCAACGCGCGTTCCCTCGGGAAATATCAGCACCCACAGGCCGGCGGCCAGGCGTTCGCGGCCCTGTTGCAGAACCTGACGTACGGCGCGGTGCCCGGCGCCACGGTCGATGCCGATGCAGCGCAGCAACCAGATGGCCCAGCCAACCAGCGGGATCCAGTACAGCTCGCGTTTCAGCACCCAGGCCTGGGCGGGGAAAATCAGCATCTGCGCGATCGTCTCGAAGCTCGAGCTGTGCTTCCACATCGTGACGTGGGCGCCGGTCGCGGGGATGTGCTCACGGCCCTCGAGCACCCAGTCGAGGCCGCACAGCCGGCGCAGCAGCCACAGGTTGAAGCGGGCCCAGCCGCGCGCGAACGCGTGCAGCCGGCGGACCGGCAGCCAGCCGCACAACACGATCACCGCGGCCCAGACGAGCGCACTCACGAACAGGACCGCCGTGAATGCGCACGAGGCTGACCACTGCAGCACTGACCAGCGCTGCCGCCAGCCCGGCGCCGTCATGCCTGACCGGGCAGTCGCGACAGGTTCGCCGTGTGCTGGAGCTGGCGCTGCAGCGCAGTCAGCAGCGCCAGCCGGTTGGCGCGGACCGCCGGCTCCGGGGTCAGCACGAGGACCGTGTCGAAGAAAGCGTCGACCTGCGGGCGCAGCGCCGCGAGGCGGTGCAGCGCCTCACCATAACGGCCGGCCTTGAGCAGGCGCTGCACGTCACCGCGCAGCTCCTCGAAGGCGACGGCCAGCGCCCGCTCGGCCGGCTCCACGAGCAGCCGCGGATCGACGCGCGGCGCCGCCTCCTGCGGCGACTGGCGCAGGATGTTGGCAATGCGCTTGTACGCGGCCGTCAGACTGACGGCTTCCGGCAATGCGAGAAAGCCGGCGAGCGCCTGCAGGCGCGCGTTGAAATCGAGCGGCGAATCGGGCCGCGTATCGAGCACCGCGTCGAACATTTCGGTCGTCGCGCGGTCGGACTCGATCCACCAGGCGCGCAGGCGCTCCATCATGTAGTCGTAGAGATCGCCGGCCAGCGACTCCGGCAAGGGCGGCGCGCTGCCGCCGCCGATGCGCAGCAGGTCGGCGCGTACGGAATCGAGCGCGAAGTCGATCAACTCGCGCAGGTTGAGCGGCAGGCGGGCCTCGATCAGGATCCGCAGCACGCCGAGCGCGGCGCGGCGCAGACCGAACGGATCACGGGTGCCGGTCGGTTTCTGGCCGATCGCGAAGCCGCCGGCGACCGTGTCCACACGATCGGCCAGCGCCAGCACGCGACCGGGGCCGGTCGCCGGCAGCGCGTCGCCGGCAAAGCGCGGCAGGTACTGCTCGGCGAGCGCCGCGGCGATTGCCGCCGGCTCGCCATCATGTGTCGCGTAGTAGCGGCCCATGATGCCCTGCAGTTCCGGGAATTCTCCGACCATGGCGGTCAGCAGGTCACAGCGCGCCAGCGCCGCAGCGCGCTCGACCGTGGCGCGGTCCTCGCCGATCTGACCGGCGATGTGCGTGGCGAGCGCGGTGACGCGGGCGGTCTTGTCGGCCAGCGAACCGAGGCGTGCCTGGTAGGTCACGCGGGCGAGTGCCGGCACGCGGGCAGCCAGCGGCTGGCGGCGATCCTCGGCGTAGAAAAAGGCGGCGTCGGCCAGACGCGGCCGCACCACACGTTCATTGCCCGCACGGACGCGCGCGGGCTCGCGGCTGTCGATGTTGGCGACGGCGATGAACGCAGGCAGCAGCCGGCCGTCGCGGCCGCGCAGCGGGAAGCAGCGCTGATGATCCTGCAGCGTCGCGATCAGTACCTCGGGCGGCAGCTCCAGGAAACGGAGGTCAAAGTGGCCGAGGATCGGCACCGGCCACTCGCTGAGTGCGGTGACCTCATCGAGCAGCTCCGGATCGATGACGGCTTCGCCGTCGACCGATTCGGCAGCCGCCAGAATGCCGGAGCGGATCCGGCCGCGCCGGGCGGCGAAGTCCGCGATCACATAGCCGGCGGATTCGAGCCGGCGGGCGTAACCGGCCGGCGAGCGCAGGCGCAGCGCAGCGGGTGCGTGGAAGCGATGGCCGCGCGTTTCGCGCCCGGCCGGCCGGCCGAGGATTTCGCAGTCCACGACGTCGCGGCCATGCAGCAGGACAACCCAGTGCACCGGTCGTACGAATTCGGTCGCACCGGCGCCCCAGCGCATGCGCCGCGCGATCGGCAGCGCAGCGAGCGCGTCGCGCACGATGCCGGGCAGCAGCTCGATACAGGGCGCACCGGGCTTCACGCCGGACCAGTACAGCAGTTCGCGGCGTCCGTCGTGAAGCCGCTGCAGCTGCGCCACCTCGGTTCCGCAGGACGCCGCAAAGGCGAGTGCGGCCCGGGTCGGGCGGCCGTCGCTGTCGAAAGCGGCGCTGACCGGCGGGCCGCGGCGCTCCAGCTTCTGCGCCGACTGGCGATCGGCCAGCGCCCGCACCAGCACCGCGAGCCGCCGCGGCGTCGCAAAACCCGTGGCGCCGCGGTGGGCGAGGCCGGCGGCATCGAGGCCTGCGGTCAGTGCGGAAGTCAGCGCTGCCGAGAGCTCCAGCAGGCTGCGCGGCGGAAGTTCCTCGGTACCGATCTCCAGCAGCAGGTCGGCGCGCTTCACGGCGCGCTCCCGGAGCTGCCGCGCAGCATCGGGAAACCGAGCGCCGCCCGGCTGTCGTAGTACGCCCGGGCCACCGCGCGGGCCAGCGTGCGCACGCGCAGGATGTAGCGCTGGCGTTCGGTCACGGAGATCGCCTTGCGTGCGTCGAGCAGGTTGAAGGTCTGCGAGGCCTGCAGTACCTGCTCGTAGGCCGGCAGCGCGAGCTTCAGTTCCAGCAGCCGGCCGCAGGTCCGTTCGTGCTCGTCGAAGCTCGCGAACAGGGCGGCCGCGTCGGCGTGCTCGAAGTTGTAGGCCGACTGCTCGACCTCGTTCTGGTGAAACACGTCGCCGTAACTGACGCGCCCGAGCGGGCCGTCGGTCCAGACCAGATCGAAGACGCTCTCGACGCCCTGCAGGTACATCGCCAGGCGCTCGAGGCCGTAGGTGATCTCGCCGGTGACCGGCCGGCAGTCGAGCCCGCCGGCCTGCTGGAAGTACGTGAACTGCGTGACCTCCATGCCGTTCAGCCAGACTTCCCAGCCGAGACCCCAGGCACCCAGCGTCGGTGATTCCCAGTTGTCCTCGACCAGACGCAGATCGTGGACCAGGGGGTCGATGCCGAGCGCGGCGAGCGAGCCGAAATAGCGCTCGATGATGTCCTCGGGCGACGGCTTGATGACGACCTGGAACTGGTAGTAGTGCTGCAGCCGGAACGGGTTGTCACCGTAGCGGCCGTCCGTCGGCCGGCGGCTGGGCTGGACATAGGCCGCGCTCCACGGCTCGGGTCCCAGCGCGCGCAGGAAGGTCGCCGTGTGAAACGTGCCGGCGCCCATCTGCATGTCGTAGGGCTGCAGCAGCACGCAGCCCTGCGCGGCCCAGTAGTGCTGCAGCGCCAGGATCAGGTCCTGGAAGGTCTGCGGGCTGGCGTTCGCAACACGGGTCTTCGGCATGGGGCGCGGCTGCGGCAAAAGGCCGCCAAGTATAGCGGCCGCGCTCAGCGCCGGGTCGCGGTCCGCCGGCCGGCCAGCTCGAGCAGCGGGCGCAACTCGGCTGCGGTCAGCGGTCGCCACTGCCCGCGCTGCAGGGAGCCGAGGCGGATGTGCATGATGCGCACCCGCCGGAGCATTCGAACTCGGTGGCCGAGGGCCGAGCACATCCGCCGGATCTGACGGTTCAGTCCCTGCGTCAGCACGATGCGAAAGGCAGCGGGGCCGGTGCGGGTGACCTGGCACGGCAGCGTCCGCTGGCCGCCGATCCTGACACCGGCCGCCATCATCGCCAGAAACACATCGCTGACCGGATGCTCGGTCGTGACCAGGTACTCCCTCTCGTGACCGTGCTCGGCCCGCAGGACCTCGTTGACGGCGTCACCGTTGTTGGTCAGCAGGATCAGCCCCTCGGAGTCCTTGTCGAGGCGACCGATCGGAAAGATGCGCTCGCTGTGGCCGACGAATTCGACGATGTTTCCCGGCACGTCGCTCTCGGTGGTGCAGGTGATGCCGGCCGGCTTGTGGAGGGCGATGAACACGTCCTTGCGCGCCTGGCCGAGTGGTTGCCCATCGACCAGCACGACGTCGCCGGGTGCGACCTGCGTACCGACAGCGGCCGCCCGACCGTTGACGGTGACTCGCCCGGCCGCAATCCAGGCATCCGCCTCGCGGCGTGAGCACAGCCCGGTTTCACTGATGTGCTTGTTGAGCCTCATGGGCTGGTGATTCTGCCGGCCTGCCCGCAGGCAAGAGAAGCGCCGAACAGCGCACCAAGATAGAGCGCGACCTGTTCCAGGGAGCACTGATGTGGTGCACCATCAGGATTCCTGGCGGGGTATGTAGATGTAAGACATTGATTATACTGCTACAAATGAGAAGATCCGCTTTGGCATGGGCATTGCACTAAACTGGAGACCGCGCCGCAGCGCACGCCCAACGGAGAATCACATGACCCCTGCCGAAGTCCTCGCCCTGATCAAGGCCAAAGAGGCCCATTTCTGCGACCTGCGCTTCACGGATACGCGCGGCAAGGAACAGCACGTGACGATCCCGACGCGGCTCGTCGACGAGGACTTCTTCACCGACGGCAAGATGTTCGACGGCTCCTCGATCGCGGGCTGGAAGGGCATCAACGACTCCGACATGATCCTGATGCCGGATCCGTCCACCGCGGTCATCGATCCGTTCTTCGAAGAGACCACGTTGCTCTTGCGCTGCGACATCGTCGAGCCGATGACGATGCAGGGCTATGGGCGTGATCCACGCTCGCTCGGCAAGCGTGCCGAGGCCTACCTGAAGTCCACCGGCATTGCCGAAGGCGCGCTGTTCGGTCCGGAGAACGAGTTCTTCATCTTCGACAGCGTGCGCTACACGAACGAGATGCATGGCTGCAGCTACGCGGTCGACTCCGTGCAGGGCGCCTGGAACTCGGGCACCAGCTACGACGGTGTGAATCTCGGCCACCGGCCGGGGGTCAAGGGCGGCTATTTCCCGGTGCCGCCGATGGACCGCTTCCAGGATCTGCGCACCGCCATGTGCCTGGCCTGCGAGGAACTCGGCCTCAAGGTCGAGGTACACCATCACGAGGTCGCGACCGGCGGGCAGGGCGAGATCAACGTCTCCGCGAACACACTGACGAAGAAGGGCGACGAAGTCCAACTGCTGAAGTATGCGCTGTGGAACGTCGCGCACGGACACGGCAAGACGCTGACCTTCATGCCGAAGCCGATCGTCGGCGACAACGGCAGCGGCATGCACGTGCACATGTCGCTGATCAAGGACGGCAAGAACCTGTTCGCGGGCGACCGTTACGCGGGCCTGTCGGATCTCGCGCTGTTCTACATCGGTGGCATCATCAAGCACGCCCGCGCGCTGAACGCGTTCACGAACCCCGGCACCAACAGCTACAAGAGGCTGGTGCCCGGTTTCGAGGCGCCGGTGATGCTGGCCTACTCGGCGCGCAACCGCTCGGCCTCGATCCGCATTCCGTGGGTGTCGAGCCCGAAGGGCCGCCGCATCGAGGTTCGTTTCCCGGATTCGCTCGCCAATCCGTACCTGGCCTTCGCCTCGATGATGATGGCCGGCCTCGACGGCATCCAGAACCGCATCCACCCCGGCGAGGCTTCCGACAAGGATCTGTACGACCTGCCGCCGGAGGAAGCGAAGAACATCCCCGAGGTCTGCCACTCGCTGGATATGGCGCTCGAGCACCTGGACCGTGATCGCGAGTTCCTGAAGCGGGGCGGTGTATTCAGCGACGACCTGATCGATGCCTACATCGAGTTGAAGATGGGCGAGATGACCCGTTTCCGGATGGCGACGCATCCGGTCGAGTTTGAGATGTACTACAGCCTCTGAGGTGCCCGGGCCAGGCGGCGGGGGCGGTGTTCACGAAATGCCGCTCCCGTCCTGTCCGTCCGGCCCGCTCCGGGCTATGCTGCGACCATGCGCATAGCCCTGTTCCTGGCCGGATGGCTCCTGTCCCTGGCGGCGCAGCCGCAGGAGATCTACCGGTGGGTCGACAAGGACGGCATCGTCCATTACGCGGACCAGCCCGGCGCCCCGGACGCCGCACGGGTGACGCTACAGGGACTCAGCGTCTACGAGGGCGGTGCACTGGCCGAGCCGGAGACCGCCGAGGCGGCGTCGCCGGCCGCCGTTTCGCCATATCGAGCACTGCGCATCGTGCAGCCGGCAGCCGAGGAGGTGTTCTTCGACGGCGCCGCCGGAGTGACGGTGGTCGCGGAGCTGGAAGGGGAACTGCAGCCGGAGCATGGAATCCGGATCTTCCTCGACGGCCAGGTCGTTGCGGAGAGCCTGTCGGCGCCGCTCGGCCCGCTGGCGCGGGGCACGCACGTGCTGCGGGCGACGGTCGAAGACGCGAACGGACACGCCGTGATCAGCAGCCCGCTGGTGCCGTTCCACGTGCGCCAGACCTCGTTGCTGAACCCGCAGCGTCAGCCCTCCGCCGCACCGGCGCCCGCGCCGGCGCCGGCCCCTCAGCCAACGCCGCCACGGACGGCCCCGGTTACGCCGCGCCGCTGATTCAGCCCGGGCGCGTTGCGCGCGGCGGGGCAGCCCGCCATGCGTGAACTCAGCGCGCCGCCAGGCATGCTCGATCCGGCGCCGCTGCCGGACCTGCTGGCGACCGCGATCATCGTCGTCGGCGCGAGAAATGAGGTCGTCTGGCAGAACGCCGCCGCCGCCAGCCTGCTGGCGGTCGGACTGCCGGCCGCCCGCGGGCGGCCTCTGGCGACGCTGCTGGCTGCCGGCGAGCGCGTCGATGCGCTGATCGAGCGGACGCGGGACAGCGGTGAACCGCTGTCGCTGCGCGAATACGAGCTGGCCCCGAGCGCCCGTGGCGACGCGCACTACGTCGTCGACGTGACGCTGACGCCGGTGGCGCTGGCCGCCGTACCCGGCGCGGTGCTGATCGAGCTCAGCGACACGACTCGCCCCAGCCGCATCACGCGCGATAACGCGCTGCTCGCCCAGCAGGGCGGTACCCGCGCGATGGCGCGGCAACTCGCGCACGAGATCAAGAATCCGCTCGGCGCACTGCGCGGCGCGGCGCAGCTTCTCGAGCGCGAGCTGCCGCGCGAGGAACTGCGCGAATACACGCGCGTGATCATCGGCGAAGCGGACCGGCTGCGCGCGCTCGTGGACAGCCTGCTCGGCCCGACGCGGCCGATGCGGCCCGAACGGGTCAACGTGCACGAGCTGATGGATCACGTCTATCGGCTGGCGCGGGCCGAGGCTCCCGCCGGTGTCGCGATCGAGCGTGATTACGACCCGAGCCTGCCGCTGCTCGCGCTCGATCGCGACCTGATCGTACAGGCCATGCTGAATCTCGCGCGCAACGCGATCCAGGCGCTGGCCGGCCAGGGACGCCTCGTGCTGCGCAGCCGCGCGCTGACGCAGGCGACGATCGGCGCCGAACGGCATCGGCTGGTCGCTTCGCTGCAATTCGAGGACGACGGGCCGGGCGTGCCGCCGGAACTCGGTGAAACGATCTTCTACCCGCTGGTTTCAGCACGTCCGGGCGGCACCGGCCTCGGTCTCGCCATCGCCCAGGACCTTGCGACCCGGCACAGCGGCATCATCGAGTTCGACAGCCGGCCGGGACGCACCGTGTTCTCGCTGCTGCTGCCGATGGAGGAGCGCCATGAGCAGGCCACTTGATGTCTGGCTGGTAGACGACGATGCGTCGATCCGCTGGGTGCTGGAACGCGCGCTGCGCCAGGGCGGGCTGCAGCCGCGCTCGTTCGAGGATGCCGGCACGGCCCTCGCGGCGCTGGCCCGCGGCCAGCCCGACGTGCTGATTACCGACGTGCGCATGCCGGGGCCGAGCGGCATGCAGTTGCTGGAGACCGTACGGCGCGGCCATCCGCGCCTGCCGGTGATCGTGATGACCGCGCACTCGGACCTCGACAGCGCGGTCAGCGCCTATCGCGGCGGGGCCTTCGAGTACCTGCCGAAGCCATTCGACATCGACGAGGCCGTGGCCCTCGTGCGCCGCGCCGCGACCCAGGGCGAGGCCGCACGGGTCGAACCGGCCGCAGCGACGATTCCCGGAATTCTCGGCCATGCGCCGGCGATGCAGGAGGTGTTCCGTGCGATCGGCCGGTTGTCGCGGTCGAGCCTGTCGGTGCTGGTCACCGGCGAGTCCGGTACCGGCAAGGAACTCGTGGCCCGGGCGCTGCACCAGCACAGTCCGCGCGCGGCCGGACCGTTCATCGCACTGAACACTTCCGCGATCGCCTCCGAGCTGCTCGAGTCCGAGCTGTTCGGCCACGAGAAGGGCGCCTTCACTGGTGCCGACGCGCAGCGGCGCGGCCGCTTCGAGCAGGCCGACCGCGGCACGCTGTTCCTCGACGAGATCGGCGACATGTCGGCGGCGCTGCAGACCCGGCTGTTGCGCGTGCTGGCCGAGGGCGAGTTCTACCGCGTCGGCGGCAGCGTGCCGATCCGTGTGGACGTGCGCGTGATCGCCGCGACCCACCAGGATCTCGACGCGCGCGTGCGCCAGGGCCTGTTCCGCGAGGACCTGCTGCATCGCCTGAACGTGATCCGGATCCGCGTGCCGGCGCTGCGCGAGCGGCGCGAGGACATTCCCGAACTGCTGGCGCATTACTTTGCGTTCGCCGCCGGCGAACTCGGCGTCGAGCCGAAGAGCCTGACGGCGGAGGCCGAGCGGCTGCTGATCGCCTTCGACTGGCCCGGCAACGTCCGCCAGCTCGTCAATGCCGCACGCCGTCTGACCGTGATCGCGCCGGGGCGCGAGATCCGTGCCGAGGACATCCCGCCGGATCTCGGTGGCGCCAGCGGGCAGGCGCCATCGCCGGAAGCCTGGAGCCGCGAACTCGCGGCCTGGGCGGCGCGCCACCTCGCCGGGGGCGGCGCACCGCTCGTGGATCTTGCCGGCCCGGAATTCGAGCGCACGCTGGCGCGCGTTGCGCTCACCCACGCCCGCGGCTGCCGCCAGGACGCGGCCAGGCTGATCGGCTGGGGCCGCAACACGCTGACCCGCAAGATGAAAAAGGGGACGCTTCCCTTTTAGCGGAAGCGCCCCCGGCAGGCGGAGCGTCGTTACGGCCGCTCGATCGTGATCACCGGCGAGGTCCAGGTTTCTCAGTGCGCGGGGTTGTTCGCGTCCGCAGGCGCCTTGAGCACCGCGATCGGCACGACATACTGGCCGTTCGGCGCGACTGGTGGTCGAGGTACAGCAGAATGTGCAGGATGTCGCTGCCGGCCAGCGCCGGCTAGAATCCCGCCGCCGCGGGCATATCCGCCAGCGTTTCCGGGAGAGCGCTTGACCGAGAACGGCACTGCCGCCGCCGCCATGTTCCTCGGCAACGACCTGCGCGCCTGGCTGATTGCGCTCGCGCAGTTCGCACTGTGGTTCACCGTGCTGCCGCTGGCGCGCGCGGCCATCGCGCGGCGCCTGAAGCGGCTGGCGCCGGAGCAGTCCGCGGCGCCGCTGGTTCTGCTCCAGGCGCTGCTGCGACGCACCACCCGCCTGTTCCTGGTCGCGGTCGCGCTGTATCTCGCGCTGCGCTGGCTCGAGATACCAGAACGGCTCGATCGCGCCGTGGCGACGGCGCTGCTGATCATCGTCTGGATCCAGGCTGCGCTGTGGGGGCAACGACGATCCGGCACATGGTCGAGCAGCGCCGCGCCGCCGCTGCCGATGGCGAGGCCAGCCTGAATATCCTGCGCGCGGTCGGCGTCGCGGCGGCGTGGATTGTCGCGTTCCTGATGCTGCTGGCGAACCTCGGCGTCGAGATCATGCCGTTGCTCGCCGGACTCGGCATTGGCGGCGTGGCGGTCGCGCTCGCGGTGCAGAACGTGCTCGGCGACCTGCTGGCCTCGCTGTCGATCGCGCTCGACAAGCCGTTCAAAGTCGGCGACCTGCTGGTGGTCGGCGAGGAGAAGGGCACGGTCGAGCACATCGGCATCAAGAGTACGCGGCTGCGGTCGCTGTCCGGCGAACAGATCGTCATCGCGAACAGCGATCTGCTGCGGAGCCGCGTACGCAACTACGGCCTGTTGTATGAGCGACGCGTCGTGTTCCGGATCGGCATCGTTTACGAAACCCCGCTCGAGCAGATCAGCGAGGTCGCGCGGATCCTCGAGGCGGCGATCCGCGCGCAGCCGAAGACCCGCTTCGACCGGGCGCACTTCGCCGGTCACGGGGATTTCGCGCTGAACTTCGAGGCGGTGTACTTCGTCCTCGACGCCGCTTACCACACCTACATGGACATCCAGCAGGCGATCAACCTGCAGGTCCACGGTGAATTCGCCCGCCGCGGCATCGAGTTCGCCTACCCGACCGCGAAGCACTATATGGTGCCGCTGGCACCGCCGGCCCCGGCGTCGCAGTAATCAGTCGCAGGCGGCGACCGGCGGTGTCGTGACCAGCGAACCGGTCAGTTCGCCGACGGACTGCAGGCCGGCGTTGCGCAGCCAGGCGGCAATGCCGGCATTGACCTTCGGGCACAGCAGCGGGTCGTAGAACAGGCCGGTACCGATGCCGACGGCGGTGGCGCCGGCGATCAGGAACTCGAGCGCATCATCGGCACTGGTGATGCCGCCCTGGCCGATGATCGGCACGCCGAGTGGCGCGGCCACCTCCCAGACCTGGCGGACCTTCAGCAGTGCGATCGGCTTGATCGCCGGGCCTGACAGTCCGCCCTGCACATTGCCGAGCACGGGCCGGCGCGTCGCGAGGTCGATCGCCATGCCGGCGAGCGTGTTGATGACCGACAGTGCATTGCTGCCGGCCTCGATGCAGCGGCGCGCATTGGCGCGGATGTCGGTCTGGTTCGGGGACAGCTTCGCGATCAGCGGCTTGCGCGTGACCTGGCGGCAGGCGGCGACGACCCGCGCACTCATGTCCGGGTCGTTGCCGAAATGCACGCCGCCGGCGCGGACGTTCGGACAGGAAATGTTGATCTCGAGTGCCGTCACCGGCGAGTCGTCGAAGCGGCGCGCGACCTCCGCGTACTCGTCGATGCTCGAGCCGCAGACATTGGCGAAATAGTGCGTCTCGCTGCAGTCCAGAGCGGGCAGGATATGGCGCACCACATGATCGACGCCGGGATTCTGCAGGCCGATCGCATTCAGCATGCCCATCGGTGTCTCGGCCAGACGATGCGGCGGGTTGCCGAGGCGGGGCGCGAGCGTCGTGCCCTTCAGCACGATGGCCCCCGCATCGCGGTTCGAGAACCCCGCGACGCGGGTGTACTCGTCGCCGAAGCCGACGCAGCCGGACAACAGCACGATCGGTGAGGTGAGCCGCAGTCCGCAGAAGTCGACGGCGAGGATCGGATCGGGCGGCGTGGCCGACGCGGGCATGGCGGGATTATAGGGTCGCGCGCGGTAGCCGGCTCGGCGCGGGGCGGGCGGCTCCCCTCGGCGAGCCCGCGAGTGTCCTGTCTTCCGAGCGGGCGAGCGCCGGGAGCCGCCCGCCCGTAGCCGCTGTCCGGGTAGCGGTGGTGCCTCGCGCGCCGCTCAATTCTCCGGCGTCACTTCCCGGGTCAGCAGCGAGGCCACGACTTCGGGGATCGGCATGCCCTCGTACAGCACCCGATACACGTGTTCGCAGATCGGCATCCCGACACCGAGGCGCTGCGCGACCATGCGCACCGCCCGTGCTGCGTGATAGCCCTCGACGGCCTGGCCGATCTCGGTGAGCGCCTGGTCCACCGGTTTCCCCGCGGCGATCGCCCGGCCCAGCCGGCGGTTGCGGGACTGGTCGTCGGTGCAGGTCAGCACCAGATCGCCGAGGCCGGCGAGCCCCATCATCGTCTCGGCCTTCGCGCCGAGCGCGACCGCCAGATGCACCATCTCGGCGAGGCCGCGCGTGATCAGGAACACGCGGCTGTTCGAGCCGTAGCCCATGCCGTCCGAGGCGCCGGCGGCGATCGCGATGACGTTCTTGACCGCGCCGCCGACCTCGACGCCGACGATGTCGGGCTGCGTATAAGCCTGGAAGCGGCCCGAGGAAATGCTGCGCGCGAGTTCGAGTGCGAACGCCGGGTCCGGCGAGGCGACCGCAATCGCGGTCGGCAGCCCGGCCCCGACCTCACGGGCAAAGGTCGGGCCCGACAGCACGGCGATCGGTACGCCGGGGCCGAGTACCTCGAGCGTCACCTGGTGCGGCAGCTTGCCGGTGGCGAGTTCGAAGCCCTTGCTGGCCCAGGCGACGCGCGCCTGCGGGTCGAGCAGCGGCTGGATCGTGGTCAGCACCGTGCGCAGCGCACCGGACGGCACCGCGACGACGACATCGTCGGCAGCCTCGATGGCCCGCGCCAGGTCCGGCTGTACCGTCAGCAGCGGCGGGAACTCCACGCCCGGCAGGTAGCGCTCGTTGCAGCGCACGCGGGCCAGCAGCTCTGGCTCATCCTCGGCGCGACCCCACAGCACGGTCGGGCGTCCGGCGCGGGCGAACTGTACGGCGAGTGCGGTGCCCCACGAGCCGGCACCGAGCAGGACGATCGGACGCATGCGTGGCTCAGTTAGCCGGCCCGGATGCCTGCGCCTGGCGAGCTGCCTGCTCCTGCAGCGAGCGCTCGAACAGCGAATCGAAGTTGACGTGCGGCAGCAGGAACGGCGGGAAGCCACCCTTGGTCACGACGTCGGACACGGTCTGCCGCACGTACGGGAACAGGATGCCGGGCGCGAACGCACCGAGAATGCGGCGCATTTCCTCCGGTCCGAAGCCGCGCACGACGAAGATGCCGGCCTGCTTCACCTCGGCGAGGTACACGGCGATCTCGCCGTTCTTCGCCTCGAGCGTGACCGTCAGCACGACCTCGTGAGCATCCGGCCCGATGCTGGTCGTCACGGTGTTGAGGTTCAGCGCAATCTTCGGATCCTGCGCCTGCGCGGGCAGAAAGGGCCCCTTCGGCGCTTCGAAGGACAGGTCCTTGATGTACACGTTCTGCAGCGCCACGGTCGGGCCCTGCCCGTTCGCGCCGCCTTCAGCCGGCGTACCGGCCGGGAGCTGATTACTGTCGGTCATGGTTGGTCCTCACTGGATCGGAGAGTGGATGGGGTGCGTGCGCGGCCAGCAGGCGGTCGAGTTCGCCGCTTTTTTCGAGGGCGACGAGTTCGTCCGAGCCTCCGATCGGGTGCTCGCCGATGAAGATCTGCGGTACGGTCCGGCGGCCGCTGCGCGCAATCATCAGGGCGCGCGCCGACGGATCATCCTCGACGTTGATCTCGCGATAGCCGATGCCGCGCCGCTGCAGCAGCGCCGTGGCGCGCCTGCAGTACGGGCACCAGTGGGACGTGTAGATCGTGATCGGAGTGGGATCGGCCATCGGCTCAACCCCTGACGACGGGCAGGTTCTCCTGCCGCCAGGCCGCGAGACCGCCGCGCAGCGCGTACAGCCTGCCGCCGTGACCGCCGCGAGCCAGCGTGCGCGCGGCGGCCGCGCCCGCAGCGCCGCTGTCGCAGCACAGGATCAGCGGACGGTCGCCAAACCGGGCGAAACCACTGTGGCTCGCGGTAAGCTGATCACCGGGCACGTTGCGGGCACCTTCGATGTGGCCATCCTTGAACTGGTTCGGTCCGCGCAGGTCGATGAGCACGGCTCCGTCATTCATCAGGCGCACAGCCTCGGTCGGACTGATGGCCAGCCCGCGCTCGCCCCAGCGCCGGGACTCGTAGGCGATCACGGCGATGGCGAGGACGACGGCAGCGCCGGCGAGGAATGGGTGATTGGCGAAATAATTCAGCAGTCGGTCCATGGATGGCGGGCAGGATTCCGGCCGGGGCACGGCACAGGGCCGCGCATTATAGCAAGCCGTCGCGGGCCCGCCGTGCTGCGGGTAACTGGCATGTTTATCCTTTCGAAACAAGTAGTTGCCATTACAATCCTCAGCATGCTCCTGGGCCTCTCCCTGGGCCTGGCGAGGGCGGCCGAGCGCGATCCGGAGGACCAGTTACGTCAGGTCCGCGAGCGCATCGAGCGGTTGCAGCGGGATGTGCGCCAGGACACGGGCCGCCGTGACACGCTGGCGGTACAGCTCCGTGACGCCGAAGAAAAGGTCCGGGAAGCAGGAGCCCGGGTTGCTGCGGTCCGCAAGGAACTGGCCGCAAGCGATCGCCGGCTGGCAGAACTCACGGCCGAGCGCCAGCGCAGTGAGCAGGCGCTGAACGCGCACCGTGAGGTGCTGGCGGCACAGTTGCGCGCGACCTACATGCTCGGGCCCCGGGACCCATTGCGCCTGCTGCTGGGGCATCAGGACCCGGCGGCGCTCAGCCGCGCGCTCGTCTACTACTCCTACCTCGGCCGCGCGCGCTCCGATCAGATCGCTGACATCGAGGCGGCGGTGGCGCGACTCGAGCAGGCCACCGCGCTGGAAGCCGCCGAACGTGCCCGTCTCGCCGAGCTGGAAACGACGGTGAGTGGCGAACTGGCCGCGCTCGATGCGGCCCGCGGTGAGCGCACGCGCGCCCTGCAGGCGACGAACGCGCAGATCCGCAACAACAGCGACACGATCGCGAAGCTGCGCCGCGAGGCGGCGGCCCTCGAGAAGCTGATTGCGGACCTGCGACGGGCCCTGCGGGACCTGCCGCCGCCCGGCGGTCAGGCGTTCGAGCGGGTGCGCGGCCGACTCGCCTGGCCGGTCGGCGGGCGGCTGGCCGCCCGCTATGGGCAGCCGCGCGGCGGCGGGCTGCGCTGGAACGGTGTGCTGATCGAGGCCGCACGGGGCAGCGAGGTGCGGGCCCTCTATGACGGCCGGGTTGCTTATGCCGACTGGCTGCCGGGCCTCGGCCTGCTGCTGATCGTCGATCACGGCGGCTATCTGAGCCTGTACGGTCACAATGACCAGCTCTACAAGTCCGCTGGCGACCGGGTCGAGGGGGGCGAAATGGTCGCCACCGTCGGCGACAGCGGCGGGCGGAGCCAGCCGGGCCTGTATCTCGAAATCCGCCGTGGCGCCCAGCCGGTCGACCCGGTGCCCTGGTTCCGCCGCCCGTCGCCCTGAGGAGGGTCCACACCGATGCAAACTGCGGATTACGTCAAAGAGCAGGCGGCCGGATTTCGGGGATCCTGTGCGCCGGGGCCGGCGGCGCGCCGGCCGCAGGCATGGATGTCATGGCCGAAATCGCACTGAACCTGCCGCAGCACCTGACGACCGCACGGCCGAACCTGGATCCGTACGGGCATCTGCTGCGCATGCTGATGCCACGTGCGGTTGGAATTGCCTTCTACGACTCGCACGGCAAGGCGCTGTGGGTTGCTGATGGCTACGACGGTCCCGACCCGCTGCCGCTGGTGCGGGCGGCGCTCACCGACGTGCCGCCGGCGACGACCGACCGGATCGACGGTTTCAGCCAGGCTTACGAAGGCGCCCCGGCCTACGTTTTCCGCCTGCGCGACGGCGGCGGCGACGTCATCGCCATCGCGACGCTGCTGACTCGCGACAACGAGAACCGGCCGTATTCCTATGTCCAGCACCTGGTACAGCCGGCGCTGGAATGCCTGCAGCGCGAGCTGGACGCGCGCAGCAGTCTCGGTGAACTGAGCCGCGACCTGCGCGAGCGCGATGACGACCTCGATCTGCTGCTGCGGATCGCACCGGAGGAACCGGATGGCGCGGCGCAGGGCGACGAGCTCGGTGGTCTGGTGCAGGCCTGCGTCGATCACCTTGGCTGCACACTGGGTGCGCTGGTCGTGCCGGAGCGCAACGTCGCGATCTGCAAAGCGCCGGCGGGCCAGAAGCCGAAGGTCGAGGTCCTGACCCGCATTCACCGCCACCTGCTGAACTGGGCGCAGTTGCAGCGCCGCAACCTGACCATCAACCGCGTACGGGCCCGGCCGGTCGAGCTGCCGCCGTTCAAGATTCTGTCGACGCCGGTCCGCCACGCTTCGGGCCGCGTGGTCGGTTTCCTGGCGCTGTTCCGCGAGGAAGACGGCGCGGACTTCGCGCCGCGCTGCGAGCGGCTGGTCGAGCTGCTGTCGCGCAAGATCACCACGATCCTGCAGAACAACTTCGATGCGCTGACCGCGTTGCTGACCCGGCCGGCGTTCGAGACCCAGGTGCGCGCGCTGGTGGCCGGCCGTACCGGATCGCATCCGGACTGCGTGCTGTACCTGGACGTGGACCGGCTGCACGTGATCAACGACAACTTCGGCATGCATGTCGGCGACGAGCTGCTGGCGCGGATCGCCGAACTGCTGCGCCGCAAGCCGCGCCCCGGAGCGCTGGCGGCGCGCATCGCCGGTGACCGGTTCGCGGTATTCCTGCCGGATTGTGCCCTTGATTTCGCCCAGCAGATCGGCGAGATGCTGCGGCGTCAGTGCGCGGAACTGTCCGGCATGCGGGGCGAGGGCACGATGCAGGTGTCGGTCAGCCTCGGCATCGCCGAGCTGCCGGACTCGTCGAATCCGCTGGCGCATGGGCTGGCCAGCGCCGAAATCGCCTGCAAGGCGGCCAAGGACCGCGGCCGCGACCGGGTCGAGCTGTTCCAGGATGGCGACCAGAGCATCATGCGGCGGCATACCGACGTACTGGTGATCAAGCGCCTGCATGAGGCGCTCGAGCAGAACCGCTTCGTGCTGTATGCGCAGCCGATTCTGCCGCTCGGCAGCGAGCTGAGCGAGCCGCGCTTCGAGCTGCTGCTGCGCATGCTCGGGCCCGACGGCGAGATCCTGCCGCCGGAGAAATTCCTGTCGGCCGCCGAGCGTTACCAGTTGCTGCCCGCCATCGACCGCTGGGTCGTGACCCACGCACTCGCCGCGCTGCGGCCGCAGGCGCGCGCGCTGCGCGGCCGCGGACTGTCGTTCTCGATCAACGTGTCCGGGCCGTCGGTCGCCGCCGAAGAGTTCCTCGAGTTTCTGGAGAGCAGCATCCGCGGCTCGGGGCTGCCGCCGGAGGTGCTGTGCTTCGAGCTGACCGAGACCGCCGCCGTGTCGAACCTGACCCGCGCGGACCACCTGATGCAGCGGCTGCGCCTGCTCGGTTGCAGCTTCGCGCTCGACGATTTCGGTACCGGCCTGAGTTCGCTCGCTTACCTGAAGTCGCTGCCGGTGTCGGTGCTGAAGATCGACGGCAGTTTCGTCCGTGATGCCGGTACCAGCCAGCGCACCGAAGCGATGGTCAGGGCGATCGCCCAGCTCGCCCACACGATGGGCATGCAGACCGTGGCGGAGTACGTCGAAACCGACGAGCTGCGCAGCCGGATGGCCGGGCTCGGCGTCGACTACGGGCAGGGCTTCGCCATCGGTCGTCCGGTGCCGCTCGACGAGGTGCTCGGTGACCTCGCCTTGTACGAAGCGATGGCGCGATGAACGGCAGCGGCCGTCCGGCCCCCGGACGCGCCGACGCTGACATTCCCGGAGGCAGCGTGCTCACGCCAGTACCGGATCGCAGCAGGCACGGCCGGGACCGGGGCGACGGGCTGGCGCCGAAATCGGTCGCGCGCGTGGACTGGCTGGTGCTGCTGGTCGTCGCGCTGTACCTGCTGGCGCGGCGCGCCCCGCCGCCGCAGCCACTGCTGCTCGGCATCGCGACCGCGTTGTTCGCGGTCGTGGTGATCGGCCTGCGCTGGCACCGCTTTCCGGTGCGCGGCAGCGGGCCGCGCATCGCGCTCGGTGCCGCGGCGATGGTGGCCTACATCACGATCGTCGCGATGCAGACCGGCGCGGCCGGCAGCGCGCTGGTCAACCTGTACCTGCTGCCGATCGTGCTGGTGGCGATGACGCTCGGGCGGAGCGGGGCCATCGTCGTGTTCCTCAGTGTCGCGCTGGCCTATGCATCACTGGTGCTGGGCGAGCCGCAACTGCCGCCGGCGGCGGAGCTGCTGGCGGGTCTGTTCGGCACACTCTGTCCGTTCGCGCTGGTGGCCTACCTGACCCATGCGCTCAGTCGCTCGATCGTGACCGCGCGGCGGCGCATCGAAGCGATGGCCGAACGGGACGCGCTGACCGGCACCTTCAATCTGCGCACCTTCGGGCTGCTGCTCAAGCGCGAGCACCACCTGCGCCAGCGCGCGGGCCGTGGCAGTTATGGCATCCTGATTGTGGACATGGATCAGCTCAAGAAGCTCAATGACGAGCATGGCCAGGCCGCCGGCAACCTCGCGATCACAACCGTGGCCGCAGCGATCCAGCGCGCCGTACGCGCTACGGACATCGTCGCGCGCAGCGGCGGCGACGAATTCGTGATCTTTCTGCCGGAGTCGATCCCGGAAGTCGCCGACGGTGTGGCCCAGCGGATCCGCAACAACGTCTTCCGCAGCCTGTTTCCGGTCGGAGAGCGGCTGCAGCGGAGCAGCGTCGCCGTAGGGGCGGCGAGCTACCCGCAGGACGGAGCGAACCCGGACGACATCGTTGCGGCGGCCACGACGCGAATGCTGAGCGACAAGAACCTGCGCCGGCAGAAGGGCACGGCGGCTGCCGACGGAACAGCCTGAGTGAGCGGGTGCCGCGGCAGACGGCGTGGGCCCGGCTGGCTGCTGGCTGCGTGGCTGGCCGCGGGTCCGGCCAGTGCCGCGACGCTGGTGCTGGAGGGCGGTACGGTCATCGACGGCAGCGGCGGCACGCCGCTGCGCAACGGTGTCATCGTCATCGAGGGCGAGCGCATCACCGCCGTCGGCCCGGCCGGGCAGGTGCACGTGCCGGCAGCGGCCGAGCGGATTTCCACCGAGGGCATGACGGTGCTGCCGGGGCTGTGGGACCTGCAGGTGCACCTGATGCGTCTCGGCCACGGCGACCGCACCCGCTGGAACACGACCTATGGGCCACTCGCGGAGCGGGTGGTCATGCCGCTCGCCGCCCGCCAGCTTCTCGAGGCGGGCGTGACCAGCGCGCGTGATGTCGGTGCGCCGCTGGAGGCCGCGCTGAATGTCCGGCATCGCACCCGCAGCGGATTCATCCGCGGGCCGGCGCTGTACGTCGCTGGCCCGGAACTGCGCAAGCAGGTTGGCCCCGGCGCGGAAGACTGGCAGTGGATCGTGGCTGGGGTGCCGGACGTTCGTTTGAAAGTCGGTCTGCTGGCGGATGCGGGTGTCGATTACCTGCTGCTCGCCGATCTTGACCTGTGGAGCGCGGCGGAACTCGATGCCGCCATCGCCGAGGCCCGCGCGCGCGGCCTGCCGGTGCACGCCTGGGCCGAGCGGCCGGCCGACGTCCTGCGCGGACTGGCGCTGGAGATCGACGGTTTCGTCGGCATCGGGATGGCCGGGTTGCCATCGCTGCCCGGCGAAGTCGTGCAGATGCTGAACGAGCGCCGGTTCGATCCACAGGCTCGCCCGCTGAGCTGGAGCCCGGGTATTTCCGCCCTGCTGAATTTTGAGTCTTTGCGCGACAACCCGGAGCCGCTGGATGACGCCGCCGCCACCGCCGTGCTGCCGCCGCTGGTGCGCGCCGATATCCTCGCCTCGCTCGCGGATCCGGGGCGCAGCGACTGGTGGGAAATGCCGGCGACACAGGCGCGCGGGCAGTGCACGCGATTGCGCCAGCTCGACGAGGCGAAGCTGCGCCTCGTGCTCGGTTCCGATGCCGGCGTGCCGGGCCACCTGCACTCGCGCGCCACCTGGCAGGAAATCGACTTCTGGGTCCGCAGTTGTGGCCTGCCGGTGCAGCGCGCGATCCAGGCCGCGACCCGTGACGCCGCCGCCGCCATGGGCGCCGGTCACGAATCCGGCATGCTCGCGCCGGGTCTGTACGCCGATGTGATCGCGGTTCGCGGCGATGTGCTCCGCCACCCCGCGCTGCTGCAGTCCGTGGACATTGTGATCCGCCGCGGCCTTCGGGTACGCTGACCGGCATGACCCGGTTCGTTCTGCGTGCACTGATCGCCGCGCTCGGCCTGTGGCTGGCGACCGAATGGGTCGACGGACTGGGCGTCGACGGTCCGGCGACGCTGCTGCTCGCGGCGCTCCTGCTCGGCATCGTCAACGCGATCGTGCGGCCGCTGGCGATCCTGCTGACGCTGCCGCTGACGCTGGTCACGCTCGGCCTGTTCCTGCTGGTGGTCAATGCCGGCATGCTGGGACTGGTCGCCTTGCTGCTGCCGGGCATGACGATCAGCGGTTTCTGGTCCGCGTTCTGGTCCGCGCTGCTGGTGAGCGTCGTGAGCTGGATCGGCAACGCGCTGTTCAAGCCCGGCACCGCTCCGCGCTGAGAAAGGGGACGCTTCCCTTTTCGGTCCGCGGCTATCCGTGCGCACGCGGCAAGGGTCGCCAGTAGCCGGTCACGAGCGCCATGCCGGCGAGGATCACCAGCATCCCGGCGATCTGTGTCCAGGCCAGGGTCTCGCCGAGCAGCAGCCAGCCGACCAGCGCAGCGACGGCCGGGTTCACGAAACCGAACGAACCGACGATGACCGGCGTCGTATGCAGGGCGAGGAATGCGTAAGCGGAATACGCGACGCAGGAGCTCAGCAGCATCAGCCACAGGAACGCCGCGATGCCGCGCGGCGTCCAGGTGAGTGCCAACGGCTCGCCGTGCACGGCGGCGAGCAGCAGCAGCGCCAGACCACCGGCGAACATCTGCAGTGCCGTGAACATCAGCGGCTCGCTCGCGGCCGCGGCATGCCGGTAGTAGATCGTGCCGAGTGACCAGCCGATGCAGCCGAGCAGGATCACGAGTTGCCAGCGCAGCGGCCCGGTCGGCACTGCGCCGGCGGGGGCGAGCACCAGCACGACGCCCGCGAGCCCGACCAGCAGCCCGAGGCGCGCGGGCCCGGACAAACCCGTGCCATGGCGCCCGAACGTCCCGAACCACGCGATCCACAGGGCCGGTGTCGCGTTCAGCATCGCCGCCACGTTCGACTGTACGTGCTGCATCGCCAGCACGTTGCAGCCATTGCTGACGACGATCGCGAACAGCGCGACGATGCCGACGTGGCGCAGTTCCACGCGGCTGAGCCGCGGCGGTCCGCTTCGCCACCAGGCAAATGCACCGAGCAGCAGCCCGGCGAGGGTAAAGCGCAGCCCGGCAGCGCTGAGTGGCGGCTCGTCGGTAACCATCACTTTGGTCGCGACGTAGGCTGAACCCCAGACCAGGTAGACGATCGCGAGCGCAAGGCGAATCTGCAGTCGCAGCTTGCCGGAATCCCTCATCCGCGCATCGTAGCGGAGCCGCCGCGGCCACGGGCCGGCCGGGGCAGCGCCAGCGCGTTGCCGGCCAGCAGCACGAGCAGGCCGGCCACCGCCGGCACGGTCCAGCGATATCCTTCGAGGACCGTCGAGACCGTGAGCGCTACGGCCGGAATCAGCACGCTGGTATAGGCGGCCCGCGCCGCGCCGATGCGCCGGATCAGTGCCAGGTACAGCCCGAAAGCCAGCGCTGACCCGGCAATCGCGAGGTACAGCAGCGAGCCGACGTAGGACCAGGTCGAATCGAAATCGAAGCGGGCGCCGGTCACTCCGGCGACAACGGCCACACTGATTGTGCCATAGCCCATGCCCCAGGCGTTGACCGTCACGACCGGCAGACCGTGGCTGGTGTTACGCAGCGCGGCCATGTTGCCGAGTGAGGCGAGAAAGGTTGCGCCGAGCACCAGCGCGGCGCCGCGCAGTACGGTGGCGTCACCGGCGGCCGCCAGGATCTCCGGCAGGAACAGCAGCGCGACGCCGAGAACGCCGGCTGTTGCCGCGACGACGATGCGCGGTTCCACCGGCTGGCCGAAGAAGATCCGCGCGTTGACCAGGTTCAGGTGCACCAGCATCGTGAACAGCACGGCCACGAGCCCGCTGGTCAGGTACTGGCTGCCGAGATAGATCAGCCAGTAGTTGACGGAGAACAGCAACACGCCCTGCAGCGCGACCCAGAGATGATTGCGCCAGGACAACCGCAGCGGGCTGCGCGTCACCAGCGCATACAGGAACAGGCAGACGGTGGCCAGCGCCACGCGGTACAGCAGCGAGATCACCGGCGCCACGACGCCGAGCTGCAGCTCGATCGCGTACCAGGTCGTACCCCAGATCAGCACCACGCCCGCGTACAGGACCCAGACGCTCATCGGCGCCTCCGCACCGGAGCGGGCCGCTGGCGAACAGCCGTGCGCTCAGGCGTTGCGGCGCGCACCGGCGGTCGCGGTCCGGAACAGCCACCAGCCGACCGCAGCGAGCGCGACGATGCCGAGCCACTGGCCGGGCCGCAGGTGCCCGGCAACGGCGAGCACCTCGGCGTCACCGGAGAGCACGATCGGCACCGCGAGCGCGACGCCGATCAGCGCCTCGCCGGCGATCAGGCCGGCGGCGAACAGCAGGCCGTTCTGCTTCTGCAGCTCGGGATCCGCACCCGGGTTGCGGCGCCGGTGCCAGCGGGTGGCCAGCTCGGCCAGCAGGCCGCCGGCAAAGATCGGCGTCGACAATTCCAGCGGCAGATACATGCCGACGGCGACCGCGAGTACGGGCGTGCGCCAGCCCTGGCCGCGGCGCTTCAGCCACTCGTCCAGCGTGATCACCAGAGCGCCGACCACGGCGCCGGTCGCGACCATGTTCCACGGCAGGCCGGCACCGAAAATGCCGCTGGCGACCGAAGCCATCAGCGTCGCCTGCGGAGCCGGCAGCGCGGTGACGCCGGCGCGGGCCGGCGTGCCGATGCCGTAGGCCTCGAGCAGCAGGTTCAGCACCGGTGCCATCACCGCGGCGCTGGCCAGCGCGCCGATGCCGAGCATGACCTGCTGGCGCCACGGCGTTGCGCCGACGAGCTGGCCGGCCTTCAGGTCCTGCAGGTTGTCACCGGCGATCGCCGCGGCGTTGCAGATCACCGCGCCGATCAGCACCGCCGCCACCGGCCCGACCGTCGAGCCGGGGCCGAGCAGGCCCAGCAGCACCAGCGCCGCGAACAGGATCGTCGAGATCGTGATGCCCGACACCGGGTTGTTCGACGAGCCGACCAGGCCGGCCATGTAGCCGCTGACCGACGAGAACACGAAACCGGCGATCACCATGATCACCGCCATCGCGAGCGCCACGCCGAACTGGCCGACGACCGCCTGGTACAGCGCGAACAGCGGCAGCACGAACAGGAGGATGCCGGTCAGGATGGCCGCCATCGGCAGATCGCGCTCGGTGTGTGGCCGGTCGCCGCGCTGGCCGTCGTGGAGCGCGAGGCCGCTGCGGATACCGGACAGCAGCGAACGGCGCAACGTCCACAGCGACCACAATCCGCCGATCAGCATCGCACCGACGCCGATGTAGCGGATCTTCGCGCTCCAGATCATGTAGGCGGCGTCGCCGGCCGCGGCGCCGGCGACCCGCGCCGCCAGCGCCGGGTCCTGGTCGAGCAGGAAGCTGTAGTAGTACGGAATGAACACCCACCAGGACAGCCCGCCGCCGGCGACCATCAGCGAACCGATGTTGAGCCCGACGATGTAACCGACGCCGAGCAGTGCCGGCGACAGGTTGATCGCGAACACGGCGATCGTGCGCTGGCCGAGATAGCCGGCCGCGGTGAACGCCTCGGGTGACAGGCGCAGTCCGGCCAGCGCGGTCTTGAAGGCGGCTGCGGCGAGCGCCGCCAGGCCGAGCGCACGCAGCCCGGGACCGGGGTTCTCGCCGATCTTCAGCACCTCCGCGGTCGCGACACCCTCCGGGAACTTCAGGTTCTGCTCGACGATCAGCGTGCGGCGCAGCGGTACCGAGAACAGCACGCCGAGCAGGCCGCCGAGGCCGGCGATCGCGAGCACCCACCAGTAGTCGAAGCTGGTCCAGCGCCCCATGATCACCAGCGCCGGGATCGTGAAGATCGTTCCGGCGGCGATCGCGGACCCGGCCGAGGCGCCGGTCGCGACGATGTTGTTCTCGAGGATACTGGCGCGCCCGAGCAGGCGCAGCACGCCCATCGAAATCACCGCCGCCGGGATCGCGGTCGCTACGGTCATGCCGGCGAACAGGCCGAGATAGGCGTTGGCGGCCGCCAGCGCCACGGTCAGGGCCAGTGACAGCAGGATTGCGCGCGCAGTCAGTTGCGGCGCGCCGTGATCATGGTTCATGGTCCGCTCCCCGGGCTCACCAGCCGCACTGGTGGCCGCGATTCCTATCCTCGAGCCAGCCCAGCAGCGGCTGGAAGTACGCCATGAGGGCCGCGGTATCCATCTGCCGCGAACCGGTCAGTTCTTCGAGCGCGTCCTGCCAGGGCCGGCTGGCGCCCTGCGCCAGCAGGTCCATGAACCGGCGCGCGGCTGGCGCAGCCCGCCAGCAGGGCCAGTGCGGCAGCGGCCCACAGCAGGCGGCGGGCGTGCACGCTCAGCCGGCCTGGGCCGTGCGCTGCGATTCGGGCAGCCGTTGCGGCCCCTCCGCCCCGTGCATCCAGCCGACGATGCGCCCTGAGAGCGCCCACAGCAGCAACGTGAACAGGACCAGCACCAGCGCGACACCGCCGAAGATGCCGAGCAGCCCGGCATGCTCGGCCCGCACGCCGACGGACAACGCCAGCGCCTGCATCCAGCCGTAGCTGCCCATGTCTTCCGAGAATGCGCCGACGTAACCGGCCAGCGTGTTGGCGAAGAAGTTGATCAGGAACCAGACGCCCATCATCAATGAGCCGAGCCGCAGCGGCGCGAGCTTGGTGATCATCGACAGGCCGACCGGACTGATGCACAGCTCGCCCATCGTGTGGAACAGGTAGCCAAGCACCAGCCAGACCATGCCGGCCTTGAGGTCGGCGCTGCGCTGCATCTCGAACACCGCGATTACCAGGAACATGAAACCGACCGCGACCAGCAGCAGGCCGCTGTACATCTTGACCGGCGTCGGCGGGTTGCGGCCGCGGGCGCCGAGCCGGCTCCACAGCAGCGAGAACAGCGGCGCGAGCAGCACGATGAACAACGGGTTCAGCGACTGGAACCAGCCGGTCGGCACCGTGAACGTGCCGACCACGCGCTCGGTGTGGCGGTCGGCGAACAGGTTGAGCAGGCCGCCGGCCTGTTCAAACGCGGCCCAGAACATCATGACGAAGATGAAGATCACGAAGATCACCCGCAGCCGGTCGCGCTCGACCGGCGTCAGCGGCTGCTGCTGCCCCCCGGCCAGCGCGAGCGAGCGCCTGGCGGCGGGGACGACACCCAGATCGCCGATGTAATGACGGGCGAAGGCGAGCTGGATGATCACCGACAGCGTCATGCCAATGCCGGCGGCGAGGAAACCGGTACGCCAGCCGTAGACCGGATCTTCGCCGAGCGTCGAGCACACCAGCGGCGCGAGGAAGGCGCCGACGTTGATGCCCATGTAGAAGATCGTGAACGCGCCGTCGCGGCGCGCATCGCCCGGCAGGTACAGCTCGCCGACCATGGTCGAAATGTTCGGCTTGAAGAAGCCGTTGCCGAGGATCATCAGCGCGAGGCCGAGGTAGAAGCTGGTCGGCGTCGCCGGGAAGTCGATGCCGAGCGCGGCCAGCGACCACGGCGCGCTGCTGCCGAGCAGATCCGGCGGCGACGCCAGCGAGAACTGGCCGAGCGCCATCATGATCCCGCCGATGATCACCGCCTTGCGCTGGCCGAGAAAATTGTCGGCCAGCCAGCCGCCGAGCAGCGGCGTCAGGTAGATCAGGCCGGTGTACCAGGCATAGAGCTTGAGTGCCTGGGCGCTGCCCCAGCCGAGGCCGGGATTGGCGGCCTCGGTCGCGGCCACCGCATACAGCACCAGCAGCGCGCGCAGGCCGTAGAAGCTGAACCGTTCCCACATTTCGGTGGCGAACAGCAGGAACAGCCCGCGCGGGTGCCCGAGGAAGGTCCCGGGCGGGACGTGTACGTCAGCGGTCATGCGGCGACTCCCTGCGCAACCGGGCGAGTCTCCGCGATGTTGCGGTGCAACATCAAGCGGATTTCGGCACCAGCACCCGGGACAGCAGCAGCCCGATCTCGTAGAGCACGTACATCGGCAGCGCCATCATCGTCTGCGACACCGCGTCCGGCGGAGTCAGGAACGCGGCGACGATGAAGATGCCGAGCAGCACGTAGCCGCGATGCCGGCCGAGCGCCTCGCGGCTGACCAGTCCGGTGCGCACCAGCAGCACCGTCGCGACCGGGATCTCGAAGGCGAGGCCGAAAGCGAAGAACAGCAGCACCACGAAATCGAGATACTGGGTGATGTCGGTCATCATCTGCACGCCGGCTGGTGTCGTGCTGACGAAGAACGCGAAGATCAGCGGGAAGACCACGTAGTAGGCGAACGCAGCGCCGGCATAGAACAGGAGCACGCTCGAGACAAAGAGCGGCAGGGCGAAGCGCCGCTCGTGCCGGTACAGCCCCGGCGCGACGAAGGCCCAGACCTGGTACAGGATGACCGGCATGGCGAGAAAGATCGCCGCGAGCAGGGCCAGCTTGAACGGCGTCATGAACGGCGCAACCACGCTGGTCGCGATCAGCTTGCTGCCCTCCGGCAGTCGTTCGAGCAGCGGCGCCGCCAGCCAGGTGAAGAGTCGGTTGGCGAACAACAGACAAGGCACCGCGATCACGAAGGTCGCGAGCAGCGCGCGCAGCAGCCGGTCGCGCAGCTCCAGCAGATGCGAGAGCAGCGAGCTCTCGGGCAGCTCCTCCGGTTCCGGCGCCGCGGTCATTCCTTTGGTGCCGGTGTTACGGTTTCGGTAACCGGCTCCTGCCCGGCCGCCGGCGTCGCTGGCGCCGCTGGTGCCGCTGGCGTCGCGGGCTCGGCGGGCGCGCTGGCAGCGGCAGCCGCGGGGGTCCGGGTGCGGCGCTGTTCCATGTCGCCGAGCCGCACCTCCTCATCGAGCTGTTCGCGGAACTGGCGTGCCATCGCGCGCGCGCGGCCGACCCAGCGTCCGACGTGGCCGGCGAGCTTCGGCAGCCTCTCGGGGCCGAGCACCAGCAGCGCAATACCGAGGATCAGGATGATCTCGGTGAAGCCGACCTCGAACATCGCGGTTCAGGCGTGCTTGTCGCTGCCGGCGTTTTCGGGCTTCTGGCCTGTGTCGAAGGTCGCGTCCGGCCGCTGCTCCTGACCGAGCTGTTTGCCGGACTCCTCCTGATCGCTGTCGCTCATCGCCTTCTTGAAGCCCTTGACTGCGGCGCCGAGGTCGGAGCCGATCGTACGCAGCCGCTTGGCCCCGAAGATCAGCAGGGCGATCGCGAGGATGATCAGCAACTCTCTGAAACCGATTCCCATGTTCCTGCTCCAACGTGCCCGGTGGGCACGGGAGGGTATGATACGCCAAACGGCCCTCAGCTCCCGGCCGGCGCGACCCGCAGCCAGAAGGTCACCGGGCCGTCGTTCTCGAGCTGTACACGCATGTGTGCGCCGAACACCCCGGCCTGCGTGGCCGGCAGGCGCGCGCGGGTCTGCGCCAGCAGCTCGCCGAACAGGCGCTCGCTCGCCGCCGGCGCCGCTGCGGTACTGAAACCGGGACGGTTCCCTTTTTTCGTGTCGGCCGCCAGCGTGAACTGCGGCACCAGCAGCAGGCCGCCGCCGGTATCCAGCAGCGAGCGATTCATGCGGCCCTGCCCGTCGTCGAACACGCGATAATTGAGCAGGCGTTCGGCCAGCCGGGCGGCCTCGCGCGACGAGTCGCCGGGCTCGACCGCGGCCAGCACGAGCAACCCGGCGCCGATCCGGGCGACCTCGCGCCCGGCGACTTCCACCGACGCACCGGTCACCCGCTGCAGCAGCCCGATCATCGGGGCGCAGTCGCCGGCCGGGGGGCGAGCAGGCCGATGAGCGCCAGCAGAGCGAAGACGGCCCCGGCCAGAAACGTGGCGGGGGCGCCGAACCGGCTCCACAGCAGCCCGGCGACGACGCTGGCGAGCAGCACGGCGACGCCGGTCATCAGGTTGAACAGTCCGAACGCCGTGCCACGCAGCTCCTCCGGTGCGGCGTCGGCGACCAGCGCCGCCAGCAATCCCTGCGTGAGTGCCATGTGCAGGCCCCACAGTGCTGCCCCGGCGCAGGCGGTCCGGAGGCCGGCGGCGAAGGCCAGGGTCACGTCGGCTGCGACCAGCACGAGGAGCCCCGCGAGCAACAACCGGCGCCGCCCGATGCGGTCGCTGGCCGCACCGGCCGGATAAGCAGCCAGCGCGTAGGCGAGATTCATCACGATCAGGATCACCGGCACGAAGGCGAGGCCGACTCCGAGATCCTGTGCGCGCAGCACGAGAAAGGCCTCGCTGAAGCGGGCGAGCGTGAACACGACCCCGCCGGCCACGATCAGCCAGAACCGCCGTGGCAGTGCGCTCGCACCGGCGAGCGTGAGACGGCTGGTTCCGCCCGCCTGCCGCTGCGGCCGGTCCGGTTCGTTCACCATCGTGACGAGCACCAGCACGGCCAGCGCGGCGGGCACCACCGCCACCCACAGCACGGCCTGCAGATCGTTCGCGAAGGCCAGCATCAGCAGCACAGCGAGCAGCGGGCCGAGCAGCGCGCCGACCGAGTCGAGCGCCTGGCGCAGCCCGTAGGCCGCGCCGCGCTCACCTGGCCGGGTCAGATCCGCAACCAGCGCATCGCGTGGGGCGCCACGAATGCCTTTGCCGATCCGGTCGATGCAGCGGCCGGCCGAAACCCACGCAACGGAGGTCGCCAGCGGGAACAGCGGCTTGGCCAGCAGCGCGAGACCATAACCCGCGACGACCAGCGGCTTGCGCCGCCGGAGCCGGTCGCTGAGCGTGCCGGAGGCAACGCGGGTGAAGGCCGCGATCGCTTCGGCAACGCCCTCGATCAGGCCAACGGTGAGCATCGAAGCGCCGAGCACCGCGGTCAGGAATACCGGCAGCAGGCTGTGCACCAGCTCCGAGGACGCGTCCATGCACAGCGACACGAGGCCGAGCGACCAGATGCCGGCCGGCAGCGTACGCCAGCGCGATGCAGCGCCAGAGGGCGTCCTGGCATTCAACCGCAACTCCGCTTCGGCATGCGCGCACCTCCCCGACTATGGTATCTGTAGCCGCCGCGCGGCGGCAGCAACAGGGGCAGAGCGATGCAGCGACGTGACCTGATCCGTGGCCTCGGACTCGGCGCGGCCGCGGCGGCGACCGCTGCCTGCAGCCGGCGGGATGGCGAGGCCCGGGTTGCCGGGCCCGGCCAGCGCTTCGAGTGGAAGCTGGTCACGACCTGGCCGCCGAACTTCCCCGGCCTCGGCACCGGCGCGGTCGAGTTCGCACGGCGGATCGAGGCCTGCAGCGGCGGCCGGCTGTCGATCCGCGTGTTCGGCGACGGCGAGTTCATCCCGGCGTTCGAGGTGTTCGACGCGGTCGCGAGCGGCACCGCCGAGATGGCACACGGTGCCGCGTATTACTGGAAAGGCAAGATCGCGGCGGCGCCGTTCTTCTGCGCCGTGCCGTTCGGCCTGACCGCGCAGGAAATGAACGCCTGGCTGTACCACGGCGGCGGCCTCGAACTGTGGCAGGAGGCCTATGCCCCGTTCGGACTGCTGCCGCTGCCCTGCGGCAGCAGCGGCTGCCAGATGGGCGGCTGGTTCCGCCGCGAGCTGCGTTCGCTGGCCGATCTGCAGGGACTCAAGATGCGCATGCCGGGCCTCGGCGGCGAGGTGCTGGCGCGCGCCGGGGCCACGCCGGTCACGCTGCCGGGCTCGGAGATCTTCACCGCCCTGCAGACCGGCGCGATCGATGCGACCGAGTGGGTCGGCCCGTACAACGACCTGGCCTTCGGTTTGCACAAGGCGGCGAAGTTCTACTACTACCCGGGCTGGCACGAACCGGGCTCGACGCTCGAGCTGATCGTCAATCGGCAGGCCTTCGATTCGCTGCCCGCGGACCTGCAGGAGATCGTGCGCACGACGGCCGCGGCGATCAACGACCGGATGCTGGCCGAGTTCACCGCGCGCAATGCCGAGGCGCTGCAGACGCTGGTCAACGAGCATGGCGTGGAGCTGCGCCCCTTTCCGCCGGACGTACTGGCGCGCCTGCAGGAACTGTCGGTCGAGGTGCTGCAGGAAGCTGCCGGGCGCGATGCGCTGTTCGCGCGCGTGCTGGAATCCTGGCAGACGTTCCGGCGCCGCATGGATCCGTACCTCGCGGTCGCCGAGCGGGCGATGCTGAACACGCGCGGCGGCTGAGCCGCGGTCGCGCCGTTCAGCCGGCGTAGAGCAGATCCGGCAGCCAGGTCGCGAGCCGCGGCCAGAACCACAGCACGACGAGCATCGCGAGCTGGATCGCGACGAACGGGATGACGCCGCGGTAGATGTCGAGTGTCCGCACCGCTGGCGGGGCGACCCCGCGCAGATAGAACAGCGCAAAACCGAACGGCGGCGTCAGGAATGAGGTCTGCAGATTGACCGCGATCATCACGCCGAGCCAGACCGGATCGAGGCCCATCGCCAGCAGTACCGGCGCGACGATCGGCACGACGATGTAGGTGATCTCGATGAAGTCGATGATGAAGCCGAGCAGGAACAGCGCCAGCATCACGATGAACACGGCGCCGGCCGCGCCGCCCGGCAGTGACGACAGCAGCTCGTGCACCAGCCGGTCACCGCCGAGGCCACGGAACACCAGCGAGAACACCGCCGCGCCGATCAGGATCAGGAACACCATCGAGCTCAGGCGCACCGTGCCCTGCATGATGTCGCGCAGCCGCGCGCGATCGAGGCTGCGGCGCAGCAGCGCGAGCAGCAGCGCGCCACCGGCGCCGACCGCCGCGGCCTCGGTCGGGGTGGCCAGTCCGGCGATGATCGAACCGAGCACCGCGAGGATCAGCGCCAGCGGCGCGACCATCACGCGCAGCACGCGCCACGCGCCGGCCGCCGCGGGCCGGTCCCCGGCCACGGCCGGCGGCGGCAGCCGTCCGGGCTGCCACCACGCGACCAGCAGGATGTAGCCGATGTACAGCAGCACCAGCAGCAGTCCCGGCAGCAGCGCGCCGGTGAACAGGTCGCCGACCGAGACGCTGTCCGGCGCGAAGTTGCCCTGGCGGAGCTGGGCCTGCTGGTAAGCGGACGACAGCACGTCGCCGAGCAGCACGAGGATGATCGACGGCGGGATGATCTGGCCGAGCGTGCCGGCCGCGCAGATCGTGCCGGTCGCGATGCGCGGATCGTAACCGGCGCGCAGCATCACCGGCAGCGACAGCAGGCCCATCGTCACGACCGTCGCGCCGACGATGCCGGTGCTGGCGGCGAGCAGCGCGCCGACGACGATCACGGCAATCGCCAGCCCGCCGCGCCCGTGGCCGAACAGCATGCCGAGCGTCGCCAGCAGGTCCTCGGCGATCCGCGCCCGTTCCAGCACCAGCCCCATGAAGATGAACAACGGCACGGCCACCAGCGTCGCATTCTGCATCGTGCCGAACACCCGGTTCGGCAACGCCGTGAGGAAGGCGAACTCGAAAGCGCCGAAGGCGCTGCACAGCAGCGCGAAGCCGAGCGACACGCCGGCCAGCGTCAGCGCGACCGGATAACCGGCGAACAGCGCCGCGACCACCAGGCCGAACAGCACGAAGGCCAGCCACTCCACGCTCAGCGCTCCGGCGGCCGGCGCAGCACGGCGAGGCAGCGCAGAGCGAGCGCACTGCCGGCGAGCAGCAGCACGGCGGGCAGCAGCGGGATCACGGCCTTCAGCAGGTACAGCATTGGCAGGCCGCCGGCCTCGCGCGAGCGCTCGGCGATCTGCCAGGAGCCGGCGACGTACGGCCAGCTCTGCCAGGCGAGGAAGACGCAGAACGGCAGCAGGAACAGCAGCGTGCCGGCCAGATCGACGATGGCTCGCGCGCGCGGGCCGAAGCCGCGGTAGAAGACATCCACGCGGACATGCTCATCGGCGCCGAGCGTGTAGCCGGCGCCGAGCATGAACACCAGCGCGTGCATCCAGGTCACCGACTCCTGCAGCCAGATCAGCCCGACGCCCGCGCCGTAGCGCAGCACGACGACCGCGAGGGTGGCCAGCACCATGCCGAGCGTCAGCCAGGCGACCGCCTGACCGATGCGCCGCGCGACCGTGTCGAGCACAGCGGCGAGCCGGAGCGCAGGCACCGCGACGGGCAACTCACTTCCTCCAGAACGCCGGCGTCAGCAACAGCAGCAGCGCGGAAATCTCGAGCCGGCCGGCGATCATCGCGACGATGCCGACCCACTTGGCGGCATCCGGTACCGAGTGGAACGTGACGGCGACGTCGCCGAGGCCGGGGCCGACGTTATTGATCGTTGCAGCGACCGCCGACCAGGCCGTGACCTGGTCGAGGCCGAGCATCATCAAGGTCAGCATCAGCACGCCGAAAACGACGAAGTACATCGCGAAGAATCCGGCGACGCCGCTGATCACCTGCTGCGGGATCGGCCGGCCAGCCAGCTTGACCGGGATTTCCGCGCTCGGATGTACCAGACGCTTGAGGTCGGCGACCCCCTGCCGGAACACCAGCAGCCAGCGGATCACCTTCATGCCGCCCGTGGTCGAGCCGGCGCAGCCACCGATGAAGGACAGCAGGATCAGCAGTGCCGGCAGCGCGCCGGGCCAGGCAGCGAAGTTCGCGGTCGTGAAGCCGGTCGTGGTCTGGATCGAAACCGCGTGAAAACTGGCATAGCGCAGCGCGGTCCACAGCGACGGGTAGTCGCCGTGCCACCACAGGTAGACGCTCATGCCGGCGATGATCGCGACGCTCAGCCAGAAGAAGGCCAGAAACTCCGTATCGCGGGCGTATAGCCGCAGATCCGGCTGGCGCAGCGCCGAGAAATGCAGGGCAAAATTGACGCCGCCCAGAAACATGAAGACCGTCGCCACGGCATCGACCACGGCGCTGTCGAAATGGCCCAGGCTGGCGTCATAGGGCGAATAACCGCCGGTCGATAGCGCCGCGAAGGCATGGCCGATGGCGTCGAACAGGCTCATGCCGGCCAGCCAGAAGCCGAGCGTACAGGCGGCGGTCAGCAGGACGTAGACTGCCCACAGCGCCTTCGCGGTCTGCGTGATCCTGGGCGTCAGCTTCTGGTCCTTCATCGGTCCGGGCGTTTCGGCCTTGTACAGCGACATGCCGCCGATGCCGAGGATCGGCAGCAGCGCGACGGCCAGCACGATGATGCCCATGCCGCCGAACCACTGAATCTGCTGGCGATACCAGAGAATGGACTTCGGCAGCTCATCCAGGCCGATGATCACCGTGGCGCCGGTGGTGGTGAAGCCGGACACCGCTTCGAACACCGCATCGGTGAAGCTAAGATCCGGCACGTCGCTGATCAGCAGCGGTGCGGCGCCGGCGAGACCGAGGCAGATCCAGAACACCGCGACGACCAGAAAGCCGTCGCGCAGCCGCAGATCCTGGCGCGCGCCGCGCGCCGGCAACCACAGCAGCAGACCGACGGCCGCAATGGCGAAGAACGCCAGCAGGAACGGATACCAGTGGCCGTCGCCCAGGATCAGCGCCACGCCGATCGGCAGCAGCATCGTCAGGCTGAACATCAGCAGCATCAGCCCGAGAATCCGCTGCACGACGGCCAGGTTCATCGGGCGCGATTCCCGGTCTCAGTGCTGGCCCGGCGTCGAGCCGAACAGGCGGACAACCGCGTCGACGTGGCGGCGGTCAGTCAGGAACAGGATCACGTGGTCGCCTGCCTCGATGACCCGGTCGTGGCGGGCCATCAGCACCTCGGTGCCGCGCGCAATCGCGCCGATGGTCGTGCCCTCCGGCAGCTCGATCTGGTCGAGCCGCCGGCCGACCACCGGCGAACTGCGGGCGTCGTCATGCACGACCGCCTCGAACGCCTCGGCGGCGCCGCGGCGCAGCGAGTGCACGCGCACGACGTCGCCGTGGCGGACATGCGCGAGCAAAGCGCCGATCGTGATCGTCTGCGGCGAGATCGCGACGTCGATCTTGCCGCCCTCGATCAGCTTGGCGTAGGAGGGCTTGTTGACCAGCGCCATGACCCGGTGCGCGCCGAGATCCTTGGCCAGCATCGCCGACAGGATGTTGGCTTCCTCGGCGTTGGTCACGGCGACGAACACGTCGGCATCGTCGATGTTCTCCTCCAGCAACAGATCCTCGCTGGCGGCGTCGCCGCTCAGCACCAGCGTGCGGCGCAGCGTCTCGGCCGCGCGCCGGGCGCGGGCCGGGTTGCGCTCGATCAGCTTCACCTGGGCGATGTTCTCGAGCGCGCCGGCGAGGCGAAAGCCGATGTTGCCGGCGCCGGCGATCACGACCCGCCGGATCGGGGCCTCGGCGGTGCGCAGTTCGCGGGCCATCGCGCCGATCGCATCGCGCGCGGCGACGAAGAACACTTCGTCACGGTCGGCGATGACCGTGCCGCCTTCGGGGAGGATGCTCTGGCCTTCGCGGTAGATGGCGGCGACGCGCACCTCGGCCTGCGGCATGTGCTCGCGCAGCTCACGCAACTGGTGGCCGACGAGCTGGCCGCCCTGTACGGCGCGCATGCCGACCAGGCGGACGCGCCCGTCGGCGAAGTCGAGCACCTGCAGCGCGCCGGGGTGCTGGACGAGGCGCACCAGGTAATCGGTGACCAACTGCTCGGGGCTGATGATCACGTCGATCGGCAGACCGCCCTGGCCGAACAGCTCGACGCGCTTCTGGTAGTCGGCGGCGCGGATCCGGGCGATCTTGGTCCGGGTCCGGAACAGGGCCCAGGCGACCTGGCAGGCAACCATGTTGACCTCGTCGCTGCTGGTCAGCGCGACGATCAGGTCGGCGCCGTCACCGCCGGCAGCCTCGAGCACGGCTGGGTGCGCGGCGTTGCCGCAGACGGTGCGGATGTCGAGCCGGTCCTGCAGCTCGCGCAGCACGTCGTCCTGGGTATCGACGACAGTGACGTCGTTGTCCTGCTCGCGGGAAAGCTGTTGGGCGGCCGTGCTGCCGACCTGTCCGGCGCCGAGGATGATGATCTTCAAGGCGGGTCTGCTCCGGCGGCAGAGCCGCCCGTGACACGCGTGACCGGCGATTCTAGCGCAGCACGGCGCTCACAGTGGTTCGAGGCGCGCCAGGCTGAACATCAGCCACTTCGGCCCGGCCTGTTCGAAGTTCACGTGCACCTGGCGGTTGTCGCCGTTGCCCTCGAAGCGCAGCACCGTCCCTTCGCCGAACTTCGGATGCCGGACCCGGGCGCCGAGCGGCAGCGGAGCGTCGTCGCTGGCCGCCGGCGCGAAGCCGTGGGAACGCGCCGCGGCCGCCGCGCG
>Ga0194120_10000246_pt1 | contig 98275 bp, 96 predicted proteins | sample TA2MahCa65mmetaG_FD_148642 | JGI IMG/M metagenome (GOLD analysis project Ga0194120, IMG submission 148642) | Freshwater microbial communities from Lake Tanganyika, Tanzania - TA2015019 Mahale Deep Cast 65m | ecosystem: Environmental > Aquatic > Freshwater > Lake | place: Tanzania: Lake... | reverse complement strand
TGGCGGGGACCTCCAAAGCAAAGAGCCGAATCAATGCCCGGAGTTGTCGGGTCGACAAATGAGTCCTGGGCAACAAGGAAGAGGCCATGCTTCAGCATAAAAAGACTTCCAAAACTAGACAAGCTCCTTTAACATTGTGGTTGGCGAAGGGGTTAAGGCGAAGGTCACATTGAAATTGGTCAATGTGCCCTGGGACCAGGCTCTGGACATGCTGCTGAAGATGAACAATTTGGGGATGATCCGGGAGGGCAACATAGTCTGGATCGATACCCTGTCCAATATTGCCAAGCAGCAGGATGAGGAGGCGAAAGCCAAGGAGTCCAAGGTCAAGGCTGAAGATCTGGTCACCCGTGTGATCTATGTGCAGAACGTACCGGCGTCAGAAATCCAAGCGACTCTTCGGCAGTATCTCAGTCCCAGAGGCCAGCTGAATCTAAATCCCGCGAGCAACGCCTTGGTTATTCAGGACACGGAATCCCGCATTGCCGCGTTTGCGCAACTCGTCCGCGAGTTGGACCTAGAGGTGCCGCAAATCCAGATCGAAGCCAGAATCGTCCAGGCCGACACGAATTACGCCCGTTCGCTCGGCGTCCAATGGGGATTTCAGAGCTTGTCGAGCTTGTCTCAGAACCGCGTGTCAAATTTCAGGGGACAGTCCGCCAGCACCGATTCATTCGGCAACCAGACCGGCAACTTTCTTGTCAATCTTCCTGCCGCAGTCGGCGGCGTGGCTGCGCTTCCAGCAGCTGGTTTTACATTCGGAAAAGCGACGGGTGACGGCGCACTACTGGATCTGCGCCTGTCGGCCGGAGAGCAGCTCGGTTTGACAAAAGTCATCGCCGCCCCTAAGATCACCACCCTCGACAAGCGGGAGGCAAAGATCGAACAAGGGCAATCCATCCCTTATCAAACGACTTCGCTGCAGGGAACCCAGACGACGTTCGTGGACGCATTACTGTCAGTCCAGGTGACGCCGCAGATCACATCCAGGGATCCCAAGGAAATCGGCAAGCAAATCTTGTTGAAGGTCAAGGCCACAAGAAACGCCCCGGGCGCGCAGACCACCGCCGGTGCGATCATTACGAAGAAGGAAGCGTTGACGCAAGTGCTGGTGCGTGACGGAGAGACTATGGTGATCGGGGGAATCATCGAAGACACCCAAAGCAACACGGTAACAGGGCTGCCATTCCTGTCGCGCTTGCCGGTAATCGGCTGGCTGTTTAAGAACAAATCCGAGCAGGTGCAGAAGACGGAACTGCTGATCTTCCTCACCCCTACCATTGTGAAAAGCTAACCGGTTTGAGACGCCCACCATGTTGCGGTATTTGAACGGCGGGGAATCACACGGCAAGTATCTGCTGGCGGTCCTGGAGGGGGTGCCGGCCGGTCTTCCGTTGACGGCTGAGGACGTCAATCGCGACCTGGCTCGCCGCCAGAAGGGGTATGGCCGTGGCGGCCGTATGCGCGTCGAACAGGATCGGGTCGAATTCGCTTGTGGGGTCCGCAAGGGCGCAACCCTGGGCAATCCGATCGGGCTTCTGATCGCCAATAAGGATTGGGAAAATTGGAAGGATGTCATGGCGGCCGAGCCGGGGCCGACCTCTACCGAGAAGGTCGTGACCAGGCCCAGGCCGGGCCATGCGGACTTGGTTGGGGCGATTAAGTATGGCCACCGCGACATCCGCAACGTGCTCGAGAAGGCCAGCGCTCGCGAAACGGCAATCCGCGTGGCGATCGGAGGGGTTGCCAAGGCATTATTGGCCCAATTCGGCATGCAGGTGTTGAGCTACACGGTGCAAATCGGCGACATTGTGGCCAAGCGCAGCGATGACTCTCTCGAAGCCTACCGGCAGGCAGAAACTTCCGATGTGCGCTCGCCAGATCCGGAAGCGGGGGCGCAGATGGTCGAGCGGATCCGGACTGCCAAGCACAAAGGCGACACTCTGGGGGGCGTGTTCGAAGTGGTGGTGACGAACGCTCCCATAGGCCTGGGCAGCTATACTCAGTGGGACCGACGACTTTCCGCAAGATTAGCCATGGCGGCGATGAGCATCCAGGCGATGAAGGGCGTGGAGATCGGCATGGGGTTTGAAGCCGCGCGCCGATTCGGGTCCGAAGTCCACGACGATATCTATTACGACAAGCCAGGGCAGCAGTTTGTCCGTCACACCAACAATGCCGGAGGGTTAGAAGGAGGCATCACCAACGGCTTGCCGATCGTCCTGCGGGTGGCCATGAAACCGATCTCGACCCTCTACAGTCCCAAGAAGAGCGTGGACATTGAAACCAAAGAACCGTTCGATGCGACCGTGGAACGGTCCGACATCTGTACCGTTCCGGCGGCGGGCGTAGTCGGGGAGGCAGTCGTCGCCTTTGAGATGGCGAATGCCCTGGTTGATAAATTCGGTGGCGATAGCCTTGAAGAGATGAAGCGCAATTTCGACGCCTACCAGGCCTACGTCAAAAACTTTTAGTTTCTTCCGCGCTGTGGTACCATCCCCGATCTTTACGTTGGTGTATTGCCCCCTCTGAGCCCGTCTTGTACCGGGAGGGCAGGGCCGCTCCCGTTGTGCCGACAGGTGAAGTATGCAGTCTTCCACCGCCGAACAATGCGTCAAAGTCTCCTTGGCCGAACGGAGCTATGACATTGTCATCAAGGCCGGCCTTCTGCATGAGATCGGTGGCCGACTCCGGGGCATCGGGTGTTCCGGAAAAGTTGCCGTCATCACGAATCCGGTGGTAGGCCGCCTTTATGGAAAGGCCGCGCTGCGCTCGCTGAAAGCGGCCGGGTATCAGGTCGCGGTGATCCTGGTGCCGGACGGCGAGCGAGCGAAGACCTTACGCTGGACGGCGGCCATTCTGAATCGCTTGGCCAAGGAACGATTCGAACGTGGTTCTTTCGTCGTTGCCTTGGGCGGCGGAGTGGTCGGCGACTTGGCCGGGTTTGCCGCGGCCTTGTTTGTGCGGGGAATTCCCTTTGTGCAGGTGCCCACCACGCTCGTGTCCCAGGTGGATTCAAGCGTCGGCGGCAAGACAGGAGTCAATCATGCCTTGGGCAAGAATCTGATCGGCGCCTTCCACCAGCCGAGGCTGGTGCTGATTGATCCGACGACGCTCGGCACGTTGCCGACGCGCGAATGGGTCGCTGGGTTGGCCGAAGTGATCAAATACGGCATGATCGAAGATGCGGAGTTTTTTACCTATATCGAGCGACATATGAAAGAACTGCTGGCGATGGAGCCGAGCCGAGTCGTGCACATTGTCACTCGCTCCTGCCAGATTAAGGCATCGGTGGTGATGGAGGACGAACGGGAGTCCGACCGGAGACGTGTGCTCAACTATGGCCATACGGTGGGGCACGCCCTGGAATCCCTTGGGGGCTATCGCAAGTTGATCCACGGCGAGGCGGTGGCCATTGGCATGGTTCAAGAAGCCAGTCTGGCCAGGCATCTTGGCCTCTGTTCGCAGGCCCTGGTGGGTCGTCAGCGGTCCCTGGTGCGCGCGGCCGGATTGCCTGATACCTTGCCTGTGGCGCGATTTTCTGAATTGTGGGGCGCCATGCAGCATGATAAGAAGATGGCCGGCGGCCGATTGCACTGCGTGCTGCCGGTCCAGGTCGGCCGTGTCACGATCGTCCCCATTGAACGGCCTGCCGTGAAGGAATGGTTTTCGAACCTTGGGCGTGAGGCGCGATCCTAACCGGAAATTCTATGGCGACGAAGCGTCCTCAATCCGTCCAGGCTTTGGAACGCGCCTTGCGTGAAAAAACGCGCGAGGTCGATGTTCTGCACCGCATCAGTGAATCGATTAGCGCGACGTTGGACCTCGAGGCGGTGCTGCGGCACATCGTCGAGATGGTCGTCGAGGTGACCAGGGCCGATGCCTGTCTCTTGTATTTGCTCTCCGAGAGCCGCGAGGAGTTAATCCTGCGGGCCTCCAAGAACCCCCATCCCAAGCTGATCGGGCGGATTACGATCGGTCTCGGTGAGGGGATCACCGGCTGGGTGGCGCGCGAGCGGACGCGTGTGGTGATTCCCAGCAACGCCAATGACGACCCCCGGTTCAAGTTTTTTCATAATCTTCCGGAAGACCGGTATCAGGCATTCGTGTCGGTGCCCATCCTGACCAAAAAAGAAGTGGTGGGCGTAATCAATGTGCAGCACAAGCGGCCCAAACGGTACCGGCCCGACGAGTTGGCGCTTTTAACCACGATTGCGAATCAGGTCGGCGGGGCGATTGAGAACGCCCGTCTCTATGCGGAGATGTCGCGCAAGGCGCTCCAGGTGGATACCCTCTCCCAAGTCTCTGAGACCGTGGCCTCGAACCGTTTGATCGAGGATGTCTTGCAGTTGATCGTTACGATGACCGCGCAGATGATGAACTCGAAGATCTGTTCGATTATGTTATTGGAGCCGGCCTCAGGAGAGCTGCGCATTATGGCGACTCAGAGCCTGAGCGAACAGTACCGCCGGAAGCCCAGCTTGAAGCTGGGGCAAAGCATCAGCGGCCGCGCGGTGCAGGAGCGCCGATCCATCATTGTGCCGGATGTCACCAAGGAACGGGACTACATGTATCCGGAGATGGCGCGAAGAGAAGGGCTCTGTTCCTTGCTTTCCGTGCCCATGCTGATTCGAGATCGGGCGGTCGGCCTGATCAACAGTTATACCTCCGTCCCGCATAGCTTTACGTCGGAAGAGATCAAGGTTCTGCAGGCCATTGCCAATCAGGCGGCGATCGCGATCGAGAACACCAAGCTGGTGGAAAAGTCCTTTGAAATGCAAGAGGCGCTCGAGGTGCGGAAGCTGGTGGAACGGGCCAAGGGCAGTCTGATGCAAGCCAAGGGGATATCGGAAGAGGAGGCGTTTCGGCTGATGCAACGGCAAAGCATGGATACCCGCAAGTCCATGCGCGAGATCGCCGAGGCGGTGATCCTGGCCATCGGGATTGATCGGCATACCGGCAGTCGAGACCTCAATAGGCCTTGACAGGTTCTCGGATGCGGTGCTATAAGCCCCCTAGTAATGCGCGGGGGGGAACAAGGGCGTTTCCCGGGTGTATGTAGCCGGCTCCAATCGTGCCGGAGATCAGGACGATGACGTCCTCGGCCCCAGATAGTGAACGGGGGCGGAGGGCGTTTTTTTTTGCCCCGGATGGAGCGAGGTCGGGCTTGCGACGGTTTCGCATCGCCATGGTACAGATGAATTCGACCGTCGGGGACCTGCCGGGGAATGTGCGGCGCGTCACCGGATGGCTGCGGGAGGCCCGAAAGGCCCGGGTCGATCTGGTCGCTTTTCCGGAACTGGTGATTACCGGCTATCCCCCGGAAGATTTGCTGTTGAATCCGAAGTTTCTGAGTGATAGCAAACGTGCGTTGCGGGAGGTGGCCACGCATTGTCGCGGTCTCAATGCCGTGGTGGGCTGCGTGAGCGAAGGGGCGGTGTCTGAAAGTCGGCCCGCGCCTCCCGGGGTTGTGTCTGTCGGAGCACAGGAAATCTGCAATGCCGCAGCCGTCATTGCGGACCGACGTCTGGTCGCGACGTATGGCAAGCGGTATTTGCCCAATTACGGAGTGTTCGACGAGCGCCGGTACTTCCATCCGGGCCGACGCATTCCGGTGATCGTGCTGAACGGAACCACCGTCGGAGTCAATATTTGCGAGGACATTTGGTTTCCGGATGGACCGACCCGCGTTCAAGCGATGGCCGGTGCTGAAGTGATCGTGAACATCAACGCCTCGCCGTTTCATGTGAGCAAGACCAGGCTGCGCGAGCAGATGCTGGCGACCCGTGCGAGGGAGAATGGGGTGATCGTTACCTATACCAACACCATCGGGGGGCAGGACGAGTTGGTGTTCGATGGAAACAGCCTGGTCTTTGACCAAGGCGGCGAGGTGATTCTTCGCGGGAAGGCGTTCGAAGAGGACTTTCTGATCGCCGATCTGGACGTTGGGGCGGTGGCCCGCGCGCGCATGGGCCAAGTCCGCCGAAAATGGGCCGCCGGGCGGTCTTTGGCTGACGTAGACCGGATCGTCGTGTCCGGTCCTTCTGCGGTGAGGAATCGCGCGCCGGTCATGCCGGCGGAGCCGGTTCCCCTCGATCCTGTGGAGGAAGTCTATCAGGCGCTGACCCTTGGAGTCCGGGATTACGTGCGGAAGAACGGGTTTGGCCAGGTGGTGATCGGGCTCAGCGGCGGTGTGGACTCGGCCCTCACGGCGGCCATTGCGGTGGATGCGCTGGGCTCAAAAAATGTCGTAGGGGTCTTCATGCCGTCTCCATACACTTCCCGCGACAGTCGTGAAGATGTCGCCGAGCTGGCGGAGCGTTTGGCGATCAGGACCCGTACCATCCCGATCACCCGAACGTTCCGATCCTACCTGCGATCCTTGGCAGCGTCGTTTGAGGGGCGTCGATCCGATACAACCGAGGAAAATCTGCAAGCCAGGATTCGCGGCAATTTGTTGATGGCGCTCTCGAATAAGTTCGGGTATCTCGTCCTGACCACGGGCAACAAGAGCGAGATGAGCGTGGGGTATGCGACGCTCTATGGAGACATGGCCGGAGGGTTTGCGGTGATCAAAGACGTCCCGAAGACGATGGTCTACGACCTTGCGCGCTTGCGCAATCGTCGGGCTTCGGGAGGAGCGGTGATCCCCAAGCGGACCATCGAACGGGCGCCGACCGCGGAGTTGGCTCCGGGGCAGAAAGACGAGGATTCCCTGCCCCCCTATGTAGTGTTGGACCCGATTCTCAAAGCCTATGTGGAAGAAAACAAGTCGGCGGAAGAAATCATTGCGATGGGGTTCGATCCGGGCACCGTCTGCCGGGTGATCAGGCTGGTAGACGGCAGCGAGTACAAGCGGCGGCAGGCGCCGATCGGGATCAAGATCACGCATCGGGCTTTCGGCAAGGATCGCCGCATGCCGATCACGAATGGCTACCGGGGGCATTAACCCAAGGCGGAGGCCGAAGGTGGCTCGGTTAGGGTGATGGAACTCCGCAGCCAAGTCGGCAAGGAGGGGATGTGAGACAAACGACGGGGTATGGAGTGTTGGTTCTGACTGCCGGTCTGGGGGGGGTGCTGACGGCGGCCCCTGCCTGGGCCCAGGCTGGCCTCGCGAGGGACAGCGGGGATACGGCCTGGATGCTGGCCTCTACGGCGTTGGTCTTGATCATGATCGTACCGGGCTTGGCCCTGTTTTACGGGGGGCTCGTCCGGAGCAAGAACGTCTTGAGTACGGTCATGCACAGTTTCATCGTCTTGTGTCTGGTGAGCGTAATCTGGGTCCTCTTCGGGTACAGCCTGGCTTTTGGCCCCGATCGAGGCGGTGTGATCGGCAGTCTGGATTGGGCAGGGTTAAGCGGAGTCGGGGCCCAGCCCCATCCCCTCTACGGGGCGACCATCCCGCACGGGGTGTTCATGTTGTTTCAACTGATGCTGGCGGCTCTCACGCCGGCCTTGATTACCGGGGCGTTTGCGGAGCGGATCCGCTTCAGCGCCGTGCTGCTGTTTACCGCCTTATGGTCGATTTTTATCTATTCTCCCCTGGCTCATTGGATCTGGGGCGGGGGGTGGTTGAGCAAGATGGGAGGCCTGGATTTTGCCGGAGGGGCCGTTGTCCATATCAGCGCCGGGGCTTCTGCCCTGGCTTGTGCCTTGGCGGTGGGCCGCCGTCGGGGCTGGAGAACCGACTATATGCCCCCGCACAACCTGCCCTTTGTGCTCCTGGGAACCGGATTGCTCTGGTTCGGCTGGTTCGGCTTTAACGGGGGAAGCGCCAGGGGGGCCAATGCCGTCGCCATGGGAGCGTTGATTGCCACCCAGGTTGCGGCGGCTGCATCGGCGCTGACCTGGATGACCGTGGAGTGGATGCATCGGGGCAAACCCACCGTACTGGGCGTGGCCAGCGGAGCGGTGGCCGGTCTGGCCGCGGTGACCGGGGTTGCCGGTTACATCGGGCCTTTGTGGGCCATGGTGATCGGAATGATCGCCGGTGCGCTCTGCTATTTCGCCATTGTTTGGAAGGGCCGGATCGGCTACGATGACGCACTCGACGTCGTCGGGATCCACGGAATCGGGGGAGTGATCGGAGTCTTGGCGACCGGATTTGTGGCCTCCAAAGGGCTGAATCCGGCTGCTGCGGACGGTCTCTTCTTCGGCAATCCAGCCCAAGTCGGCGTGCAGGGTCTGACGGTGCTGGCGGTGTCGCTGTACGCCTTCGTCGGGACCTACGTCATTCTCAAACTGGTCGACGGTTCGATGGGGTTGCGGATCACCCCCGAACAGGAAGCCACGGGTCTGGATCTCAGCCAGCACAACGAGCGGGCCTATTCATGACGCGTCGTTCGTAAGGAGCGCGAGGAGGCGGGTATGAAACTAGTCGAAGCGATCATCAAACCGTTCAAGCTGGATGAGGTCAAAGATGCCTTGCTGGAGATCGGCGTCCAGGGGATGACCGTCACCGAGGTCAAGGGGTTCGGCAGGCAGAAGGGGCACAAGGAAACCTATCGCGGCACGGAATACACCATCGAATTCGTTCCGAAGGTGAAAATCGAGGTGGCGGTGACCGACGCGCAAGTGCCGCGCGTGATCGAGACCATTACCCGCAGCGCCAAGACGGGGAGCATCGGGGACGGGAAGATCTTCGTGCGCGACCTGGGCGCGGCGGTTCGCATCCGCACGGGAGAAACGGGAGAAGGGGCGCTGTGACCCTACGTTCCGAGAGCCAAGCCGGGGTCGGTCTGCTGAAGGGAGCGGAGGCCAATGCCGCCGCGGCGCTGCTCGTGGAGCAGCGGCAGGTCCTCAAGCAACGGCTTGAAGCCGGCGCGTCCGGCGGCGAGGTGCTGGCTGCGTTGACCGAACTGGTGGACGGGTTGATCATCGGCCGGTACCGCAATGTAGTGCGCCAGGGGGGCGACGAAACGCTGCTGGCCGGTTCCCAGTACTGCTGTTTGGTGGCGCTAGGGGGCTATGGCCGGCGGGAGCTGGCGCCGCATTCGGACATCGATGTGATGTTCCTCTATCGACCGGAGGCGGGCCAGGTCGCTTCGTCCTTGTCGAGTCAAGTGCTCCACCACCTGTGGGACCTAAGTTTTCAGGTGGGTCACAGCGTCCGGACCGTACAGGATTGCATCGAGCTGGCGACGGAGGATCTCACCATTCGGACCTCCATGATGGAGTCGCGCTTTCTGGTCGGCAGCGCAGCCTTGTTTCAGGAGTTTCATCGCCGGTATTTCCGCCAGGTCGTTGCGCGGGGCGCCGATCGCTTTATCGAGCAGAAGATCGAAGAACGACGCCGCGAATACGACAAGTTCGGCGAGACGGTGTATCTGCTCGAACCCAATGTAAAGAAAAGCAAGGGCGGGCTGCGCGATCTGCACGTCCTGCAGTGGGTTGGATTGGCCCGGTATCAGGCCGCCACGCTCCAAGAGTTGGCCGATCGCGGCATCTTGTCCCGGCGGGACTTTCAAGCGTTGGTGGACGCGCGCGAGTTCCTCTGGCGCATCCGGGCCATGCTGCATTTCGGCGCCGGCATGGGCCAGGAAATCCTGACGTTTGATGAGCAGGTTCGCCTGGCGGCCCAATTAGGGTTCCAGGATCAATCCCATCTGCTGGCGGTCGAGCAGTTTATGCAGCAGTACTACCGCCATACCATGGGGCTCCATGAGATCTCCAGCCGGTTCGTCGACCGGTGCCGGAGCCTATCGGTGTGGCAGAAGCTGGCTCAACTCCTTCCTTCTCCAAGGGTGGAAGGAACCTTCATTGTCGCCGGGCAGCAGCTGACCGTGCCTCCGGAGTTGCGGAGCCGATTTCTGGACGGCCCGGAACTGCTCCTGCGGCTGTTCGAACTTGCCGGAACGCGGCGGTTGCGGATCGACACGGATTTGCTGGAGGACATTCACCGGCATATGGACTCGGTTTCCGGCGAGGCTTTCCGCACCCCCGAGGTGAGTCGCCGGTTTCTGAAGATCCTCGGGGGGCCGGGGGCGGTGGCCAGTACGCTGGAAGCGATGCACCGCGCGCACTTGCTGGAGAAGCTGATCCCCGTGTTTGCCACGGTCCGGGGGTTGATGCAGTTCAACCAGTACCACAAGTACACGGTCGATGAGCACAGCCTGCTGGCCGTGGCCAAAGCGGAGGCCCTGGGGGAGGCGCCAGGCCTGCTCGGCGAGGTATGCCGTGAGATCAAGCGCAAGGACCTGCTGCACTTGGCGGTGCTGCTCCACGATCTCGGCAAGGGGCGCGAAGAGGATCATAGCGAAGTGGGCAAAGCGATCGCCGAGGACACCGCGGCGCGACTGGGCTTCGATGAGCAGGAAACCAGAACGCTGGTCTTCTTGGTCCATCAGCACCTGTTGATGGCCCACACGGCGTTCCGCCGCGACCCCTACGACGAAAAAGTTCTTCTTCCGTTCGCTCGCACGGTTGGAACCGCGGAGGTCCTCCGCAAGCTGCTGGTTCTGACGGCGGCCGATATCGCAGCGGTGGGCCCGGGGGTCTTGACCAAGTGGAAGGAATCCCTGCTGGCCGAGCTGTACCTTCGCGCCTTGCCGGAGGTGTCGGGGGATCGGACATCGGCTGTCAGCGGCGCCCGCCTTGATGCCATTGCCCGAGAGGTGGCCAGGGAAGCGGACCCTGCCGGCCTTGCCGACATGGACCCTGCTTGGATCGAGTCTCAATTGGCCCAGTTTCCCTTGCGCTATGTCTTTGGGACCCTACCGGGGCGCATCGCGGTGCATCTGGCGGCAGTGCGGCAGTTGACTCCGGGAGACGTCTTGGTCAAAGACAGTTTCAACGCGCCGCTGGGGACCTCCGAATATACGGTGATTACCACCGATGAGGTGACTCCCGGGCTGTTCTCGAAAATTGCCGGCGTGATGGCGGCCAAGGGGCTGCAGATTTTGGATGCGCAGATCGTCACCCGGCAGGATGGGATCGTCGTCGATACGTTCCAGGTGGTGGACCTGGACTATGCCGAAGCTCCTCCTTCAGACCGGCGGGCAGCCATCGCGGACGCCATCGTCCAGGTGTTGAAGGGAGCTGTATCGGTCGATGCGCTGATGGCTCAGGGGGGAAGGCTGCCTTCCTCCAAGCCGCTTCCGGCCCATCGGCAGCCCACGGAGGTTCAGGTGGATAACGAAACCTCGGATCGCCTGACCATCCTGGACGTGTTTGCGGATGACCGACAGGGCTTGTTATACGTCATCACCCATGCGATTTTCAAGCTGGGGCTCTCCGTGCACGCGGCGCGCATTTCGACCAGGCTGGACCAGGTGGCGGACGTGTTTTACGTGACGGATCGGCAAGGACAGAAGGTCACCGATCAGGAGTTTCTCGAAACGGTTCGGATTCGAATCAAAGACGACGTCGGACGGTTCCTCGGCGAGCCAGCCGGGCAGCAGGCGGACGTGTCATCCCTCTCACTCTCATCGTAACGGCGATCTGAAAGGAGGCTCGGAATGAATCCCCGCGAGGTACTGGAGTTTGCCAAGAAGCACAAGGTGCAGATCGTGGATCTGAAATTTGTGGATCTGATCGGGACGTGGCAGCATTTCAGCATTCCCGTCAACGAGTTGACCGAAGGCCTGTTCAAAGACGGGTCCGGCTTGGACGGGTCGTCGATTCGCGGCTGGAAGGCCATCAACAACAGCGACATGCTGGTGGTGCCGGATCCTGAAACGGCCTGCCTCGACCCCTTTTGCGCCGTGCCGACGTTGAGCCTGGTCGGCAACGTGGTCGATCCGATCACGCGCGAAACGTATGACCGCGATCCCCGGTTCATTGCGCAGAAAGCGGAGAAACATCTGCAGAGCACCAAGATCGGCGACATCTCCTATTGGGGGCCGGAAGCCGAATTCTTCATTTTCGATCATGCCCGTTACGACCAGACGAGCCACAGCGGCTACTACTTCATCGATTCGGACGAAGGCGTCTGGAACATGGGGCAGGAGGGCGTGAATTTGGGCGGCAAGATCCGTCACAAGGAAGGGTACTTCCCGGTCCCGCCGACTGACACCCAACAGGATATCCGCAGCGAGATGATTCTGGAAATGGAACGGGCCGGCATCTCGATCGAGAAGCACCATCACGAAGTGGCGACGGCGGGACAAGCCGAAATCGATATCCGGTTCGACTCGCTGGTTCGGACGGCCGACAAGATGATGATGTACAAGTATATCGTCAAGAACGTGGCGCGCCGCCACGGCAAGACGGTGACCTTCATGCCGAAGCCCATCTTCGGGGACAACGGGTCCGGCATGCACACTCACCAGAGCATCTGGAAAGAGGGCAAGCCTCTGTTCGCCGGGAAAGAGTATGCGGGCGTATCGCAGCTCTGCCTGAACTATATCGGCGGCATTCTGAAGCATGCGCCGGCGTTGGCCGCCTTTACGAACCCGACGACCAATTCCTACAAGCGCCTGACGCCGGGGTTTGAAGCGCCGGTGTTGCTGGCCTATTCCAGCCGCAACCGGTCGGCTGGAATCCGCATTCCCATGTATTCGCCGAGTCCCAAGGCAAAGCGGATCGAGGTGCGATTCCCGGATCCCGGCGCCAATCCGTACCTCGCCTTCGCGGCGATGCTCATGGCGGGCCTGGACGGGATCGAAAACAAGATCAACCCGGGAGAACCGGCCGAGAAGGATCTCTACGATCTCGAGGCCAAGGAGGCCTCCAAGATTCGGACCATGCCGGGCAGTCTGGACGAAGCGCTCAATCACCTCGAGAAGGACCATCAGTTTCTCCTGAAGGGCGGGGTGTTCAGCGAGGATTTGATCGAAGCCTGGATCGGCTACAAGCGGACGAAAGAGGTCGATACCATGCGGCTGCGGCCGCACCCCTACGAGTTCTTTCTCTACTATGACGTGTAGGGGGTGAGACAAGGCGGTCGGGCCGGCGATGGGACCGGGGTTGACGCCGACATAGTCGACGGGATTTCCCCGACAATGTTGTTGGGCCGTTCTTCTGGCAAAGGCGCCAGCGTTACTGGGAAGAGAGCGCGCCGCTCTTTCTGGTAGCATGCTGGCGCCTTTCTCATTAGTCGGACCTGATCGGTGAACTGATCGGATGCGGGGAACATGACAACGGTGACGGATCTGGACGAGAGCCGTTTGAGCGAGGAATGTGAGGCCTTGGAAGCCGTGTCGGCTGCCTTGGTCGGCTCCGAACCCGTGGTGCAACGGTTGGAACGGGCACTCCAGTTGCTTGCCGATCGCGTGCAGGTCGTGCGGAGGCGGTTGGCGGGGATGGGACCGGAAGGGGAGGCGTCCCGTCATCGCTCTGTGGCGGGGCGGAACCCTGGTTTGCAAGCGAGTTTGGTAGGCCAGAGCGAGGCCATGCGCGATGTCTACGAGGCGATCCGCCGGGTGAGCGGCAGCCAGGCGACGGTCTTGTTGCGGGGGGAGAGCGGCACCGGCAAGGAGTTGGTGGCGAAAGCCATCCATGTGCAAGGAACCAGGGCGAGAGGTCCGTTCATTCGCCTGCACTGCGCGGCGATGACCGAGAGTCTTCTGGAAAGCGAACTGTTCGGGCACGAACGGGGATCCTTTACCGGAGCCGTGGAACAGCGTAAGGGGCGGTTCGAGTTGGCGGATGGCGGCTCCTTGTTTCTGGATGAAGTAGGAGATATCCCGCCTTCCGTTCAGGTCAAGTTGCTGCGGGTGTTGCAGGACAAGTGCTTCGAGCGGGTGGGGGGAAGCAGACTGTTGTCGGTGGATGTCCGGCTGATTTCGGCGACCCACCGGGACCTAGAGGCCATGGTGCGGGCGGGGACATTCCGGGAAGACCTTTATTACCGGCTGAACGTCGTGCCGGTGACGCTCCCGCCGTTGCGGGAGCGAACGGGCGATATTCCTTTGTTGATCGATCATTTTCTGGATCGCTTCAACCGGGAGAATAGCCGCCATGTTCGCCTGGGACGGGATTTGATGGCGTTGATGACCCAGTATGAATGGCCCGGCAACGTCCGTGAGTTGCAGAATTGCGTGGAGCGGTTGGTGGTGATGACGGAACCCCGGGCAGAGATCGTCACGCTCGACTCCGTGCCATCCTCGCTTCGCGGCTATTTTGCCGACATGGAGCGGGTCACACGATTGGGCGCGGGAGGGGATGAGTTGCGCCAGACCGTTCGGCAAGGCCTTGACGAGAGCGTGGAGCAATTGGAGCGTCGGCGGCTTCACGATGCCCTGGAGCGGACAGGCTGGGTGCAGGCCAGAGCGGCGCGGGTCCTTGGCATCACGCCCCGTCAGGTGGCCTACAAGATGAAAAAATATGGGATCAGTGAAGCGGTTGGGAAACACGGCTAGATCAGCGGTGCAAGGGCGCGAATGGGTCGTTCCATATGGGCCCTGTAGGAGGTAATCATCATGAGAAAGTCGTCCAGTGAAGTCAGCGCGAGGCCGATGAATGAGGAGCATCGCGCCCTTTCTTCCGAGGCATATTTCGAGCAGACGGTCGAACAGTCGGTAGTGGCGGCGGTGCTTCAGGCGGCAGGCCCGAGCCGCCGGCAGTTCTTAGCTGGCCTGGGGGGGGCGGCCCTGGCGGCCTTGATCGATGAGGTTCTGCCTCTGGACCGGCTCAAGGCCTTCGCCGCGGACCCCGCGGGCAAGCCGGAGAAAAAGGATCTCAGCATCGGCTTCATTCCCATTACCTGCGCCACCCCGATCATCATGGCGGAGCCCTTGGGGTTCTATAAGAAGCATGGCCTGAACGCCTCGGTCAAGCGAGCCGCCGGTTGGGCCATGATCCGTGACTGGGCGATCAACAAGGAAGTGGACGCGGCCCATATGCTGACGCCTATGCCCCTGGCGATCACGCTGGGCGCTGGTTCCCTCCCTGTGCCCTTTTACATGCCGGCTGTCGAAAACATCAACGGACAGGCGATCACCCTCCATGTCAAGCATAAGGACGTCAAGACCGCCGCCGATATGAAAGGATTTCGTTTCTGCGTACCCTTCGATTTTTCCATGCACAACTATCTGCTCCGGTACTTTCTGGCCGAGGGGGGCATCCATCCGGACAAGGATGTGCAAATCCGGGTTGTGCCTCCCCCGGAAATGGTCGCGAACCTAAAAGCCGGCAACGTCAACGGGTATTTGGCTCCCGATCCGTTCAATCAGCGGGCCGTCTATGAAAATGTCGGCTATATCTATAAGCTGTCAAAAGAGATTTGGGATCGTCATCCCTGCTGTGCCTTCACCGTATCGAAGGAGTTCGCCACGACCTATCCGAACACCTATGGGGCGCTGCTGCGGTCGATCGTGGACGCGACGCACTATGCATCGAATCCCGCCCATCGGAAAGAGATCGCCGCCTCGATTGCCCCCACGAATTATCTCAACCAGCCGGTCACGGTGCTGGAACAGGTGTTGACCGGCACGTATGCCGACGGCCTCGGCAGTATCAAAAAAGTTCCTGACCGGATCGATTTCGATCCCTATCCCTGGCATTCGATGGCGATCTGGATCATGACCCAGATGCGACGGTGGGGACACCTGAAAACCGACGTGAATTACAAACAGGTGGCGGAGCAGGTCTACCTGGCGTCGGACTGCGATCGTATCGCCAAGGAGCTCGGGTATCCGACTCACAAGGCGACCTCGACGACCCATGTGATCATGGGAAAGCCCTTCGATCCGAGTCAGCCGGAAGCTTATCTGAAGAGCTTTAAGATCCATAGTATGGCCTAAGGGTTAAGGAGAGAACCAAGACATGGCAGGACCGATGGGCACCCGCAAAGACGCACTCTTGATCTCGGTGAGCTTGCTAGTGGTGTTTCTAGTCGCGTGGCATTTGTTTACCCTGCGGCCGGGGTTTGATCCCAAAGGATTCACGGACGAACAGTTGCAACTCATGGAATTCAATGGCGATATCGTCAGGACTCCGGAGGGAGCCTACGTCTGGAACCCGGAGAAGGAGAAGGTGAAAGGCGTACCCGGACCGCTGGCGGTCGTTGCGAAAGCCAAGGATGAATTGTCCGAGGCCTTCGTGATAAAAGGCACGAACGATCACGGGATCGCCTATTTGGTGCTCTATACGGTCACGCGGTTTGCCGGCGGCTTCCTGGCGGCGTCAGTGGTGGCCATCCTGCTCGGGATTCTGCTGGGACTGAACAAGGTCCTATTTCAGGCGGTTAATCCCTTCATCCAGATACTTAAGCCGATTTCACCCCTGGCCTGGATGCCGTTGCTGCTCTACACCGTCAAGGACCCGAAGTGGACAGCGGTGCTCGTCGTCTTCATGGCGGCGGTGTGGCCGACCCTGGCCACGACCGCATTCGGTGTCAACTCCCTTCGGAAGGACTATCTCCACGTGGCCGCCATTCTGCAATTGTCCTGGTTCAAGCGGCTCTACAAGGTCATTCTGCCAGGGGCGGCGCCGACCATCGTCAATGGCCTGCGCATCTCGTTCGGCAGTGCGCTGGTCGCCGTGGTGCCGGCGGAAATGCTGCTGGGGGAGTTGGGCGTCGGCTATCTGAGCTGGATCGAATGGAACAATCTGGACATCGCCGGGGTGATCTTTGCGATTCTGGTCGTGGGCGCGGTGGGGGTCATTCTCGACTCGGGCTTCAACAAACTGGCGAGTCTTGTCACCTATCAGGAGTAACGAATGGCATTTCTAGAAATCGACCACGTCACCAAGTATTTTTCGAGCCCGTCGGGTAACGGGCGGGTCTGCATCTTCAGGGATGCGACGATCAAGATCGACAAGGGCGAATTTGTCACCGTCATCGGCCATTCCGGTTGCGGCAAGAGCACGCTGCTCAATATCATCGCCGGACTCGAAACCATGACGGAGGGCGGGATCATCCTAAACGGCAAGGAGGTCACAGGGCCGGGCTTGGACCGGATGGTGGTGTTCCAGAACTTCTCCTTAATGCCATGGATGACGGTGTTCGAGAATATCCGGCTGGCCGTGCGGGCGGCCTATCCGGACTGGAGCAGCGAGAAGATCGCCGAACATGTGCGCAAATACATTGCGCTGGTGGGGCTGAAGGACGCCGAGGACAAGCGCCCGACGGCCCTATCCGGAGGCATGAAACAGAGGGTGGGGCTGGCGCGAGCCTTCTCGATCGAGCCGAAAGTCCTGCTGCTGGACGAGCCCTTCGCGCAGATCGATGCCCTAACGAGGGGCGTCATCCAAGAGGAACTCGTCCAGATGTGGAACACGACCCGCAATACGGTCTTCATGGTGACTCACGATGTGGATGAGGCCATTCTCCTCTCGGATCGGATCATGCTCATGACGAACGGTCCGTCGGCACGCATCGCCGAAATCGTGGATGTGACGATTCCACGACCCCGCGCTCGCGATACGATCATCGAGTATCCCCATTATTACAAGATCCGGAACCACGTGATTCATTTTTTGGTCCGCCATGCGTCGCATGCGCCGGTCGCCGAGGGATCGGCTTCAGAGTCGGCGAGCGTCGCCCCGCCGTTGGTCGTCCGTTTCTGAAGAAACATGGAAAGAGCGGCGGGCTGCGGTGGCCCGCTTTAAACCAGGAGGGAAGAATGGAGACGAAGAAAGCTCGGGATGTGATCAAGGCCAAGCGGTTGGCCAAGAAGATGACGATCGCCCAGGTGGCCAAGCTCGTGAGCCGGAACCCGACGTTCGTGGCGGCGGTGTTGAACGGCACTCACCGGCTTCCGCCGAAGGAAGCGGCGAAAATCGGGAAGGCCTTGGGCTTGGACAAGGACACCACCGAATCCCTGTCGAAGTTCCCGGTCCGGACCGACTTTCCCAACACGACCGATCCGTTCAAGTATCGGCTGCTGGAGATCATCGGCGTCTATGGCGATTCCATGCGGGAACAGGCCAACGAGATGTTCGGCGACGGGATCATGAGCGCGATCGATTTCACGCTCGATATGGAGCGGGTCATCGGCAGCCACGGAGAAGCTCGTTGCAAGATCACGTTGAACGGGAAGTGGCTCGAATACAAGACCTTTTAGCCTACGTGTCACCACTGAAGAGGGGCGCTGTCGACCAAGAGGCCGGCGGCGCCTCTTGTGCGTCAGCCCTGTTCTCGCGCCAGCCGTACCCGTCACAAGCCTGGCCATTTTGTCAGATATCCGACAAAATTGTCGTAGCGGTCGGTTTCTTGCTCTCGTTATTGCGTGAATTCCATTCATTTTTCCCTTTCTATGTGGCACTGAACTTGCTCACTTGGCCTTGAGCCTTGCCGGGTATAGCGAGGGGTGTACGTCCAGCACAGGAGGGAGTCCCCATGAATCATGGCGCACACATAATGTCTCTGCCCGGGACGAACCCGGAGTCTGTCTCGCCGGTCGAGGAACGGCTGCTGGACGCACTCAAGACGCGCGGCGTGCAGACCATCGAGCAGTTGGCCTCGTCGCTGCCGACCGTCAGTTGGGCCCAAGTGTTTCTTGCGGTGGACCGCCTCAGCCGCTCCGGTTTGGTGTCGTTGAAACGTGCCGGAGGCTGCCGCTATGCCGTGTCGCTCAACCGGGTGCAGGCGGCCTGAGGATACCGGAAATCCATGTCTGACTCGTCTTCCTCCCCGATGGCCTGGCTGCTGATCGCCACGACGCTGACGTTGCTCACCATTCCCGGGGTGGCGCTGTTCTATGCGGGGATGGTGCGTCGAAAAAATGTCTTGAATACCTTGGCCCTGCCGCTGCTGGCACTGGTGCTGGTGTCGTTCTGTTGGCTTGTTGGCGCGGGGGCTGTGGATCTAGGGGTGGGGAGTGGAAGCCTGGCCGACCTGGGGCTGGGAGGAACGCCCCTGCGGCGCGTGTCTCTCGTACTCTCGGGGGCATTGGCGCTGGCGTTGGTGGCGGGGGGCATCGTCGAGCGGACCCGCTGTTCGTTTTTTCTCTTGTTTGGGCTCTGTTGGGTCCTGCTGGTCTACGGCCCGCTCGCGCATTCACTGTGGGGGGGCGGCTGGTTGGTTTCCATAGGGAGCCTAGACTTTGCGGGCGGGGCGGTGGTGCACGTCAGCGCCGGCGTGACGGCGTTGGTGGCTGCGATCCTGATCGGGCCGCGCAAAGGGTACGGACGAACGGAGATGCGGCCGAACAATCTGCCGCTCTCTGTCTGCGGTGCCGGTCTGATGTGGGTCGGCTGGTGCGGCTTTGCCTCGGGCCAGGGCTCTGGTTCCATGGCCACGGTCACCGGCGCCTTCCTGGCCATCCAGGCCTCCGCGGCCGCGGCGGCATTGGCCTGGACTGCGGTGGAATGGGTGCAACGGGAGAAACCGACGGTGTTGGGGACGGTCAGCGGAGGGGTCGCCGGACTTGTCGCCATCGCCCCGGCAGCCGGCTACGTCGGCCCTCTCTCGGCGCTCGTCATCGGGATCGGGGCAGGCGGACTTTGCTATATGGTGGTAAACTTCGTGAAACCGATCCTGGGCTATGACGATTCGCTGGATGTGTTCGGCATGCATGCGGTGGGCGGGACCTGGGGGATGATCGCGACGGGGCTCTTCGCGTCCACCGCAGTCAACCCGGACGGCAGCGACGGGCTCTTTTACGGCTACCCCTACCAGTTTTTTGTTCAATGCGTGGCCGTCTTGGCCGTCTGGGTTTTTGCCGGAGGCATGACCTATCTGCTGGTGAAGGGGCTGAGTGCGGTGCTGTGTCCCCGCGTGGATGTGGAGGCGGAGATCATGGGGTTGGACCTGACTCAACATGGGGAAAAAGGATATTCCAACTAGCCATGGCGATTATTCACGATGACGCGGGACGACGGCGGTTTCTCAGCCAGGCGGTGATGGGCTTCGGGCTGCTTTTTGGCATGGGGACCCTGGCGCTTCGGTTTGCGCAGTTCCTGGTGCCCAGCCCGAAGCCGAGGCGTTACGAAGCCGTCCTGATCGGGACCGAGTCAAAGGTGCCCCTCGGAGAGGCGGTACCGATGGATCTTGGCGGCCACAAGATCATGGTCTTGCGCTCGGACGAAGGCGTGGTGGCATTTTCCCGTCGGTGCACGGACTTGGGCTGTCTCGTATCCTGGAACAAGGAGCAGGGGGAGTTCGTCTGTCCCTGCCATCAGGGGCGGTTCGACAAGAACGGAAAAAACATCGCCGGCCCCCCGCCCAGACCGCTGGATCGATTCGACGTCGTGAAGCGGGGCGGGCAGTTGTACGTGAACATCCAGAACGTCTAGCGGTCAGCAATCCCCGTTCAGCCATCGGCGCTATGAAAGACGCTGACGGCTCCGGGAAGCCAGGGGTGATGGAGTGGCATTGCAGACGCAAGTGACAACGGCCAACGAGCCGGAGCAGAAGAACTGGATCGATTACATCCAGAAAGACCTGCCTGAGCACCTGGATTGGTGGCCTTATACGCTGGGGGCGATTCCCCTGACTCTATTCGGGATTCTGGTGGCAACCGGTCTCATGCTGACCTTTTACTATGTACCAGCGCCGGAGAAAGCCTACGAAAGCGTCGATCAGATCACCTATGGGGTCTACCTAGGGTGGTTTATCCGGGGCCTCCACAAGTTCTCCGTTGACCTGATGATATTGTTCGTATTCTTTCACGTCATCCGGGTGTTTGTGACGCGAGCCTACCGGTCTCCTGGGGAATTGAAGTGGGTCAGTGGGTCGGTCGTGCTGTTTGTGACCCTCGCCATGGGCTTCACCGGGTATTCGCTGGTCTATGACAACGTTTCTTATTGGGGGATGACCGTGGTCACCAACATGCTGGGAACTCTGCCGATCGTCGGCACCCCGCTGATGTACCTCTTGCGCGGGGGAGAAGAGGTCTCTGGGGGAACCTTGCTGCGCTTGTACGATTTGCACACCAAGCTGCTGCCGGCACTCCTGGGCGGCCTGGTGCTCGGACATGTCCTCGTGGTCCGTATCCTGGGCTTTGCGGAGGTCAAGGGCAGTCGCGGCTTCCATCCCTTCTATCCGGAACACACGATGATGATGGGGGCGGTCGCGATCGGCTTGTTGGTGCTGCTGACGGACTTGGTCATGATTTTCCCTCCGGGGCTTGGCCCGCCGGCCAACCCGCAGGAGGTGGCGTCGGATGTCTCGCCGCCCTGGTATTTTTCCGCCGCCTACATGTGGATTACCCTGTTGCCGGCGCCCCTCTCGCTCTGGAGTCTCCTGGGCGGGGCTGGGGTCTTTGTACTCTACCCCTTCCTGGATCGGCTGTTGCTAGAGCGGGGCTGGCCTATGCCCGTCGTCAATGCCCTGATCGGAGTCGTTGCGGTGGGGGTCTTTGCGGGACTGATGTTGTTGGACTTGTGGATGTGAAAGAGAGCTAAGAAGTGGTCAGCACTCAGCCGTCTGCTTCCGGACGAAGCTGATAGCGAAGAGCCGACAGCGGAAAGCTACCGAGGAGGGGCCTGTGGCGGATATGGGCGACGAACATAGAGAGTCACAGAACGGGAAAATCAATTTCACCCGCTATGTGATCGGCGGTCTGTGCCTCGTCCTGTTTCTGGCGCTCACCGGCGTCGGCTATGTCCAGGTGGAAGAGCGGCGGGGCGGCGGGCTCCGGCCGTTCATTTCCGCTGAAAACAAGAAGTGCATCGATTGCCACATGGCTAAGGATGTGGCGGTCGGCGGGATCAATGATTGGAAAGTCAGCCGTCACGCGCCGAAAGGGATCGGCTGCATCGAATGCCATCGGGCCGAGAAGGGCGACGTGGATGCGTATGCCCATGAGGGGGCGCTGATTTCGACCTTGGTGACGCCGAAGGACTGTATGAAGTGCCATGACAAGGAGGCCAAGGAATTCGGCAAGTCCCACCACGCGAAGGCCGCCCAGTTTACCGGCTCCCTCGACAACTTCCTCGGGAACGTCGTGGAAGGGCCGGAGGTCGTGACCTCCGGATGCGCCGGATGCCATGGAAGCATCGTGAAAGTGATGGAGAATGGAAAGCTTCACCCGGCCACCTGGCCCAATTCCGGAATCGGGCGGGTGAATCCGGACGGCTCTAAGGGCACCTGCGCCGCCTGTCATGCGAGACACAGTTTCTCTATTGAACAGGCTCGGCAGCCGGAGAGTTGCGGTCGCTGCCACATGGGACCGGACCACCCGCAGATCGAGGCTTACCTGGAAAGCAAGCATGGCGTCCTGTTCACCGCGAACAAAGAAAAAATGAAGCTCGCCAATCCGTCGGAGAAGTGGCAGCCCGGCAAGGACTATCTCTATCCCACCTGCGCCACCTGCCACATGAGCGCGACCGGCGCCCAAGAGGTGACACATGACGTGGGCGATCGCATCAGTTGGACGTTGCGTCCGGTGGTCTCGACGCGGCTTGAGAACTTTGAAGATCGACGGAAGGCCATGAAGCAAGTCTGCTCCTCCTGCCACAGTGAGCAGATCGTGGAGCGGTTCTTTACGCAGATGGATCAAGGGATCACCTTGTACAACGACAAGTTCGGCAAGCCGGCCAAAACGGCGATGGACAAACTGCTGGCCATGAAAAAGATCACGCCGACGCCGTACGATGAAAAGATCGAATGGGTATTCTATGAACTCTGGCACCATGAAGGGAGGCGCGCCAGGCATGGGTTGTCCAAGATGGCGCCGGACTATGTCCACTGGCAGGGCTTCTATGAGGTGGCCAAGAGTTTCTACATCAAATTCCTGCCGCTCGTGCGCGAGCTGTCGCCCCAAGTGGCCGAAGAGCTGCTGCGCAACGAGGGCCACAAGTGGATCGAACAGGGCATGACGAAAGAGGACATCGCCCAAATGCTGGAATTTTACGACAAGGAAATGCAGGGCAAGCGGGGCGGTGGATAAGATGCAGGTTCACCCGTCTGTGCCGGAGGCGCCAGCAGGATTCCTGCCGGCGCCTCTGTTCTAACGGGGGATGGCAGGGGCGGCAGTGAGGTCGGTGGGAGAAAGGGAGACGAGCATGGCCTGGACGATGAAGGTGTGGCGGCTGGCGGGGCTCATCTGGATGGCCTGGGTCGTGGGCGCAGAAGCGGTGTGGGCGGAGACGCAAGCCGTTCCGCTCAAAATCGACACGGGAGACACGGCCTGGGTCCTGGCTGCCTCGGCGCTGGTCCTGGCGATGATTGTGCCGGGGTTGGCCCTGTTCTATGGCGGGTTGGTGCGCAGCAAGAACGTCCTCGGCACCATCATGCACAGTTTTATCATCCTATCCCTGGTCAGTATCCTGTGGATTTTGGTTGGCTACAGCGTGGCCTTCGGCCCGGACGTCAAGGGCCTCATCGGCGGATTGGACTGGATCGGATTAAACGGTGTCGGGCTGGCCCCCCATGCGACCTATGGCCCGACGATCCCCCACCAGGCCTTCATGGTGTTTCAGATGATGTTCGCGGCGATCACGCCGGCCTTGATCACCGGGGCCTTTGCGGAACGGATCAAGTTCAGCGCCTTGCTCCTGTTTTCGGCCCTCTGGTCTCTGCTCGTGTATTGCCCTATCGCGCACTGGTTGTGGGGCGGCGGCTGGCTGGGCCGCCTGGGAGCCCTGGATTTTGCCGGCGGGGCGGTCGTCCATATCAGTTCCGGCGCGGCGGCTCTGGTCTGCGCCTTCGTGCTCGGGAAACGTCAGGGCTACGGCACCGATTACATGGCCCCGCACAGCCTCCCCTTCACGCTGCTGGGCACCGGGTTACTCTGGTTTGGGTGGTTTGGATTCAATGCCGGCAGCGCCTTGGGCGCCAACCAGGTGGCCGTGTCCGCGTTTCTGGCCACGCATACGGCGGCCACGGCCGGAGCCGCCGCCTGGATCTTGGTGGAATGGGTTCACCGGGGAACACCGACCGTTCTAGGCGTGGCCAGCGGCGCCGTCGCCGGCTTGGCGACCGTCACGCCTGGAGCCGGCTACGTCGGTCCCTTTTCCGCGCTCATGATTGGATTGATCGCCGGGAGTATGAGTTACCTGGCCATCATGTGGAAGGGAAAATTCGGATACGACGATTCATTGGATGTCGTCGGCATTCACGGGGTCGGCGGCGTGCTGGGGGTCCTGGCCACGGGGTTACTGGCGTCCAAGGCGGTGAATCCCGGCGGCGCCGACGGGCTGTTCTACGGCAATCCTGGGTTCTTCGGCATCCAGGTCGTGGCCGTCCTGGCCGTCGGCCTGTTTTCTTTGGCCGCGACGTATCTGATCCTCAAACTCGTCGATCGCCTGGTCGGGTTGCGTGTGACCCACGAAGAGGAAGCGCTGGGGTTGGATCTCAGCCAGCATAACGAACGCGCCTACTCGTAACCGGCGAGACATTATCTTCTTGCCCCTTGTCTCTCCTATCCGCTTAGGGTAGGCTCATCCACACGAAGTTCTTGCTGATCGGGGGAAGCTATGCGGAAACAGCCTGTCGCCAAAACACGTCGTCGCCTGTTTGTGAAACGGGATATCGAACGGTTGCGCGAACAACTCGCCAGATTTCAGCCGTTTCTCTCTCGGCGCAAACACCGCCTCTCTCTGGACGAGTTTGATGCGGCGGCCGAGCGGCTGCTCGGCCGCATCTTCGGAGAAACCTCGGAGTTGCTGGAGACATATGCCTATGCCAAGCTGGGCGAGGCGGCCGGCCTGGTCAACATGCCGGAGGAAGCGCAGGAAAGTGGCGCGCATGACGTGGATCGCGAAAGTCTGCATCAGCGGAAGCAAGTCCTGGAGAGCGCCATCGCCGAGCTGGAGGGGCTGAAGTCAGGCTCCGCCTCCGTTGGAGGCCCGCTGGCTGGCGCGCTCGTGGCCGACTATATGTCCACGGATGTGCGCAGCGTCCACAAGGATGCCTCGCTCAAGGAGGCGGGCCGGTTGCTCTCCAAATGGAAGGTCGGCTCGCTGCTGGTGGACGATCACCGCCGGTACATCGGCATCATCACGGATACGGATTTGAGCCGGAAGGGGGTTGGCCGCGGCCTGGACCCGAACAAGACCTCGGTCGAGGCCTGCATGAGCAAGCCGGTGTTGTCGATCGAGGATAGCGAACCGTTGGTTGCGGCCATTGCCTTGATGAAAGCCAAGGGCGTTCGTCATCTGGCGACGACCGAAGACGCCACCATCATTGGCGTCCTGTCCGTCTCGGATGTCTTGCGCGCATATTCCGAACTCGCGGGGCTGGATGAGGAACGAGCGGAGGAGGAATAGGCGAAGCTGAAGAGTGTTCTCGGCGCACATCGAGGCGAATAAGCGCAACAGAGTGCGTTGTTCAACCGAAGGTTAGCAGGGGGGTGAACCATGGCGACCTACATCACCTTGTTCTCTTGGACTGATCAGGGCATCCGTGGCGTGAAGGATACGGTCAAACGGGCCGCAAAGTTCAACGCGGCGATCAAGAAAGCCGGCGGCAAGGTGAAAGATATCTACTGGACCATGGGCCGGCACGACGGAGTGATCGTCTATGAGGCGCCGGACGACGAAACGGCCACGGCCCTCATGATCGGCGGCGGGGCCCAGGGCAACGTGCGGACAGAAACCCTGCGGGCCTTCGACGAACGGGCGATGAAAAAGATCCTCGCGAAGGCGCGCCGCTGATCAGGCCGGTGGCGTCGAGCAGAACGTCCGCTCGAAGAACTGTTTGGTCTGCGTCATGTGCTGCTCGATATCCGTCTGCAAATGTCTGGCCCCGGCTAGCCAGTCGTCGGTGGTGTAGCCGACGCGGCGGGCGAGGAAGATGAACTCGTCCGAATCGGCCGGCGGCAACACCAAATCCTTTGCGTTACCGCGCACCATCCGCAACCCGTCGATCAGCATGCGAATGAAGAAGTAAGCCTTTCGTAGATTCTCTCCGTCCTGCCTGTTCACAATCCCGCATTCGACGAGCCTCGCCAGTGCCTGCATCGTGTTGGGCGTGCGGAGCACCGCGTGCTGATGGCCGTGCATGACTTGGAGGTATTGCACCGCATATTCAATGTCAATGACGCCGCCCGGGCTGAGTTTGACGTTGACGGTGCCCGGTTCGACCAGTTGTTTGAGCTGCTGGCGGCGGAGATCGAGCGCTGTGGCCAAATCCCAAGGCGCGCCGCTGTAGACAAAACGGTCGCGATGGGCTTCGACCTGCTTTCCCAACGCCGCATCACCTGCCACATGACGCAGCTTGATCAAGGCTTGCCGCTCGAATGGAGCGGCAAGTCCCTTGTCACTGTAGTAACTCACGATCTCGTCCAGCGGGTTGGCCAGCGAGCCCTTGCCGCCGTGGGGGCGCAGGCGCACGTCAATGTGGAAGATGCCTTCCTGCTTGGCCTCGATCCACTGCAAGAGTGCCTGCGTCAGCCGTTCGAAGTATTCGCTGTTCTCGATGCTCTGCTTGCCGCCCTGTTTGCCGATTGTCCGGCCTGCGCCGCCATAGACAAACAGCACTTCGATATCCGAGGCGTAGCCCAGCTCGCGGCCGCCGAATTTGCCTATGCCGAGGATGGCAACGGGACAGGGTTTCTTGTTCGCCAGACGGGGAGCGCCGTACTGTTTGTTCAGCTTCGCCTGGCAATCGTGCAGGCTCCGGTCCACGATCACTTCGGCCAATTCAGTCAGCGCGAGCGAGAAGTCGGCCAGACTGGTCGAAGGCTCGACGATGTGCTTCATGTCGATGCGGAAGAGTTCCTGGTCCTTGAACCGGTTCAAGGCGTCTTTCCTCGCCTCGTCGGTCTTGGCTCGGTCCACAAGTCGGTCGAGTACCTTGCGGAGCGAGGCTTTCGGCTTGATGAGTGGTGCGTCGTGGTAGTCTTGGAGGAGCGGCAGGAGGTTGCCGTGCTGCCGGCGCAGGAAGTCTTCCCAGAGAAAATCGCTGGCGCCGAACAAGCGGGCAAGGAGCGGGAAGGTTTTCTTGTCGCGGAGAAACGCCAGGGCTTGCTGCTGGGCCTTACCTGTCGCCTCCTGCACGGTCAGGTCCAGGAACTGGTCGAAGGCCTCCAGGGCCTTGGTCGGGTCCGGGGCCCAAGTGAGGGCGTGGGTGAACTGCTTGATGAGGACGGCGGTCAGACGCAACTGCTGCTGGTCGGCCGGGTCGGTTAGTTTCTGCCCGTAGCGATTGCGGACGTAAAAGCGGTCGTGCAGCTTACCCTGTTCGATTTCGAATTGCGCCTTGGCGATGTAGATGTTGCGCATGGCCAGGGCGTTGGCAAAGGCGTAGAGGAAAGCCGGAGTGTCGTCCGACCGGATGTCCATGATCGTGTCCGTCGGCGACTGGCCGTTGTCGAACGCGATCTGGACTGGGTGGAGCAGGCCGCTGAACGACCCGCGGTGCTTGCCGAGCTGCTCGACGAGGTGCCGGTTCACGGTATGGCGGGCTTCCTCGAATTGCCCGGCGTCGAGGAGCCCGATCACCGAGCCGAGTTCCGACGCCAGGCGCCGTTGTTCCTCCGGTCCGAACGAGGCGCCCGGGACCGGTTGCACGCGAAAGATGTCGACGATTTTTTTTCGGCTCAAGCCCGGCCTGGTTTTGGGCCTGGCCCGGAATCCGCCGGTCGAAGCGGCTCGCGCCGCCGGGGCTGCCTCTGTGAAGGTGTAGATTTGGCCTTCTTCGATGTTCAGTCCGAAGGCCGACAACAGGCCGCAGATCGTCGCAAACTCCGAAAAATAATCGTAGGCCACGAGGGTCAACTCGAAACGCTGATCCCGGTGCTCGGTGATGGCGACTTCGCAAAGGTGTTCCGGCGTAAGTCGCGCCGCCAATCGGACGTGGCGGGCCATCTCGTCCGGAGGGACCCGGCTGAAGTAGTCGCGGTCCATCCGGAAGACGAAGTCGCGCAGCAGCACCTCGTCAACATCGGGACATAGCGGACGCAATGTTGTCAGCAGCTCGTCGGGCGTCATGGCCTCTCTAGTATACCGTCGAGGCGGCGCAAACGCAGCCTCATTGTGCGGCACATTGTGCGGATAGAGACCCATCGGTATAATGCGGCGGCATGACGACAAGAACCGCAGGCACCTGGAAACGCATCGCGGCCGGCACGGGGCGGGAAGCCCAACGGTTGAACGCGCTGCTCTTCGCCAAAAATCTGGCCGAGCCGGAGATTGCCTTCCTACTGGCCCCCTACGGGATTCGGGACCCCAAACGGGCCGACGCCGCCCTTCAAGCCATGGCCGGCGAGCCTCGGTCCCGCGCGATCCTGGCCACCTTTCTGGTCGAAATCCTCGAGGGCGTTGCCCGGGCCGCTGATCCCGATTCAGCGCTGACATACTGGGAGCGATTCCTGGAAGCCGGTCTGAATCGAGTGCAACTCTTCGGCTACCTGGCCGGGTTTCCCCGCTTGGTGCATCTCCTCTGTTCCACGTTCGGGAACAGCCCCGCCATGGCCCAAACCCTGATCCGCGATCCTTTCTTGGTCTACTGGCTGGCCGAAGAGGGAGTCCTGGCCGCTCAACCGACGCGCAAGGAGCTGGAGCGGGAGGTCCGCGCGGCGCTCGCATCGGTCACGGCCACTGAGTTGAAGTTGGAAGCGCTGCGGCGGTTCAAGCGCCGCGCCATGTTGCGCATCGGCTTACGGGACATCCAGCGGTTTGCGGGCGTGCAGGAGACGACCGCCGCCCTGTCGGATCTGGCCTCCGTCCTCATTCAAGCCGCCTATGAGACGGTCGAGACGGCCTTGCAGGCCCGCCACGGCAAGCCGACCCATCGGGATTCCAAAGGCAAACAAGTGACGACGGGGTTTGCCGTCATCGGGATGGGCAAGCTGGGCGGCGGCGAGCTCAATTTCAGCTCCGACGTGGATTTGATCTACGTCTATGGCTCCGACGACGGACAGACGAAGGCCCCCTCGGGCCATGCGATCGAGTCCATCCCGAACGAAGAGTATTTCGAGTATCTGGCGCGGGACCTGACCAAGGCCCTGACGGCAGTCACGCAGGAAGGCTCCGTGTTTCGGGTGGACCTGCGCTTGCGCGCGGAGGGCTCGGTGGGGCGGCTGGCCCGGTCCCTGGCCGAGTACGCGCAGTATTACAAGGTGCGCGGGCAGGTCTGGGAGCGGCTGGCCCTGCTCAAGGCCTGGCCGGTGGCCGGCGATCCCGCGGTCGGCAAGGCCTTTCTCCGGCTGGTCAAACCCTTTGTCCTGGGATCGCGGCAGGGGCCGGCCGGGGTCAAGGGTGCCATCGAAGTCCTGGCGCAGGTCAAAGCCGTGAAGGACATGATCGATGACAAGATGAGTCAGCGAGGACAGGGGCGGCGCAACGTCAAGCTGGGGACCGGCGGTATCCGCGAGATCGAATTCACGGTCCAGGCGCTACAAGTCTTGTGTGGGCGCCGGCTCCCGGCGATTCTGGACCGCAGCACGCTCGGCAGTTTGGCGCGATTGCGCCGGCAACGGTTTCTGTCCAAGGAGCAGGAGGAGGCCCTGTCCCGCGCCTACCTGTTCCTGCGCGACGTGGAACACAAGCTCCAGATGGTGCACGACCTGCAAACCCACGCCCTGCCGGAAGAAGAAGAAGAGTTGACCCGCTGCGCGGTCCGCCTCGGCTACGGGGTCAAGGACCGGGAGGCGAGCCGCGCCGCCTTCGTAAAGGCTTGCCGGCAACATACGGCCCTGGTCAATGGGGCCTTCCGCGACCTCTTCGCCGCCCCTTCACGTTCCAGCCTCCTCAAATCCGCGCTGAAGAAACTGTCCTGACCGCAAAAACAAACGGGCCGGGGAGCTTTCGCCACCCGGCCCGTTTTGCTTCAACCGACGGCTTTCTTGCTATCAGCCATCAGCTATCGGCTCTTCTCTTAGTACATGCCTTCCATGCCGTGACCGTGTCCGCCGGGCATGGCCGGTTCCTTCTTCTCTTCCGGCAGGTCGGTGATCATGACCTCGGTGGTGAGCATCAAGCCCGCCACGCTGGCCGCGTTCTGCAGGGCGCAGCGCGTGACCTTGGTCGGGTCGATGATGCCGGCCTTGAGCATGTCCACATATTGCTCGGTGGCCGCATTGAACCCGAACGAGGCGTTCTTTTCCTGACGGACCTTGTCCACGACGACCGACCCTTCCATGCCGGCGTTGCCGACGATCTGGCGGATCGGCTCTTCGAGGGCCCGCCGCACGATGGTGACGCCCACCAGCTGCTCGGCCGGCAAGTCCTTGATGTTTTCCAGCGCGGACACGCAACGCAGGAGCGCCACGCCGCCGCCGGGCACGATGCCTTCTTCCACGGCCGCCTTGGTCGCATGCAGCGCGTCTTCGACGCGGGCCTTCTTCTCCTTCATCTCGGTCTCGGTCGCCGCGCCCACGTTGATGACCGCGACGCCGCCCACGATCTTCGCCAGCCGCTCCTGGAGCTTCTCGCGGTCGTAGTCCGAGGTGGTTTCCTCGACCTGCGCCTTGATCTGCTTCACGCGGCCTTCGATCTTCTTGGGATCGCCGTAGCCTTCCACGATCGTGGTGTTGTCCTTGTCGATCGTGACCCGCTTGGCGCGGCCCAGGTCCGTGAGCTTGATGTTCTCGAGCTTCAGGCCCAATTCTTCCGAGATCACCTGGCCGCCGGTCAGGATCGCAATGTCCTCCAACATGGCCTTCCGGCGATCACCGAAGCCCGGCGCCTTCACCGCCGCCACGTTCAACGTGCCGCGCAGCTTGTTCACGACCAGCGTGGCCAGCGCCTCGCCTTCCACTTCTTCCGCGAGAATCACCAGCGGCTTGCCCATCTTGGCCACCTGCTCCAGGAGGGGCAGGAGGTCCTTCATGCCGCTGATCTTCTTTTCGTGGATGAGGATGAAGGGTTCTTCGAGGGAGGCTTCCATACGCTCGGCGTTGGTGACGAAGTAGGGGGAGGTGTAGCCCCGGTCGAACTGCATGCCCTCGACCACGTCCAGCGAGGTGGTCATGGACTTGGCTTCCTCGACCGTGATGACCCCGTCCTTGCCGACCTTCTCCATCGCCTCGGCGATCAGGTCGCCGATGGTCTTGTCGTTGTTGGCCGAAATCGTCCCGACCTGGGAGATCTCCGTCTTGGCCTGGCAGGGCTTGCTGAGTTTCTTGAGCTCCGCAATCACGAGTTCGACCGCGCGATCGATCCCGCGCTTGATCTCCATCGGGTTGCCGCCCGCCGTGATGTTCTTCGCCCCTTCGCGGTAGATCGCCTGGGCGAGCACCGTCGCGGTCGTGGTGCCGTCGCCGGCCGTGTCGCTGGTCTTGCTGGCGACTTCACGCACCAACTGGGCGCCCATGTTTTCGTAGGGGTTCTTGAGTTCGATTTCCTTGGCCACGGTCACGCCGTCTTTCGTGATGGTCGGCGCGCCGAACTTCTTGTCCAAAATCGCGTTGCGTCCCTTCGGACCCAACGTCGCCTTCACGGCGTCGGCGAGCTGATTGACGCCCTTCAGGATGGCGGCCCGCGCCGCATCGCTGTACAACAGTTGCTTAGCCATTGCTTCCTCCCTTAATCGTGGTGTCGTCGTGATGTGTGATGAGCGAAACGCTTAGCTGGTGAAGATGCCCAGAATGTCTTCTTCCTTCAGAATCAGGCAGTCCTCGCCGTCGATGTGGAGCTTGCTCCCCGAGTACTTGTCGAAGAGCACCTGATCGCCGACCTTGAGGTCCTTCACATCCTTGCCGGTCGCCTGCACGGTGCCCCGCTGGGGCTTTTCCTTGGCGGTTTCCGGCACATAAATGCCGCCGGCGGTCCGCTCCATCTCCTCGGTGTAGGTCACGAATACGCGATCACCAAGCGGTTGAAACCCCTTGGCGGCCGTCCCCTTCTTGGCCTTCCCCTCGGTCTTTTCCTTCTCCTCGATCTTGGTAGACATAACGCTCCCTCCTTAAGTTAATTCGAGTGCCCGTGGTTGTTGTGAGCTCCGTGCAACCGATACGCAGTGCTGCATTAACGGATTCAAACGAACAGCCTGAATAAGAGATTCGGGACGCTGCCGCAGGTATCACGAGAGATAGCGCCGGGGCCGGGCAAGTCAAGTCCTGGCGCCAAGAATTTCTTTGCGAGGGAGCCCGCCAAGCCTGGGAGACGATAACCGATTGAAAATCAACGGCTTGGACATTCCTGTGAGGTTGGAGAATAGGTAGCAGGCTATGAACGGAGGAGGTCGAAGTCCTTGATCTCTTTCTTCAGATAGTCACGCAGCCGCTTGATCAGCCTTGCTTCCAGCTGGCGGGTTCGCTCTTTCGTGATCCCATATTTTTGGCCCAGGTCGTCCAGCGTTAGGGGCGTTTCCGAGAGAATCCGATTGCGGAGAATGTCTTCATCCCGCTCGGGCAGCGTCTTGGTGAACTCGGCCAGCTTCTTTCTGAAGAGCATCTTCAACTCGCGGTCCTCGAGTAGCTCGTCGGCCGCTTGTTCCTGTGACGGCAGGATATCGAGGAGGGTCCCCTCGGTTTCCTGGTTCAGCGGCTGGTCGAGTGAGAGCTCCCAGCTCCCCAGACGCTGGTCCATCTCGATCACGTCCCGTTCGCGGACGTTGAGCCGGTCGGCCAGCAGCTTCGCATCCGGCACAAAGCCTTCACGCTCCAGCTTGGCCTTTTCCTTCTTGAGGTTGTAGAAGAGCTTGCGCTGGTCTTGCGTGGTGCCGACCTTGACCAGGCGATAGGTGTTGAGCAGATACCGCAAGATGTACGCGCGGGCCCACCAGGCGGCGTAGGCGTAGAACCGCACATTTTTCGTCGGGTCGAACTTTTTGATCGCCTGCATCAGACCGACGTTGCCTTCCTGGATCAAGTCCATCTGGTCCGCGCCGGTGTGGAGATATTCGGAGGAAATGGAGACGGAGACGCGCAAGTTTGCCAGGATCAGCTTGACCGCCGCCTCACGGCTGCCGTGAACTTGGTATTCCTGAAACAGCCGGAGCTCTTCTTCTTTGGACAAAAAGGGGTAGCGGCGGATCTCGGCGAGATACTGTTGGAGCGCGGTAACCGGAGCGACCGTCGTGATGCCGGTCTCCTGCGACTCGTCGGCGACGGGTGCCGCGAGCGGAGGCAGCTCTTCCGCCAGCTCGGCCTGGTCCGGCTCGAGGCTCGCGTCGTCGAGGACCTCGGCATCCTCGATCTCTTCGCCGGTCTGGCGCTGCTGGTCCGTCATGGAGCTCTAGACGAAAGTGTCCGGTGCGATTGCTCTCAATCGGGTGATTATAAACGCAATGGGGACAAGAACAAAGCCTCGGAATGGCGGTTGCGAAATGGGAACGGCCGATTCTATAGTGAGTCGGCAAGTGAGTCGGCGTGCGAGTGCTGGGCGACGGCTTTGTCGGAGGGAACGGAGGGGCGAGGTGCAGAAGATCCTCAGGGCCATCCGGAGCGGGCATTGGCCCTCGCTCTTGGGGGCGTGGCTGCATTTTGAAGTCAGCTTCATGGCCTGGCTGCTGGTCGCGGCCTTGGGCGTGTCCATTTCGGAGGACTTTGCGCTGACCGCGACACAGAAGGGATTGTTGGTCGCCGTGCCCCTGTTGGGCGGCGCCCTGTTGCGAATTCCGGTCGGGATGCTCAGCGATATCTTCGGACCCAAGTCCGTGGGCCTGGTGTTGTTGGGCAGCGAACTGCTGGCGTTGCTCTGGGGCTGGACGGGCGCCAAGAGTTTTATCGAGCTGCTGGGGATTGGGCTGCTGCTCGGCACGGCCGGAGCGAGTTTTGCGGTGGCGCTGCCCCTGGCCAGCCGCGCCTATCCGCCGGCCTACCAGGGGCTAGCCATGGGCATCGCCGCGTCGGCCAACAGCGGGACGGTGCTGGCGACGTTCTTCGCCCCTCGGTTGGCGCAAGCAGTCGGGTGGCACGGCGTCTTCGGGTTGATGGCGCTCCCTGTGCTGGCGACGACCGCTGGGTTCGCCTTGCTGGTGCGCGGAGACGGGGGCATCACGCGTGTGGAGCGGGGCGCCGGTTGGTGGAGCAGACTGAAGGATATCGGCCGGCTGCCTTCGGTCTATTGGCTGTGCTTCATCTATGCGGTGACGTTCGGCGGCTTTGTCGGGTTTTGCAGCTTCCTGCCCATGTTCTTGCACGATCAATACGGGTTGGACTTGGTGCTGGCCGGGTCCTGGGCGGCACTCTGTGGCTTGGCCGGGAGCTTGGCCAGACCCTTGGGTGGGTTTGTCGCAGACCAGTTGGGGGGACTGATCGTGCTGCGGGGGTTGTTCCCGATGTTGGCGATCCTCACCATGGCGCTGGCATCCTTGCCGAGTCTGGTGTGGAGCGGTCCGTTGATGGTGGCGGCGTTAGCCTGTATGGGATTCGGCAACGGGGTAGTGTTTCAAGTGGTCTCCGAGCGCCTGTCCAAGCAGATCGGCATGGCTTCGGGCGTCATCGGGGCGGCGGGCGGGTTCGGCGGAATGGTCGTTCCCCTCGCATTCGGCCTGCTGAAGGATCACACCGGCAGCTACGGCACGGGGTTCTTGATATTCGGCGGAGCGAGTCTCCTGGCGTTGGCAAGTGTCGTCGTCGCGATCCGACGGAGTCGAGCGGAATAAAACGGAACGCAGGGGCCGATACCGTTCCGGAAGGCCGCGCATTGGCGTTTTTCACGCCGACCCCCTATAATGGGCTGCGTATGGGTTCGGAACGAGCGTAGAGGAATAACGGGCATGGCGCAGGAATTCGACACGATCGAGCAGGCCATCAAGGACATCAAGAAGGGCCGCTTTGTGATCCTGGTGGACGACGAGGATCGAGAGAACGAAGGGGACCTGGTGATGGCGGCGGAAAAGGTCAACCCGCAGTCCGTCAACTTCATGGCGAAACATGCCCGTGGCTTGATCTGTCTGGCGCTGACGCCGGAACGGGTGGAGGAATTGCAACTCCCGCCCCAAGCCGCCGAGAACACGGCGACGTTTGGGACCGCCTTCACCGTGTCCATCGATGCGCGGAAGGGCATTACCACCGGCATTTCCGCGGCCGACCGTGCCACCACGATCCACACGGCCATCGACCCCAAAAGCAAGCCGGCCGATCTGGCCAGGCCTGGCCATATTTTCCCGCTGAAAGCTCAGAAGGGCGGAGTGCTCAAACGGGCGGGGCAGACCGAAGGCTCCGTGGACTTGTCCAGGCTGGCCGGACTCTACCCGGCCGGGGTCATCTGTGAAATCATGAACGAAGATGGGACGATGGCGCGGGTGCCGGAATTGATGGAATTCGCCAAGCGACACAAGATCAAGCTGGTGACGATCAAGTCCCTGATCGAATACCGCATGCATCGGGAAACCTTCATCAAACGGATCGCGAGCGCTAAGCTCCCGACAATTTTCGGCGAGTTCGATGCCGTAGTCTTCGAAAATGAGGTGGACGGCGGCACGCACATCGCTCTGGTCAAGGGGAGGGTGGAGGACGGGTCCCCCTGCCTGGTGCGGGTTCACTCGGGTTGCTTGACGGCCGACGTGTTCGGATCGCTGCGCTGCGATTGCCGTGACCAGTTGCAGAGCGCCATGCAAATCATTGAAAAAGAAGGCCGCGGAGTGTTGCTCTATCTGAACCAAGAAGGGCGGGGAATCGGCCTGCTCAACAAGATTCGGGCCTACAAACTTCAGGATGAAGGCAGCGACACGGTTGAGGCCAATCTTCAACTGGGCTTCAAGCCGGACCTGCGAGACTATGGAATCGGCGCCCAGATCCTGGTCAATCTGGGGCTCCAGAAGATTCGCCTCATCACCAACAATCCGCGCAAAATCGTCGGCATCGGAGGCTATGGGCTCAAGGTGACCGAGCGCGTGCCGATCGAAATCGCTCCCCGCGCGGCCAACGAGCGCTACCTGCGCACGAAGAAAAATAAGCTCGGGCATATTCTGAATAAGGTTTAACCCTCTCTGCCCATCTAGTCCTTGCCAGTTTTTGGGCGAACCTGCTAAGGTGCGTCCGGACTTGCCTCATTGTTCACGGAACGCCGCCACACCACCGGGCTCGGCCCGGCTGAAGGTCTCTGCATGAAGCCGCTCGAAGGACAGCTCGACGCCAAGGACCTGCGATTTGGCTTGGTTGTCAGCAAGTTCAACGAGTTCGTGACCGACCGGCTTCTGGCCGGGGCGCTGGAAACGCTCGGCAAAGCCGGAGCGGTCGAGTCGGCGATCCAGGTGGTCTTGGTGCCGGGCGCTTTCGAGATTCCGCTGGTGGCGCGCCGCATGGCCCGCTCAGGACGCTTCGATGCGGTGATCTGTTTGGGCGCGGTCATTCGCGGCGAGACTCCCCATTTCGAATACATCAGCGCGGAAGCCAGCCGGGGCATCGCCCAAGCGGCCTGGGAATCGGACGTCCCGGTCGTGTTCGGCGTGCTGACGACGGAGAACGTGGAGCAGGCGCTGGAGCGGTCGGGAAGCGCTGAGCGCAACCGAGGCGCCGACGCGGCCAGAACCGCCATCGAAATGGCGAACCTGTTGCAACAGATGAAAGCCCTGGGCGTGAAGCAAGCTGCGCGCCGGGGCGCCGGGAGCAGGGCAAGGCGCTCGCGCAGCCGAAGGAAACGATGAGTCTGGTTGAGGGAGCATAGGCGAACGTCAATGGGCATTCGACGACAGTCTCGCGAGCGCGCCTTGCAAATCCTTTTCCAATGGGACGTTCATGGAAAGGGCGGCCATTGGCTGACCGATTTCGAGGCCCAGCACCAAGTCGAGCCGGAGGTGAAGCAGTTTGCCGACCAGCTCGTCGAGGGGGTCCTGACGAACCGGCCTGAATTGGACAAGCTGCTCGGCGCCCATGCGACGAATTGGAAAGTGAGCCGCATGCCGATCGTGGACCGCAACATTCTGCGGGCGGCGCTGTATGAGCTCTGTTATCTGCCCGACGTGCCGGCCAAGGTCACGGTCAATGAAGCGCTCGAACTGGCCAAACGATTCGCGGACGAAGAGACGAAAAAGTTCGTCAACGGGATTCTGGACCAGGTGCTCAAATCAGACCCACGTCTGGAGGCCAAGCGGGTGGAAGTCATGGCTGAACCAGTGAGGCGTGACGCGTAAACGATCGGAATGTTCAATGGCCAATGAGCAATGTTCAATTGAAAATTGAACACTGAACATTGTCCTGTGTGTGACATGGAAATGACGAGTCGCTAATGATTGAACGCTACACCCTGCCCGGCATGAAAGCCATCTGGGACCTTCGGCACAAGTATGAAATCTGGCTGGAGGTTGAGTTGCTGGCCTGCGAAGCCCTGGAACGGGCCGGAGAGGTGCCGCGAGGCGTGGCGGCCCGCATCCGGCGCAGAGCCAAGATCGATCCGGCGAGGATTACCGCGATCGAAAAGGTCACCAAGCACGACGTGATCGCGTTCCTCGAATCACTCGCCCTGCCGGTGGGAAAGGAAGTCCGGTTCCTGCACATCGGCCTGACCTCCTCGGACATCGTGGACACCTCGTTGGCCGTGCAGATGACCGAGGCCATGGACCTGATTTTGAAGGATGTCGAGGACCTGCTGGCCGTGCTCAAAAAGCGGGCGCTCGAGCACCGCGACACAATCATGGTCGGACGGTCCCATGGGATTCACGGTGAACCGATTTCCTTCGGGTTCAAGCTGGCCATCTGGTATGAGGAGGCGAAGCGGCATCTGGCTCGGCTGAAGGCGGTGCGGGAGGAGATCGCGGTCGGGAAGCTCTCCGGCGCGATGGGGACGTTTGCGCATCAGGGCCCCCACGTCGAAGCCTATGTCTGCAAGAAGCTGGGGCTCCAGCCGGACCCCGTATCCAATCAAGTGGTGCAGCGGGATCGGCATGCCGCCTACCTCTCGGCCCTGGCCCTGCTGGCGGCCAGCATCGAGAAGTTCGCCACCGAGATCAGGCACTTGCAGCGAACGGAAGTGCTGGAGGCGGAGGAATATTTCTCCGCCGGGCAAAAGGGCTCCTCCGCCATGCCCCACAAACGGAATCCCATTGCCTCGGAAAACCTCTGCGGCTTGGCCCGCGTCGTGCGGGCCAACAGCCTGGCGGCGTTGGAGAACGTGGCCCTCTGGCACGAGCGGGACATCAGCCACTCCTCCGTCGAACGGGTGATCATGCCGGACAGCACGATCCTGGCGGACTACATGCTGGTCCGGTTGACTGACCTCATCCAAAACCTCCTGGTCTATCCGGGGCGGATGCGGCGGAACCTGGACCTGACCGGCGGGCTGGTCTATTCGCAGCGGCTGTTGCTGGAGCTGGTGGAGCGAGGCGCCCAGCGCAAAGCGTCCTACGAAGCAGTGCAGCGCTGCGCCATGGAGGCCTGGAAGGGGAAGGCCGGGTTCCAGGATTTGGTCGGCAAGGACCCGGTGATCGGCAAGGCGCTGACCAAGGCGCAGATCGCCGCCTGTTTCGACCCCAAGTACTACCTGCGGCACCTGGACAAGATTTACCGGCGGGTCTTCGGCGCGGGAGCCGGTACAAAGCGGACAGGAAGAGGGCGCTCATGACATTGATGAAAGGCACGATGCTCTATGAGGGCAAGGCGAAGAAGATTTTTGAGACGGTGGACCCGGATCGTGTCATCCAATATTTCAAAGACGACGCCACGGCCTTCAACGCGCAGAAGAAGGGGACGATCGTCGAGAAGGGGATCGTCAACAACAAGGTCTCGGAACGGCTCTTTCGCCTATTGGAAGAAGGCGGGGTGCCGACGCATTTCGTCGAGCGATTGAACGACCGGGAGATGCTCACCAAGAAGGTCCGGATCGTGCCGATCGAAGTCGTGGTGCGGAACATCATCGCCGGAAGCCTGGCGAAACGCCTTGGGCTGAAGGAAGGGGAGGCAATTGCGCCGCCGATCGTCGAGTTTTATTACAAGAACGATGCGCTGGGCGATCCGCTGATTACCGAGGAGCATATCCGTCTGTTGAACCTCGCCGACCCGGGGATGGTCGGCCAAATCAAGGACCTGGCGCTCAAGATCAACCGGCTCCTGACGCCCTTCTTTCAGGAACGGACCATGATCCTGGTGGACTTCAAGCTGGAGTTTGGGCGGCACAAGGGGAGTCTGATCCTGGCCGACGAAATTTCGCCGGACACCTGCCGGTTCTGGGACCAGAAGACCAAAGAGTCCATGGACAAGGATCGCTTCAGGAAAGACTTGGGCAAGATCGAAGAGGCCTATCAGGAAGTGCTGAAGCGGGTATGTGGATGAAGATCAGGGGACGCATCAGTCGGCCTCTTGCTCGCAGAGCGCGCAATGAAGGCGCGCTCGCTCGATGCGCGCAGGTGAGGCCAACCGCCGCATCTCCTCGGAACAGCCCGATCTTTTGGGGGGAGTGAGAAGGGTGAAGCGGCTGGTTTTGAAATTCATGGAGCATGGGCTGATCTGGGCCATCGTGGTCTGGGCGGCGGCCGTGGCCTTGATGGCGATCAACACGGTTGACCTGTTTTGGCGTTGGTCGTTTCTAGCCTTGTCGGCCGGGGGGCTGGTCCTGGCGGCGGTCATCAACTGGGCGAGGAAAAAACTGGTGCTGATGGCGCAAGCGCAGAAAGAAGAGAGCCGGTAGGAGGAAGGCGTGAAAGCGAAGATTCATGTGACGTTGAAGCCAGGCATTCTCGACCCCCAGGGGAAGGCCATCCAACATGCCTTGGAGACGTTGGGGTTCAAGTCGGCCGACAACGTGCGGGTGGGGAAATATATGGAACTGGACCTGGCAGAAAAAGACAAGGCTAAGGCTGAGGCTGAGGTCAAGGCCATGTGTGAGAAATTGCTAGCCAATACCATTATTGAAGAGTACCGATTTGAATTGACGAGTTAATTTTCAATGACGTGACCAAAAATTGAACACTGAACATTCAACATTGAGCATTGCCGTATGAACTTCGGCGTCATCGTATTTCCAGGCAGCAACTGCGACCACGACTGCATCCATGTCCTGTCGGATGTGCTCGGGCACAAGGCCATCCCGGTCTGGCACAAGGAGACCAAGCTGGACGGCCTGGATGCGATCGTCCTGCCGGGCGGGTTTTCTTACGGCGACTACTTGCGGACCGGCGCGATCGCGCGGTTCTCTCCGGTCATGGGGGCGGTGAAAGAGTTCGCCCATGATGGCGGGATGGTCCTGGGCATCTGCAACGGCTTCCAGATTCTGTTGGAGGCCGGCTTGCTTCCCGGCGCCATGTTGCGGAACCGGTCGCTGTCGTTCATTTGTAAGGATGTCTACGTGACGGTCGAGAATGCGGCGACGCCCTTCACCGGTCGGTGCCAACCGGGCCAGGTCCTGAAAATCCCCATCGCCCATGCGGATGGCAACTACTACACGGACGACGTCACCCTGTCCCAGATGAAGGCGGCGGCCCAGATCGTCTTTCGCTACTGTACCCCAGAAGGCAAAGTCACGCCGGAGGCCAATCCCAACGGGTCGCTGGACAATATTGCCGGCATCAGGAACGCAGCGGGCAACGTGATGGGCATAATGCCCCATCCGGAGCGCAGCGCGGAAGAGGTCCTGGGGAACGATGACGGACGCCTGATTTTCCTGTCCATGCTGGACGCGCTGCAGAAGGCCAAACTCAAGGCGGTCCTGACATAGCCGATGCACGCTATGGGCTGGAAGAGAAGCGGCTTGCCTCTGTGCCTATTGGCTGTCTGGTTGAGCCAGGGCGTCTCCGTTGCTGCCGCTCCCATCGAGACGGAGGGTTTGGGGCTGCCGTTGGTCTGTGCCATTGGCCAGACCTGTTGGGTGGCGAATTACGTGGATGTGGACCCTTCCGTGGAGGCGCGCGACTTCCGCTGCAATCGGCGAACCTATGACGGCCATGACGGAACGGATTTCGCCATCCGTGACCTGGCCGTGATGGCCCAGGGGGTGCCGGTGGTGGCCAGCGCGCCGGGCCTGGTGAAGAACGTGCGGGATGGCATGCAGGATGTCGCGTTGACCGACGAAGCCTCGCGCAAACGTATTGCCGGGCGGGAATGCGGCAACGGCGTCGTGATAGATCATGAAGGCAACTGGCAGACCCAGTATTGCCATTTGAAGGAAGGCAGTATCAAGGTCAAGGCGGGGGACAAGGTCGAGCGGGGCGGCCAGTTGGGCTTGGTCGGACTCTCCGGCAAGACGGAATTCCCCCACGTCCACCTGACAGTTCGCAAGGATGGAAAAGCCATCGATCCTTTCACCGATCGGCCGATGATCGCCGGTTGCGGGAAGGATGGGAAGCCCCTGTGGCGGGCGGATCAGCGCATCGAGTATGAGCCGGTTTCGCTCTACAACGTTGGATTTGCGACTGGGAAACCGGACAGCGAGGCAATCAGGAGCGGAAAGCGTGAGGAGGGGCCACTGGCGGCGACCAGCCCCGCCTTGGTCCTCTGGGTGGACATGTTGGGGGTAGTAGCAGGAGATCGGGTACAGTTCCGTATCATGGGGCCGGATGGCAAGCCCATGCTGGAGCAGGAAAACTCTGTGGATCGAACCCAGGCGCGACGCTTTGTTTTTGTGGGAAAGAAGGTGACCGCTTCGACTTGGCCGACTGGGACCTACACAGGCCAGGTGACGCTCACGCGCATGGTGGATGGAAAAGAAACGAAGCACGAGGCCACTCGCATGGTGGCGATTCAATGATTGAAGGGTACGGGAAGGGATAATGAAAGCCGAGACTCAGCCCATCACCAAAGACCTCATCGCGCAGCATGGGCTGTCGGACGAGGAGTACCAGAAGATCGTCGAGATTCTGGGGCGGGAGCCGAACCTGACCGCGCGGGAGCTGTGATTGTGACAGCGAGTTTGCTGAAAAGTAGAACAAAGGCCATTCGCAGGGCTGCGCAAGCCCATGGGGTCGCGCTGATGCGGGTATTTGGCTCTCATGCTTCGGGTGATGCGACAAGCGCCAGCGATCTGGACTTGCTCGTCACCCTTCGGCCGGATCGAGACTTGCTGGACCTAGTGGCGTTCAAATTGGACGTAGAAGATTTGTTGGGCTGTAAAGTGGATGTGGTAACAGAAGCCGGATTGAGCCCCTATTTACGCCGAGAGATCCTCCGAACGGCCAAGCCGCTATGAGAAATGCGACGGTCTACCTAAAGCATATTCGCGACGCCATTGCTAGGATCGAAAAATATACCGAGGATGGCCGGTCGGCGTTTTTCCAAAACACCATGGTTCAGGATTCTGTCATTCGGAACTTGGAAATCATCGGCGAGGCAGTCAAGAACCTTCCGGCTGAGGTGAAAAAGCAACACCCCGGAGTTCCCTGGCGGAGCATCACTGCGTTACGCAACGTTCTGATTCACGAATACTTCGGTGTCGATTTGTCGATTGTGTGGGGAGTTGTGTCCAAGCGACTCCCAGTCTTGAAGCAGCATGTCTTGGCGATGCTTTCAAAAGCCCAGCGGATTAAGAAGAAGGCTAAGTGAATGAAAATATTTGAGCAGCCCATCACCAAAGACCTCATCGCGCAGCATGGGCTGTCGGACGAGGAGTACCAGAAGATCGTCGAGATCCTGGGGCGGGAGCCGAACCTGACCGAGCTGGGGATGTTCTCGGTCATGTGGTCGGAGCACTGCTCTTACAAGAGTTCGCGTGTCCATCTCAGGAAGCTCCCGACGACCGGGCCGCGTGTCGTCCAGGGGCCTGGGGAAAATGCCGGGGCGGTGGACATCGGCGACGGGCTCTGCGCGGTCTTTAAGATGGAATCGCACAACCATCCGTCGTTCATCGAACCCTATCAGGGGGCGGCGACCGGTGTGGGCGGGATCATGCGCGACGTCTTTACGATGGGTGCGCGACCGATCGCGCTGCTGGATTCGCTCCGGTTCGGCCTGCTGGATAAGCCGCTCAACCGGCACTTGTTCAAGGGCGTGGTCGCCGGGATCGCCGGTTACGGGAATTGCATGGGCGTGCCCACGGTCGGCGGGGAAGTGGTCTTCAACGACATCTACAGCCAAAATCCGTTGGTCAACGCTTTTTGCCTGGGGATCGCCAAGAAAGACCGGCTCTTCAAGGGCCTGGCGGCCGGCATCGGCAACCCGGTGATGTATGTCGGGTCCAAGACGGGACGGGACGGGATTCATGGGGCCACGATGGCTTCGGATGCGTTCGACGAAGCCTCCGAAGCCAAGCGGCCGACGGTCCAGGTCGGCGATCCCTTCACCGAGAAGCTGCTGCTGGAAGCCTGCCTGGAATTGATGGACAAGGATTTGCTGGTCGGCATCCAGGACATGGGCGCGGCGGGACTGACCAGTTCTTCTTGCGAGATGGCGTCGCGGGCGGGGAACGGGATCGACCTGGATTTGACTGAGGTCCCGCGGCGCGAGCCGGGCATGACGCCCTACGAACTGATGCTTTCCGAGTCGCAGGAGCGGATGTTGATGATCGCCAAGGAGGGGAGGGAAGAAGAAGTCCTGGCGATCTGCAAGAAATGGGACCTGGACGCGGCGGTAGTAGGCCGGGTGACGAACGACGGCGTCCTGCGCGTACGCGACCAGGGCAAGGTGGTGGCGGAAATTCCCGCCAAGGCCTTGGCCGAAGACGGGCCCCGCTACGAGCGGCCCAACGCCCCGCCTCCCTATCAGGAACATCTGCAATCGCTCAATCTGGACGTCCTGCCGGACGTGAAAGATGCGACGGCGGCACTGCTGTCGTTGCTGGAATCGCCGACGATCGCCAGCAAGGCCTGGGTCTATAGACAGTACGATCATATGGTGCGGACGAACACGCTGGTGCGGCCAGGGTCGGATGCGGCGGTGGTGCGGATCAAGGGGACGAACAAGGCCCTGGCCATTGCCACGGACTGCAACGGACGGTACTGCCTGTTGAATCCCTACGCGGGCGCGGGCATCGCCGTGGCGGAAGCGGCGCGCAATCTGGTCTGTTCCGGCGCCCTGCCGATCGGCCTCACCGACTGTCTGAACTTCGGGAATCCCGAGCGGGCGGACATCATGTGGCAGTTCATGCTGGCCATCGAAGGGATCAAGGATGCCTGCGAGGCCTTCGGCGTCCCGGTGGTCAGCGGCAACGTGAGCTTTTACAACGAGACCAACGGGCTCTCCATCTATCCGACGCCGATCCTAGGCATGGTGGGGCTGATCGAGCCGGCGGACCGGGCCACGACCCAATGGTTCAAGCACGCGGGGGACCGGATCATCTTACTCGGAACGACGAGGGACGACTTGGGCGGGACCGAATATCTGCGGGTGGCGCACCATCGGGAGCAGGGTTCGCCGCCGTACCTGAGCCTGGAGGCGGAAAAGGCGCTGCATACCTGCGTGCTTACGTTAATCGGGGAAGGGCTGGTCCAGTCGGCGCATGATTGCTCCGACGGAGGGCTGGCCGTGGCCCTGGCTGAGTGCTGCGTGTCCCCGCCTGGGCTTCGACTCGGCGCTGTGGTACGATTAGAGCCGAACGGGCTTCGTCGGGATGCGCTGCTGTTCGGCGAGAGCCAGTCGCGGGTGGTCCTGTCGGTCAAGCCGTCTGTCGCCGAACAGGTGCTTAATAAGGCCGAGAAGATGGGCGTGCCGGCGGCGGCCATCGGCTCGGTGCAGGGGAACCGGCTGGTGATCGACGTGGCAGCCGATCATTGGGGCCCCGGTTGCCAAATCGACGCCGATCTTGAGACGCTCTTTGACCGCTGGGGCAACAGTCTCGAACGGGCGTTGGAACAATCGTAAGGCGTTAGGGGTTAGGCGAATGGGTCACACACCAATGAATCTTCCCCATGCTTCACGCTTCACGCCTGACGCTTCACGTCTGCCATTGATTACCCCAGACAAATTCCACGATGAGTGCGCGGTCTTCGGCATCTACGGCCACAAGGAAGCGGCCAACCTGACCTATCTCGGCCTCTATGCCCTGCAGCATCGGGGGCAGGAGGGTTCCGGCATCGTCTCGTCCGACGGCGAGCATTTCCACCAGGAAAAAGGCATGGGCCTGGTGGCCGACATCTACACCAAATCGGTGCTGAGGCGCCTGCCCGGGCCAAGGGCCATCGGCCACAATCGTTATTCGACCGCGGGCGGGAGCAACCTCAAGAACGTCCAACCCCTGACCGTGAACTTTGCCTTCGGCAATCTGGCCCTGGCGCACAACGGCAATCTCATCAATGCCCAGATGCTGCGGAACGAGCTGGAAGCGTACGGCGCGATCTTCCAATCCTCGACCGACAGCGAGGTGATGATTCACCTGATGGCCCACTCGCGCGGCGATACACTCCTGTCACGGATCATCGATGCGTTGAGCCAGGTGCGGGGCTCCTTCTCGGTCGTGCTGTTGACGGACGACGCGGTGATCGCTTGCCGGGACCCCCACGGGTTCCGCCCCCTGTGCCTGGGCCGGCTGAAGGACAGTTGGTTGGTAGCGTCCGAGACCTGCGCCTTCGATCTGATCGGGGCGGAAGCGGTGCGCGAGATCGAGCCGGGCGAACTGGTGGTGTTGAACCAGGATGGGGTGAAGAGCTATATGCCCTTCACCAAGACCGACCCGGCCAAGTGCGTGTTTGAGTACATCTATTTTGCCAGGCCGGATAGCAAGATTTTCGGGGACCGGGCGGTCTATCTGACGCGCAAGGCGCTGGGGCGGCAGTTGGCGAAGGAGGCGCCGGTCAAGGCCGACATCGTGATCCCGGTGCCGGACTCGGGCGTGCCGGCCGCGCTGGGCTTCGCGGAAGGCTTGGGCATTCCCTTCGAGAACGGTCTGATCCGAAACCATTATATCGGCCGGACCTTTATCGAGCCGGAACAGGCCATCCGCCATTTCGGCGTCAAGATCAAACTGAACGCCGTGTCCGAAGTGTTGGAGGGCAAGCGTGTGGTGGTGGTGGACGACTCGATCGTGCGCGGGACGACCAGCCGGAAGATCGTCAAAATGCTCCGCCACGCGGGGGCGCGCGAGGTGCACATGCGGATCAGCTCACCGCCGATCGTCTCACCCTGTTTTTACGGAATCGATACGCCGACCAAGAAGGAGTTGATCGGCTCCAGCCACACGATCCAGGAAATTCGCAAGTACATCACCGCGGACAGCCTGGCCTATCTGAGTCTCGAAGGGATGTTGAACGCCTCGCCGGGGAACCCCGGCCACTACTGTAACGCCTGCTTTACCGAGAAGTATCCCATTCCGTTCACAAAGGCCGAAGAAATGCAATTGGGCCTTTTCTGACGCGGTTTTCCCGCCATCATTGCTGTTGCCCCTGAAAATTCTCGCGTGCTAGGATAACCGCAGAAGATGGAGCGTATGGCATATGGTCGATAGCTGATGGCTCCGGACGAGAAATCTTGTTCCGCTCTCTGATCCATTCCCGCCATACGCCATCAGCCGTCCGCATCTGGTTTTGGGAAGGAGGCTGCGATGAAGCGTTCTCTGACGATAGGACTGGCGGTCGCCTTGCTGGCGGTCGCAATCACGACGGTCATGGCCAAGAGCTATTTTAAGATCGGGGAGAAAGCGCCAGGCTTTGCCTTGACCGCCATCGGCGGCGAGACCGTGTCGCTCGACAGTTTCAAAGGCAAGGTGGTCGTGCTGGGGCTGTTCCATATCTGCGAGCCTTGCCTGATGCAAGGGACCAACCTGCAGAAGGTCCACGAGGCGACCCAGGGCAAGCCGGTGGCGGTCGTCGGGGTCAATTCCTCGGGCGATTCGAAGGAGAACGTGCTGGAGTTCCTGTCGGCCTTTCCGGTCAAGGTGACCTACCCCTATTTGATCGATCCGAAGAAGACGACGGATAAACTGTATGGCGGGGGAAAGTTCATCCCCAACGTGTACATCATCGACCAGGAGGGGGTCATCCGCTGGCAGCGGGTGGGAAATATGGACCTGGCCGGGGCAGACCTGATCCTGCAGGAAGTGAATAAGTTGCTGGCCGGCGGAGCCGGAAAGAGCGGCCTGTAGGGATTGCGGTTCGTTGCAGAGAAGGGATACGCCTCGATGGATGAGATAGAAGCGGGGAAGCAGAAGTTTCTCGGCCTGGTCAAGGAGATCGACGCGGCCGTTCAGGTGGTGATTCCGGTGACGCCGTCGAACAGCATGTTCCTGGTCTCGCTTACCAAGGGGGGCAATCGGAAGTTCATCACCGTGCCCGAAGACGACATCCTGGACCTGCCCAACGAAGCCGACATTCTCGCGAAGGTGACGAAGGTGGTGAAAGACGCCATTGCAGCTCTGTAAACAAGAGCTGATAGCCGATGGCTGATAGCTAATGGGTCCGAGACGGACATGAAACAACTCCTCCCCGGCATCTGGCAATGGTCCTGGTTCTCGGAAGAGAAGCAGATGAACTTCAACGGCCTGTTTATGTTCGTGGGGGAGCATCGAGTGCTGGTAGATCCGCCACCCATGGGGTCGGAGGACAAACTCCAGATCAGGAAAAGCGGCCAGTTGGATTATATCTTGCTCACGAACCGGGACCATGAACGGGAAACCGCCGTCTGTCAGGCCGAGTTCGGCTGTCAGATCATGGTGCCGGAGGCCGATGCGCCGCACATGACGATCAAGGCCAACAAGACCTACAAAGACGGGGAATTGCTGCCGGGCGGTATCTGGGCGATTCATCTCAAGGATCAGAAATCGCCCGGCGAGTCCGCGCTTTTTCTGCAGCAGGGGAAGGGAATCTTGATCCTGGGCGATGCCTTGATCGGGAAGCCGCCCGGATCGCTCACCATGCTGCCGGACGAAAAGTATGCCGATCCGACCAAGGCTCGGGAAGGGCTCAAGCGGCTTCTGAAGTATAACTTCGAGACCATCCTCGCAGGAGACGGAGCCTCTATCCTCACCGGCGCCAAACAGGTCCTTGAGCGGACCCTGCTCGTTTGACCATGCAGCCGACTCATTCCGAACAGCTCAATCGCCAGGGGAACGATTTTTTCTCGCACGGCCATTACACCGAGGCCTACGTCTGCTACGCCAAGGCCCTGGATTACGACCGGATCACGGGGGACCGCCGGGCGTTGGTTGCGACGCTCGGCAACCTGGGGAACATCTGTGCGGTGAGCGGGCGGCGGGAGCAGGCCCAGGCCTACTACCAGGAAGTGCTCGAACTGCAAAAAATTCTGGGAGACGACCGGGGCATCGGCACGACTCTGGCTAACCTGGGGAACCTGCGCGCCGACGCCGGCGAATGGAATCGGGCCCGCGCCTATTACCTGGAGGCGTTGGACATCATGCGGCGGTCCCGCGATGAACTAGGGCTGGCCGTGCTGTTCTCGGACCTCGGTTTGGTGGCCCGTGAAACGGGGCAGTGCGAAGAAGCCCTGAGCTATTACGATCAGTCCCTGGCCTTGATGCGCCGATTGAACGATCAGGGCGGCATTGCGGATGCCTGGCGCATGATGGCCAGAACGCATCTGGTGCAGAAACATTATGAGGAAGCGCTTGCCTGTTGCCAGACGAGCCAGGCGGTGGCGGAACGGAGCGGCGACGAGTTGCGGACGGGAGGCGCGAGATATGTGATGGCCCAGTGTTACGAAGAACTGGGGCGACTCAAAGAAGCGGCCGAACTGCTGGCGTTGGTCGTGCAAATGGATCGCAAGTATCAGTTGCCCAAGCTGGATGAAAACACAAAGCGCTTGGAAAAATTGCAGACTCGCCTGGCCGGCAACGGGCACGGTTAGGTGATGCCGGGAGAGAGGGGGGCATGAGCGAGGGCTGGGCGGAGACGCGCACGCAGTTGTGTCGGCGAGATCCGGCCTTCTATGAGCTGGAGCCGGGCGGAGCGCTGGCCTTGGCGCTGGACGACGAAAATTGGATGCTGGAGCTGACCCCGGACGGCCGCGTGATTTGCCAGACGGGCATCGATATGGACGACGTCAAAAGCCTCTTGTCCGACGGCACGCCCGAGGATTTGGGCACCGATGAGCTGGCCAAGCAGGCCAAGTACTATTTGCAGCCGATGGTCGCCAAGGTCCGGAAAGCCTTCCTGAACGCCGGTTTCGAGGAAGCGACCGAGATGACCGACGCATATGTGGCGGTCATGTTTCAGCGACCGGTGAACTTGGCGAAGCTGGAGGACGTGACGGAAGCCGTCCGCTGGTGTAAGCAGCAATTTGCCAACAAAGCGTGAGGCGTGAGGGGTAAGGAGTGAGGTGAGACAGAAATCTTGTCGCCTCACGTTTCGCGCCTGACGCCTCTCCAATGTGCCTATGACGCCTATCCGCACGTTCGAGGATTTTCGAGACGCGGTTTCCGCCTATCGGTTGCCCCGGATTCTGATCACGGCCCTAGAGCTGAATCTCTTCACGGTGATCAGCGGGCGGTCCTGGACGGTTCCGACCCTGGCCCGGCGGCTCCGCGTGAGCCGGCGAGGACTCGACATCCTCTGCCGGAATTTAACCAGCATCGGCCTGCTCAAGAAACAGGGGAGCAGTTATCGCAACGGGCCGCTCGGTTCGGGCGAGCTCAATGCCAAGAGCCCCCGATATCGAGGGGCCTATCTCCGTCTTCTGAAAAATCATTGGGTGGACTGGTCGCACTTGACCGAGCAGGTCCGGTCCGGCAAGCCGCTGGAAGACGACGAGCCGGACGCGGCGGCCTATCGGAGGGAATTTACCTGGGCCATGCATCATCGGTCGATGGAGGTGGCCCCCAAGGTTGCGGCTCAAGTCGATATCAAAGGGGCGCAGACCTTCTTGGACCTGGGCGGCGGCCCCGGCACCTACGCGCTGGCCTTTCTGGCAAAGAACCCCAGGCTGCAGGCGACGGTAGCCGATCGGGCTCCGGCGCTGGAGGTGGCGCGCGAGATCGCGGCCACGGTTTCCCAGGGAAATCGGCTGTCCTATGTGCCGGTGGATTTTGTGAGGCAGACGATCCCGGGCACGTACGACGTGATCTGGTATTCCAACGTGCTGCACATCTACTCGCCGGAAGAGAACCGACAAGTCTTTCGCCGGGCCGCCGCCGCGTTGAATCCGGGCGGGCGTCTCCTGATCCAGGATGCCTTCCTGCAGGATGCCGACGGACTCTATCCGCAGGAAGCCAACTTGTTCGCCGTCACCATGCTCCTGTTCACGAAGCGTGGAAACACCTACACGGTGAAGGAGACGACGACCTGGCTCCGCTTGGCGGGATTTGTCAGGGTCCGGCCGGTCCAGCTCCGGGCGGGGACAGGGGATTGGGACGGGGGGATTCTGGAGGCCTCGCTGCCGGTCCGACGTCCAAGAAGCCGCGCCCGCCGAGGACAATCAGCAAAAAATTCATCAGCCCGCTCGCGCCGCTGATCAGCAGCGCTTCAACCCCAGCGTCGGTCTTGGTCAGGTCTTGCACCGCCGTGGAGATATCCAAGGCCAAGCCTACGGTTCCATACATGACTCCCGCCATCAAGGCCCAGCGGACTTGGGCCAGCAGCAAGCCCATCAAGATCAGCGGCAGGCCGTAAAGAAACCCGTATCGGATGAGGTGTCCGCCGGCTCCCGATCCTGGCGTGGCAAAAACGGCCAATGCGATTAGGATGGCGAGCAGGAGGGCCATGATTCGAGGGATGGACATGGGGCGACTATAGCAGGATGTTGAAACAGGCATCCAGCTTTGTTCTCGGTCGCTCGAACCCCGCAACGTACTTTTTCAGTACGCCTCGGGGACCTCGCTTCCTGCGGCCTCGCTGGCCTGCCTGTTTGACCATCCTGTGGGGTCTTGAGGTAAGATTTCGCTGAATCCATGCGGCAACAGTTGCCTGATGGCAGCGCGACTGCTAGTGTGAAGGCCTCTGCAGGGAGGAGCATGGGGCAGATCGTCCAGAAGGACGGCGAGAGCCGGCCGGAGCGCACCCTGATCTATGACGGCGAGTGCCGCCTCTGCGTCACCGCAAAAGCCGGCCTGGAGCGGCTTGGCGGCGAGCCAACGGTTCGCTTCATCCCGTATCAGAGCGAGGAGGCGGCTTGTCATCTCGGCGCCGACTACAGGCCGGGCCGGCCGGATGTGGCGTTTCTGGTCGAACGGGATGGTCGGATCAGCCGGGGGCTCGATGCCTTCCTCCCGTTGCTTCCCGGTTTGCGCGGCGGGCGTTTCTGGCTGGCGCTGCTCAAAGTTCCGCTCGCGCGCCCGTTGGCTTTGCTCGTCTACCGTATCGTGGCCCGCTATCGGTACCAACTCTTCGGGCCGGTTTCTTTTAAAGACATCCCATCGGGTTAGGCGCTTGTGCGCGGATTGGACACCCTCTATTCTCTCACGACACATCTTCACGCACAGAGGCGGGAATAGGACGTTATGGACCCGATCATGTTTCTTGGCTTGGCGGCGGGCACACTTACCACCATCGCGTTTTGCCCGCAACTGATCAAGACCTGGAAAACCAAGTCGGCGCGGGATATGTCGTTCGGCATGCTAGCGACCTTCTGCACCGGCGTATTCCTGTGGCTTGTCTACGGCCTGCTCATCCATTCCATCCCGGTCATCGTGGCCAACGTCGTCACGCTGGTGCTGGCCGGGGCCATTTTGGCGCTCAAAATCAAGTACGGATAAGGCAGCAAGGGGAGTACAAGGCGGGGAGGCTTCCGTGAAGCCGGCCGGGTCGGCTACCTGGACTGGGCCGGGAGGATGACAATTGGGATGTCTCGCTGCTCGTCGCCGCCGTCGTCGCCCCGGTTTTCCCCTACACTGTAGAGCTTGTCCGATGCGGCGGACCAGAGCATGGGGAAGCCGGAGAACGGATCGTAGAATGCAGACCCGGCTTGGACGATGCGGGAGGCCATCGGAAGATCCCGTCCCGGCCGGTGCAATCTGGCGTGCAGGGCGGTCAGCTTGAGCCGCGCGTCGGTGCGCAACAGCCGGTCCGCAAAGGGAGCCCAGGCCGGCTCCGGCACGGAAGCGAAGAAATTGTCGATCGGATTCACGAAGTGATCCAGAATCCGGCGGTGGGTCAGCCGAGCCATGTCGAGCAGTTTGGGAAATGGGCTGTTCGGCTGATCGGCCGCTTTGATCGTGGCTTCGCAAAAGGCGGCATAGATATTCAGCGTCCGTTGCCTCTGCATGGGGGAGCGGGAGAACATGTTGGCGGGGATGGGCTGTTCGACCGATTGAAACGAGTCGGCGGCCATACCGGCCAGGGCGGCGGTCCAGCGCTGCTGGGCGTCCGATTCCGGCTGAAGCTGCGCCGCTGCGCTCGTCAACGGATGTTCGAAGAGCGAGACCCCGACCATGAATTCGTTTTGGATGGGCCAGCGCAGGGATCGTTCCGTCGGCGTCAGGGGGCGCACCAACGGGTCCAAGCGCGGGAGGAGCGCCACGTCGAAGTCGGGGAGATTGAGCGCTTCGGATACGAGAGCCGCATCTTCATCCACGATCGCGGCGGCAAAAACCTTGAGATGCAGGGTTTTTGCATTGGCCAGGACCCCGCGCCAAGCCGCAAGATCTTTGCCCAGCCGGTCAAGGGCGGTTGACGTGTCCTGTGCCCAGGCTTCCACTAAGTACAGCCGGTGCGCGGCATAGAGATCCGCCAGTCTGGGGGTTCCCGGGTGGCCATAGCCCCAATCGTCAAACGGGAGCGTCACCCATTGACGATAGCGGTCGATCAGAAGGGCATGGGGAGGCAGCAGATTTTTGGCGGGATCGGCCAGAGCGCGGAGCTGGTTGATCGCTCCCGCCGGGGCCTTGGCCCGCAGCGTCTCCAGTGTCTCTTCCGCAATCCGCATCTCCGACCGGGACTCTTTGCCGTAGTCGAAGGGACGATGCCCGCGATCGCTTTCCACTTCCAGCCACATGTCGTGGCCCACGTGCACCGGGTCGGCCGTGGGGCTTGCCGAAAATCCCAACAGGAGAAGATACGCGTTGCTCTTCGGATCTAAGGCGGTCCGTGGCGGTGACGTCAGTAAGGCCTTGTAGGCCTCGCTCGGCGGCTCGCCGGTGCCGAGCCATATGCTCCGCACGAGATCGAGCAATATTACAAGGAGCGCGAGGAGAACGATGAGGAGGAAAGGCTTTTTCATGAATGGCTAGATCGCCGGCTGCTTCCCTCTTCGCGTCGGGGGCCGCGGGCCAGTGCATGGGCCTGACAGGGTGCATATTACTGTGCTTGTGTCTGCGAGTCCAATGATCGCACGATTTTTTGCGATGCGGAGAGACGACTGGGGTGAGCGGGGCCGTTGTAAGTGAAGGCACGGCAGTTCGGCAGTGGCGGACGAAGCGCACGCGCTGGAAATTGGCCTTGACAGGAGTCCGAGCCCTCCCCTAGAGTGGGCCCCACAAACCATAACCTCCGGGTCAAGGGAAGAGGGTGCAACTCCCTCGCGGTCCCGCCGCTGTAATGGGGACGAAACCCGCGGAAGCCACTGTCGGTAGGACGGTGACGCGTGACGAGTGATCTGTGATCGGTTCAGAGCTGAGCAAGAAACTCCTCTGACGCATCACGCATCACACATCACCGATCACGGTTTGAAGATGGGAAGGCGCGGGGAGTAGAGTCGAACCCTAAGCCAGAAGACCTCCCCGGAGCATGACCGTCTTTCCCTCGTGGGCTGGGGAAAGGGTGAGGGTGAAGAAGCGGGTGCAATCCTCAGGGTCTTTCAGGCCTTGGGGATTTTTTGTTTGCAAAACCGTCCACAGCAAGGTTGCGCCCTGATTGGGGCCTGGTGCTTCTGCCTGGTGTTGTTAGGGACTACCGGTGTTGCGCAGGCCGTTGAGAGTGACGATATGGCGCTGAAACGGCGGCAGCAAGGCATCCTGACGGGCATGCCGTTCATGGCCAACCTGGCCTCGCGGACCTTTGTAGACGACTTGGGCCGCAAGCTCTACCTGGCCAAACGGCCCACCCGGGTGGTCTCGCTGGCGCCCAGTATGACGGAAATCCTGTACAGCCTCGGGCTCGATGAGGAAATCGTCGGAGTGACCGATTACTGCGATTATCCGCCGCAGGCCCGCGCCAAACCAAAAGTCGGATATTCGAACCCGAATCTGGAGTCCATCGTCGCCTTGAGGCCGGACTTGGTCCTGGCCCCCAGTACATTTCTTCGGGCGGATACGCTGGCCAAGCTCGAACAGCTCAAAATTCCCACTTTCATTCTGGAGGCCAAGGCCATTGAGGAAATTCCCTCCCATGTCCAGACCATCGGACGCATGATGGATCGTGCCCAGGCAGGCGATCGGGTGGCCACCGAGATGCGACGGCAGATTGCGGCGATCAGGGCCACGGTGCAGGAACTCCCGCCTCTGCGCGTGCTCTATGTCCTGAATACCCAGCCGCTCATTACGGTCGGGCCCGGGAGTTTCATCCATCAAATGATCGAGCTGGCCGGCGGCGTCAACGTCGCCGGCCGCGCGCAGATGCCGTACCCGCGCCTCAGCCTGGAAGAGGTGCTAAAGGAAGATCCGGAATTGCTGATCTTTCCTATCGGGTCGGCGGAATCGATTCCCCAGAATGAGCAGCAACAGTGGCAGCGATGGACCACGCTCTCGGCGGTCAAGCACCGGCGGTTTCATCAGATCGCCGCCGATCTACTGAACCGGCCTGGTCCCAGGATCGCCCAGGGACTGGAGGCCTTGGCCCGGATCATCCATCCGGAGGCTTTCGCGCAGGGGCCTGGGCCGTAATGGGACTCATCACCGGACAGACTCAATCGGAAGAACGAAGGGCCGTGGTGTCGGCGCCCGTGGTGCCGGCAGGGGAAGTTGCGGCGCCGATGCCTACTGCGCCGGTCGGGTTATCCAGGCTGTCGCCCCTGCGGTGGCAGCTCACCCTGTCGGCCTTGACTGCGGTCGCCGTTCTCGTGCTGCTGATCTGCCTGCAATTCGGCGCGGAGCGCATTGACCTTGCCGAAGAGATTCGCGTCGTAGGCTTGGCCGTCCGCGAAGGGCAGGCGGGAATCGAGTCCGCCGGCGCAACCGGCGTGATCCTCATGCAAGTGCGACTGCCGCGAGTGCTGTTGGCCTTCATGGTCGGCGGCTGTCTGGCGGCCGTCGGCGTGGGACTCCAAGCCTTGCTGCGCAACCCCCTGGCCGACCCCTACGTGCTCGGCATTTCCAGCGGGGCGGCGCTGGGCGCCGGGTTGGCGATCCTGTTCGGGTTGACGGGCACCGTCCTGGCCTTTTCGGCTCTGCCACTGTGCGCCATGGCCGGAGGGTTGCTCTCCGTGCTTGTGGTCTACCGTATCGCGACCGCGTATGGGTATCTGCCCATCCATACCCTATTGTTGGCCGGTGTCATTCTCAATGCCGTTTTCTCCGCGCTGGTGATGTTTGTGACGTCGATCATGGAGCCGAATCGCTCGTTCGGCATGATGTCCTGGCTGATGGGCACGTTGACCGCGCCGGACTATCCGGCCATGCTTGTCTTGGCCGGCTATCTCATGGTCGGCCTATTCGTCTTGTTCCGCCAGGCCGCCTCGCTTAATCTCCTCACGCTCGGGGAAGAGTCGGCCCGTTCGCTCGGCGTGGATGTTGAGACCGTCAAGAAGACCGTGTTCTTTACCTCGGCGCTATTGACGGGCGCAGTCGTGTCGGTCAGCGGGATGATCGGGTTTGTTGGCATGGTCATTCCGCATGCCATGCGTCTGCTCACTGGCGCCGACCACCGGCTGCTCTTGCCTGCGTCCGCCCTTGTGGGAGGCTTGTATCTGATGGCGGCCGATACGATCGCGCGCACACTGCTGGCTCCGACGGAGATTCCGGTGGGTGTGGTGACAGCCCTGGCCGGAGGGCCGTTTTTCATCTATCTCCTGACATCGCGGAAGGGCCGGTTGGCGTGAACATGAAAGAGACAACAGAGGTGCATGCCTATTCGGTGGACGGGCTCCGGTTCTCCTACGGCCATCCAGGTGGAAGCCGGTCGGTCAACGGCTGGGTTCTTGATGGTCTGACCTTCGATGTGCGCCCGGGAGAGATCGTCGGCGTTCTGGGTCCGAACGGGTCGGGAAAGAGTTCGCTGCTGAAAATTCTGGCGAAGGTGCTGCGTCCGCAGGAAGGTTCGGTGCGGTTGTTTGGCCGCGAGCTCCTGGGCATGCCGCAGCATGACGTGGCCAGAGCCGTGGCGCTGGTCCCTCAGGAGAGCCAGATCGCGTTTCCGTTCTCGATCACCGAAATGGTGTTGATGGGGCGCTTTCCCCACCATCGGCGCAACATCGGCCTGAGCGGTCTTGGCTGGGAAGGGCCGGAAGATATTCGCGTGGCGGAGGCGGCGATGCGGGAAACCGATGTGCTGCACCTGGCCCACCGTTCCATCACCGACGTATCGGGCGGGGAGCGCCAGCGGGCGATCATCGCCCGCGCGCTGACCCAGGAGCCGAAGGTCCTGCTCTTGGATGAACCGACGGCCTTTCTGGATCTTCATCACCAGTTGGATATCTGCTCGATCCTGCGCCGGCTCAACCAAGAACGAGGACTGACCGTGATTCTGGTGTCCCACGACCTAAATCTCGCCAGCCAATACTGCGATCGCCTATTGCTGCTAGACAGGGGGCGGACCGTACGCTTGGGGTTCCCTGAAGAGGTGATGACGCCGGAAGTCTTGGAAGAAGTCTATCGGTGTCGGGTCTTGGTGGACCGGCATCCGCAGTCCGGCTTGCCGCGTGTGACGCTGCCGGGCCGGCCGATGACGGAAGCGTGAAGCGTGAAGCGTGAAGCGTGAAGAAAGACGGGCGCTTTTCCAACAACGAGATACGAACGACGATATATGAGGTGCGTTTTTGAACGACGAGGAAGATGTGCCCACTCCTCGTTGAGGCAGATGGGGGGCACGCAAAATTGGAGGATAGGTCGAGAGGAGAGGCAAGCAGAACGGGGAAGATGGTGCAAGGCCATCACGGTACCGCCACTGTAAGCGAGGAGCAATCCCGCAAAACGCCACTGTCTTAGAGACGGTGATGAGTGACGAGTGATCAGTGATGGGTTCGGAGCCGAGCAAGAAGCTCCTCTGACTCATCACGCAGCACACATCACAGATCACGGTTTGAAGATGGGAAGGCGCGGGAGCGCAACGATCCGCAAGTCAGGAAACCCGGCTGCCGAGCTAGTTCACTCAACCCTTCGAGTCAAAGGGGAGGTGGGTTATGCGGAAGTTTGGCATTGGGCTGGGTTTGTTGTTGGTAGTGCTGAGTGGAGCCAGGATCGCACATGCGGCAGAAGAAACGCCCGTCGTGCAAACCGAAGAAGTCGTGACCAGTGCCACCAAGACGCCGGTACCGGTCAGTCAGCTGACCAGCGCCGTGGAGATCATCACCGGCGAAGAGATGCAGCGGCAGAAATTCAAGACGGTGGCCGATGCCTTGCGGCTCGCGCAGGGCCTGGCAGTCTTCTCCAACGGCGGGCCTGGAACCGATACGAGTGTGCGCATCCGAGGGGGGGGCGCAACACAGACCCTGGTGTTAATCGACGGGGCCATCGTCAATAGTGCGACGACCGGCACCTACAATTTCGCCAATCTGACGACCGACAATATCGAGCGGGTGGAAATCCTGCGCGGCGCCCAAAGCATGTTGTGGGGATCGGATGCCATGGGCGGAGTCATCAACATCGTCACCAAGAAGGGCACGGGGGCCACCAACGCGAGTTCATTCTTCGAATATGGGTCCTTCAATTCCATCCGTGAGGGAGCGCAGGTGACGGGCAAGAAAGGCCTCGTGGACTTTTCTGCGGACCTGTCCCGTTGGGATTTTGCCGGATTTTCCGCGGCTGATTCCCGGCTTGGCGCGACAGAGCGGGATTCGTTTCGCAACTGGACGGCCTCCTCGCGGTTGGGCGTGGATCTGCCCAAGGATGGTCGCCTCGAGTTCAACTTCCGTTGGATGAACGGCTCGACCAGCATCGACAACGTGACGACGCCGTCCGATGTCTTTAATTCCAAAGTCAAAAGTCAGCAGTTCGTATTCGGCGGAAGCTACGATCAGGCGATCACCCATTGGTGGAGTCAAAAATTGACGCTGGCGCGGGCCGAGGAAAATGCCCCGTTTTTCCCAGGTAATCTTCAGCGCAATCTCATTACCGGTGCGCTGAGTGTCCCATCCGGGTCGCCGCCGAACACCACGCGAACGCTCAGCAACCGTCTTGAGTGGCAGCACAACATGCAAGTCGCCGATCCCCTGATGCTCACCTTCGGGTACCAGTTCCGCGAGCAACAGGGGAAGAACGATACACTTGCGAATAGAATCGTCTCGTCAAACGCGGGATTTGCCCAGGCTCAGTTGAACCTTTGGGATCGGGTTTTCGGCACGGCCGGCATCAGGCAGGACAACTACAACGTGTTCGGTGAGGCGACGACCTATCGGTTGACCGGCGGATATCTTCATAAGGAAACGGACACGAAGCTTCGAACGAGTTACGGAACCGGCTTCAGGGCGCCCTCGATCAATGAACTGTATTTCGCCAACTTCGGCAACCCCAATCTCAAGGCAGAGAAGAGCCAGAGTTTCGATGTGGGGGTGGACCAACAACTGTTCGGTAAACGATTAAAGTTGAGCGGGGGCTACTTCTGGAACCGGTATAGCAATCAAATCGTAACCACGTTCGATTCCGTGGTCTGCGCCCCGTTCAGTACCTTCAGCTTCTGTCCGCTCAACGTGGGCAATTCCTCGACCAAAGGCTTTGAAGCCAGTTTTGCATACAAGCAGACCATCGACCTGCCCTTTATCAAAGCATTCGATTTTCAGGGCCAGTACACCAATACGATGACGCGCGATCTGAGCAATGGGACCAGGTTGCCGCGCCAGCCGGTGGATCAGTGGAGTCTTCAGGCCGGGTACCAGCCCATCGACCCGTTGCACATCATTCTGACCGGCCGCTTCGTCGGTTCGCGGTTCAATACGACCCGGGATCGGCAGGGCATGCAGGCCTTCGACGTGTGGAACTTGACCACCAACTATACCGTGACCAAGCACATCGAGGCTTACGTGCGAGCGGACAATCTGTTTAACCAGCGCTACCAGGAAATTCTCAATGCCGGGACGCCGGTTCGTTCGATCTACTTCGGCGTGCGGCTGAACCATGACTTGTTTTCGTAGAGAGTAGGCGCTCATGACAGTACCTCGCCTTGTCATTGCCGGCACGCAGAGCAATGTCGGCAAGACTACCGTGACCCTGGCCCTGCTGGCCGCCTTGCGGCAGCGGGGCCGGAAGGTCCAGCCCTTCAAGGTTGGGCCTGATTACATCGATCCGGGGCACCATGCGGCTGCCACCTGCCGGCCCTCGCATAATCTGGACGGCTGGATGTTGACGGGCGACATCAATCGGAAGATCTTTCGCCGGGCTGCGGTCGGTGCGGATATCTCGATTATCGAGGGCATGATGGGGCTTTTCGACGGCAGCTCGCCGGTCAACGAGGTCGGCAGCACGGCCGAGATGGCTAAGTTGTTGGGGGCTCCGGTTCTCCTCGTCATTGACGGGAGCGCCATGGCGCGCTCGGCGGCGGCGATGGTCAGCGGCTATGCCAAGTTCGATCCGTCCCTGAAGGTGGCCGGCGTTCTGTTCAACCGGATCGGCAGCGAGGGCCATTTTCAGCTGCTTAAGGAAGCGGTTGAGGCGGAGACCAAGGTATCGGTCGTGGGCTATTTGCGGCCGGACTCAAGCCTCACGATCGGCGACCGGCATCTGGGCCTACGGACCGCGATCGAACAGGGCTCAACGGATCTCTATGACAAGCTGGGACGGGCTGCCGCCGAGACGGTGGACTTGGACAAGGTGGAAGCCCTGGCGCGGACGGCCGGCGACCTCAATGTTGAATGCGGAATGATGAATGATGAATTACTTGCGCATGGAACGGAAGGATCTTCCCGTTCATCATTCAGCGTTCAGCGTTCAGCGTTCAAGCCGGTGCGCATCGGAGTTGCCTACGACGCGGCGTTTTGTTTTTACTACCAGGAGAACTTGGAGCTGTTGGAGACGGAGGGCGCCGAGTTGATTCGGTTTTCTCCGATCAAGGATCAGAATTTGCCTGATGTGGACCTGCTTTATCTTGGCGGGGGCTATCCGGAGTTGTATGGCGAGGCGTTGGCAGGGAACAATTCCATGCGCCTGGCAATTCGGGACTTTGCCGAGCGAGGCGGCACGATCTACGCCGAATGCGGCGGCATGATGTACCTGACCCAGGCCATCCGCGACTTCGACGGGCGGGCCCACGAGATGGTCGGCCTGTTTCCGGCCGAAGCCGTGATGTGCAAGCCTGGGCTGACCCTGGGCTATCGTGAAATCGAGCTCGCGAAGCCTTGCGTGATCGGCCGGCCTGGCCTCAAGGCCCGGGGGCATGAGTTTCACTATTCCTCGCTCGTCTCCAGGGGGGCGCTCGACTATGCCTGTTCCGTGGCGGATGCGAAGGAACAGCCCCGATCTCCGGACGGGCTGGTGCGGGGCAACACGGTGGCCCTCTATGCCCATCTTCACTTTTCCAGCCAGCCGGCTGTGGCGCGATCGCTGGTGGCATCCGCCAGGGCCTGGCGCACGCAGGGCGCGGAGGGGAAGGGGGTGGCGTCGTGACGGACGATGCCGAGCATCAGGCCCGCATGCAACGCCTGAAGGCCTCCGTGGACCGGCGCATCGAGGCGGCCCAGGAGGAGAAGGGGCTGGTGATCGTCTACACCGGCGCGGGGAAGGGAAAAACCACCGCCGCCTTGGGCATGGCTCTGCGCTGTATCGGTCATGGAATGAAGGTGGCGATCGTGCAATTCATCAAAGGTGCGATCGATACGGCGGAGGAGCGGGTGCTGAAAAGCTTCGGCGAGCAGGTCGTCTTTCTGAGGATGGGTGAGGGCTATACCTGGGAGACGCAGGATCGGGCGCGGGACACCGACATGGCGCAGAAAGCCTGGGCTGCCGCGGTGGAGTTTCTCCGGAACCCGGCCTATGCGATGGTCATTTTGGACGAGTTCAACATTGCGCTCCAGCATGACTATGTCCAGCTTGCCGACGTGCTGCCGATAGTTCAGGCTAGGCCGCCCATGCAGCATGTGGTCATCACCGGCCGGGGGGCCAAGAAAGACCTGATCGAAGCAGCCGATCTGGTGACCGAGATGGGACAGGTGAAACATCCGTTTCGAAAGGGCGTCAAGGCCCAAAAGGGAGTCGAGTTCTAAACAGGAGGTTGAAAAAGCCCCCCAGCTTTGTTCTAGGTCGCTCGAACCCCTCAACGTATGGCAGAACTGGAGGCAAAGTACCTCTCCGCTCGCATGTGATCGAAGCGAGCGGTTCAAGCGAAGCTTGGTATGTACCTCCTCGGGGGCCTCGCTCCCTGCGGTCTCGCTGGATGGCCTTTTTGAACACCCTGGAGAAGTAGATGCAGAAACAATGCGCACAGTGCCGCCAAGAGTTTTCCTGCCAGCAGACCGGCGGCTGCTGGTGCGGGACGGTCCACCTGGATGCGACGCAGCTTGCCTGGATCAAGCAACAGTTTGCCAACTGTCTTTGCCCTACATGCCTGACGGCGGTTGCTACAGGCCGGCTCTCGGAGAAAACGGGTACCTGATGGCTCTGCCCAAGCTTGCATCGGTCGAACGGAACGGGCACTTCTCCGAGGAGGAGCGGGCCGCTGTCTATCGCGCTATTTTCGAGCGGCGGGATGTGCGGGAGAGGTTCCTGCCGACCCCCATTCCCGACGACGTGCTCGCCCGGGTGTTGCTGGCCGCCCACCATGCCGGCTCGGTGGGGTTCATGCAGCCGTGGAATTTTGTGGTCGTTCGCAAGGCGGCGACCAAGCGCGCGGTCAAGGACTTGTTCCGGCAGGCCAACGAGGAGGCCGCGAGCAAGTACAAGGGTGAACGGGCAGCCCTTTATCGGCGGTTGAAGCTCGAAGGGATCGAGGAAGCGCCGCTGTCCCTCTGCGTGACCTGCAGCAGGCAGAGGGGCGGGCGGCAGGTGTTGGGCCGTTCGACGGTGCGGGAGACGGACCTCTACAGCACCTGCTGCGCGATTCAGAATCTCTGGCTGGCCGCGAGGGCCGAAGGGATCGGCGTGGGCTGGGTCAGCATTCTGGACCATCAGGCTTTGAAGCAGGTGCTGGAGATTCCCAAGCCGATCAAGGTGGTGGCCTACCTCTGTCTGGGGTATGTCTCCGAGTTTGCGCGGCGGCCCGATCTGGAACGGGCCGGCTGGCGAAGCCGGTTGCCGCTGGAACAACTCGTCTACCACGAACGGTGGGGGCGGAATAAATAATGATGAATGCTGATCGATGCAGGAGAGAAATTCGGATCATCCCCATAGTCCATCATTCATCCTTCTGCATTGATTGTTAGGAGAAGAATGATGCGCATCACCAAAGTTTACACGCGCACCGGCGATGGGGGCAAAACCCGCCTGGCCGGCGGGCAACAGGTCTGGAAGGACAATCTGCGGGTGGAGGCGTATGGCACCTTGGATGAAGTCAACGCCTCGATCGGCCTGGCCCGGGTCTTCAATGCCGAGGTGGCCGAGCCCAAGACCGGACCGGTTCTTGAAGAGTACCTTCGGTGGGTGCAGAACAAGCTCTTCGATGCCGGGGGTATTTTGGCTACGGCTCCTGGCCAGACGTTTGCCAACATGCCACAGGTCACCGCGCAGGATGTGACGAAGCTGGAGCGGATGATCGACGCCTGTCAGAAGGATCTGGCGCCGCTCAAAGAGTTTATCCTGCCGGGGGGCGGCAAGGTGTCCGGCCACTTGCATCAAGCCAGGACGATCTGCCGCAGGGCCGAGCGGCTCTGCGTGAGGTTGGCCAGGGAAGAGCCGGTGGACGCCGTCATCGTGAAGTTTGTGAACCGCCTTAGCGACGCCCTCTTCGTGTTGGCCCGCTGGGCGGCCAAGAAGCAGGGAGAGCCGGAGTTTCTCTGGGAGCGGACCCGTGAGAACGCGGGAGGCAATAGGCGGTAGGCAGCCGACAGAGAAGCGGCTGCTTTTTGCTTACTGCGTTCTGCCGGGTGGAGGCAACGGATGGCGGCAAAAACGCTCATGGTCCAGGGCACTGCGTCCCACGTGGGCAAGTCCGTACTCGTGACGGCTCTCTGCCGATTGTTCGCGCGGCGTGGCGTTAAAGTTGCGCCCTTCAAAGCGCAGAACATGTCCAACAATTCCTTCGTCACGCCGGATGGAAGAGAAATCGGGCGCGCCCAAGCGGTGCAAGCGGCGGCTTGCCGGTTGGCTCCCAGGACGGATTTCAATCCCGTGCTGATCAAGCCTTCCGGCGAGCGGAGTGCCCAGTTGGTGGTGAATGGGCACGTGGCCGGGCAGTTGGAAGCCTCCGATTTCGGGCGCATCAAGCGCGACCACTGGCCGGCCGTGCGCGACGCCTTGGCCCGGTTGGCGGGGGAATTCGACCTGGTCATACTTGAAGGAGCGGGCAGCCCGGCCGAAATCAATCTGCGTGACCGAGACATTGTGAATATGGCTATGGCACGGGAGGCGCGGGCGCCGGTCATCTTGGCGGGCGACATCGATCGGGGCGGGGTCTTTGCGGCTCTGGTGGGCACGCTGGCTCTGCTCGAGCCTGAGGAACGCGCTTATGTCAAAGGATTTCTGATCAACAAGTTTCGCGGCGACGCGGACCTGTTGGCGCCAGGCGTGAAGATGGTGGAAACCCGGTGCGAGATCCCATGCCTGGGTGTGGTGCCCCATTGGCACGATCTTCAGGTGCCGCAGGAAGACTCGCTGGGATGGGAGGACCAGTCCTCTTGCTCTCGCTCGCTGCATGGTTCACCTTTCACGCTTCACGAGTTTTTGACGATCGGCGTCGTGGACCTGCCGGCCATCTCGAACTTCACCGACTTCGACGCGCTGGCCTGCGAGCCGGATGTTCGCCTGGTCCGGGTCGTCGGGCCGATCACAGAACCGCTCGATGCGTTGATCTTTCCCGGCACCAAGAATACGGCCGCAGCGCTACGTTTCGTGAAGGACCGGAAGCTCCATCTGGTCGCCCGGCAGGTGCTGGCCGCAGGCGGGAAAATAGTAGGACTCTGCGGAGGGTTTCAACTGTTGGGCAAGCGGATTCTCGATCCGGACTTGGTCGAATCGTCGGAGGGCGAGCTTGAAGGCCTGGGGCTGTTGCCTGTGACGACCAGTTTTGCTCGGGACAAGGTTACGGTGGGGGTGAGTGGACGTCACCCGGCGAGTGGCTGCCCGGTGGAAGGCTATGAAGTACACATGGGCCGCACCAGTTTGGACGCAGGAGCCGTCCCCTGGCTGGAAGTCCGGGCCGAGGGCGAGGCGGCCCTGAGGCCGGAAGGAGCCAGCTCGGAGGACGGCCTTGTGCTCGGGACCTACGTCCACGGTCTCTTCGATGCGGTGGCCTTTCGACGGGTCTTTCTCAACGGGCTCCGTGAGGTTCGAGGCTGGGCTGCCCTGCCGGTGCAGTCTGGGATGGCCCTGGATGAACAGATCGACCGGCTCGCCGATTTTATGGCCAAGCATCTGGACCTGACGGCGATAGAGGCGATGGTCGAACGGGGCCTCTGAAGCCGTGATCAGTGAAAGGTGAAGGGTGATGGGGAGGAAAAGAAAAGACAGCCAACCGTTCACGCATCACCCATCACGCATCCCCCATCACCGTCGAGGGGAGCGGCTGATCCTTGTGCTGGGCGGGGCCGCGTCGGGAAAAAGCGAAGCGGCCCTTGCGATGGCCGGTAACGTCGGCCCCAAGGCTTTCGTGGCAACCGGTCAGCCCTTGGATGATGAGATGGCTGAGCGTATCCGTCGGCACCAGGCCTCGCGGCAGGCAGACTGGCGGACCGAAGAAGTGCCGCTGGACCTGGCCGGTTGGTTCGACAAGCAGGGTCGGACCTATCGGACCATTCTCGTGGATTGCCTGACCCTCTGGTTGAGCAACCTGCAAGGCCGAAGCGTTCCCGAATCGCAGGTGCCGGCGCTGGTCTCCGAATTGCTGCGCGCCATCAGGGCCGTTAAGGCGAGGGTCGTGGTTGTCAGCAACGAATTGGGCCTGGGGCTGGTGCCGACTGAAACATCCTCGCGACGATTCCGAGACCTGGCGGGATCGGTGAATCAGCAGGTGGCCAAAGAGGCCGACGAAGTCTATTTCATCGTCAGTGGGATGCCGCTGCGGCTCAAGTAGCGCGTCGCGTTGCGCGACACCACTTACGGTGTTCGTAGCCGAGTCAGTCGATGGAAAGGTGCCTCTCCGGTCGCGTTTGATCGAAGCGACCGGCTCAAACGAAGTTTGGTATGGTACCTCTGGCGCGTCACTGCCGGGTGGTTGACAGTTCGAGCGTTTCTCTCGCGCCAAAGGGGAACGAAGTGACCCTGCAAGAAGCTATCGAGGCGGTCCGGCCGGGTGATCGGGAGGCCCAGGCTCGCGCGCAGGCTCGTCTGGATCGGCTCACAAAGCCGGTCGGGAGTCTGGGACGGCTGGAAGAACTGGCTGCTCGGTATGTCTCGATTACGGGCACGATTCCCCCTCCCATGCCGCGGGCCGCGATCTACACCTTTGCCGCCGATCACGGAATAGCCGGTGAGGGGGTCAGCGCCTACCCCAGCGCCGTCACGCCTCAGATGGTGTTGAACTTTCTTCGCGGAGGAGCGGCGGTCAATGTCTTGGCCCGTCACGTGGGGGCCGAGGTCCGGGTCGTGGACATCGGTGTGGCCTATGACTTCGGGCCAATGCCTGGATTGATCGGCCGGAAAATTGCCGCTGGGACCAAAAATTTTTCCGTGGAGCCGGCCATGAGCCGTGCCGAGGCCGAGCGCGCCTTGCTGGTCGGTGTGGAATTGGCTGCGCAAGCGGCGCAAGAAGGCATCGGTCTCATCGGCACGGGCGACATGGGGATCGGGAACACGACTTCCAGTGCGGCGATCACCGCCGCCGTGACAGGAACGCAGGTCGCCGTGGTAACCGGCCGGGGCACGGGCATCGATGACGAAGGGTATAGGCGCAAGGTGGCGGTGATAGAACAAGCCTTGGCGCGCCACCGGCCGAATCCTCACGATCCGCTGGATCTGCTGGCCAAGGTGGGCGGGTTTGAAATCGCCGGCCTCGCCGGGCTGATCATCGGGGCTGCCGGACACAGGATTCCAGTCGTCCTGGATGGGTTCATTTCCGGCGCTGCGGCGCTGGTAGCGGCGGCGTTGCAGCCGCTCTGCCGGGAGTATATGCTGGCCTCCCACCTCTCAGTGGAGCAGGGGCACCAGGCAGTGCTCCGCCACCTGGACCTCAACCCCCTGCTGGACCTGGATCTCCGTCTTGGCGAGGGGACCGGCGCCTGTTTGGGCATCAGCCTGGTGCAGGGCAGTCTCAAGATTCTGACCGAGATGGCCACCTTCGACGAAGCCGGCGTGTCGGAGCGTGAAAGGTGAAAGGTCAAAAGTGGAAGATGAAATGAGAAACGACAGGTCTTGATACGGAATTTATGAGTTTTCTTTCTTCCCTTTCACATTTCGCCCTTCACCTTTCACGTTCCTTTGTGATCGCCTGGCAGTTTCTGACCGCGATTCCGGTGGCCCGTTCCTGCGATGATCCGGAGCCGGGGGAACTGGCTTCGTCGATGGGCTGGTATCCGCTCATCGGCCTGATCCTGGGCGTGATCCTCGCGGTAAGCGATTTCCTGCTCGCCCAGGTCTTCTCGGACCATGTCGTGAACGGGCTGCTCATCGTCTTGTTGGTCGTCTTGACCAGAGGCCTGCATCAGGACGGCTTGGCCGATACCCTCGATGGGTTGGCGGGCGGGCGGAGTCCGGTGGAACGGCTGGCGATCATGCGGGACGGTCGGATCGGCGCGATCGGCGCCACGGGACTGGCCCTGGTCCTCGGACTCAAGTATGCGGGCTTGACGGACCTGCCGGACGAGGAACGACTGACCCTCCTGCTCTGTCTGCCGGCGGCCGGGCGATGGGCCATGGTGGTGAGCGCCATCTCGGCTCCCTATGCGCGATCCGAGGGGGGGCTGGCCCAACCGTTCATCGCGTACCTGTCGATGGGGCATGTGGCCTGGGCCTCCTGCACGCTGGGCCTTGCGCTTCTCTGGGCCGTCGGTCCGGTCGGCGCGTTGAGCTGCCTGGCCGTTCTCGGGATTGCGGTTTATGCCATGACCCTCTTCGCTCGTCGGCTTTTTGGCGGCATCACCGGCGATACGTTGGGCGCGGTCAATGAAATCGCGGAAGTCCTGTTTCTGCTGGCGGCCCCCCTGTTCCTCGGCGCGCCATGACTGCGTCAGCGCTGTTGCTCGCGTGTCTGATCGATGCACTGGTCGGCGATCCCCGTTGCTTTCCCCACCCGGTGCGGCTCATGGGCCGGTGCATCGTCTGGTATGAAACGTCGATCCGGCGAGTCGTGCAGAGCCCGGCTGGACTCAGGACGGCCGGGCTTGCGCTGGCGGTCTGTTTGCCGATCGGCGTCTGGGCTGCCGGGTGGGGCCTGATTCGACTGGCCGGGCTGGTTCATCCCCTGGCGGCGACCGGCGCGGAAATCTTGCTGGCGTATACCACGCTGGCCGTCAGAGACTTGGCCGACCATGCCGGCCTTGTGTTACGCGCGCTGCAGGGCGGTACGCTAGAGGAGGCGCGAGCCGCGGTCTCACACATCGTGGGGCGCGATACCGAATCCTTGTCTGAAACCGACGTGGTGCGGGCGACGGTGGAAACCATTGCAGAAAGCACGGCGGACGGTGGGATCGCTCCGCTTTTTTATCTGGCGCTGGGCGGGGCGCCCCTGGCGCTGGCCTTTAAAGCCGTCAGCACCTTGGACTCCATGGTGGGGCATCGCGATGCACGCTTTCGAGACTTCGGGTGGGCTTCAGCCCGCCTAGACGATGCGGCCAACTGGATTCCGGCGCGCCTGACTGCCTGCTTGCTAGCCCTGGCTGGAGGACTTGTTCAATTTCGCGTAGACCTAATTGCGCGTACCTGGTCTATCGTCATGCGTGATTCGGATAAGCATGAGAGTCCCAACAGCGGCTGGCCCGAGGCCGCCATGGCAGGGGCGTTGCAAGTTCAGCTCGGCGGTCGGAACGTCTATGAGGGGATCGTCATCGAGAGGCCACGCCTCGGGGATTCAGGCGGGGCCTTGCAGGCGGATCATATCCGGCAAGCGTTGGTCCTGATGGTCACGGCTTCGGTCTTGGCGGCCGGGTTGGCGGCCGCGTGGCGATGCGCATGAAGAGGGTTCCTGCCCATGGCGGCAATGTCTACGAAGCCGCGCGCGCGAGCGGGCGCCCGATCGGCCGCTTGGCGGATTTCAGCGCGAGCATCAATCCGCTCGGTCCGTCGCCGGCTGCCGTCCGGGCCTTGCGGCATACGTTGCCGCAACTTGTCCATTATCCCGACCCAGACTGCCTTACGCTCAGGCGAGCCCTGGCGAAACGTTGGCGCCTCGCGACCGATCAGATTCTGGTCGGAAACGGGTCTAGCGAATTGATCCATCTGCTTCCGCGCGCCCTGGGGATGCGCCATGCGCTGCTCGTCGGCCCGACGTTTTCAGAATATGCTCGCGCCGTGGAGCTGGCAGGGGGGCGGGTTAGCTACCTGCATGCCAAACGGAGCGAGGACTATCGTCCGCCGCTTGAGAGGGTGCTGGACACGATGCAGCACAGCCGGAAGCCGGTGGATGCGATCTTTCTCTGCAATCCCAACAGCCCGACCGGCCGGGCCGTCGATGCAGCGGCAGTGCGGACGTTGGTGCAAGCGGCGGCTCGGCGCCGCATTCGGGTGATCCTGGATGAAACGTTCGTCGAGTATTGCGCCGACCGGTCGGTGATGCGCGACGCCGGGCGCTCGGCCAATCTGCTGATCCTGCGAAGTTTTACAAAATTCTATGCCATGCCGGCCCTTCGTCTCGGCTACCTGGTGGGGCCCGCACCGCTCATTGAACAAGTCCGTGCGCTCCAGCCCCCCTGGTCGGTGAATATGCCGGCCCAAGTGTTCGCCCTGGCTGCGATTGGAGACCTGGCCCACACCCGCCGCAGCCTGGCCTTCCTGCAACGGGAGCGTGCCCGCTTCGTTATGAGCCTGAAGGCGCTGCCAGGGTTGAGGGTCTATCCGTCGGAGGCCAACTTTCTGTTGCTGGAATTGCCGATGTCGCGTTCCGCCTGCGTCTGCGCTGAGGCCTTGGCCAGCCGAGGACTGTTGATCAGGGACTGCTCGTCGGTGCCGGGATTGAACCGGTGGACGGTCCGCCTGGCGGTGCGCCGACGGATGGAGAATCGTCGTCTGGTAGCCGCCTTGGGCAAGTGGCTCGGAGGGCCGGTGTGAACCGACGATTTTCCTTCGAGACCCGCTTTCTGGTAGAGGGCCGGACCCTACTGATCGACCTGGAGAAGCGGCTGAAGGTCCTTTCCTCCGCTGCCTGCCACGGTGGGTTGGTCCGGGCCCGGTACATCATGAACCATCAAGTCCAGGCCAATCCTGCTGCGGCGCCCGCGACTCCCCCTAAGCGCACATGGACTGATCCTGCGAAGTATTTGACGCAAGTGGCTGGGGATCTCGGGGTGTGTGGCGAAGCGGTGGGGCTCATGACCGCGGTCCCAATGAAACAACTTGTCACGTTGCGGGAGGGGGCAGATAATTTGTGGGTCGAAGGGTTTATCACCGTCGGCGTGACCAATGCCGTGCGGGCCGGGGATCCGGTGAAGCCGGCGAAGGAGCTGCCTTGCGCCAAGCCTGGCACGATCAATATCATCCTGGTCACCAATGCGCGTCTGTCCGACTCAGCCATGGTCGGGGCGGTGCAAGTGCTGACGGAAAGCAAGACCGCAGCGCTCTTTGCGGCAGGTGTTCCCACCTGGACCGGCCGTCAGGGAGCCACAGGGACCGGCACCGACGCGGTGGTCATCGCCTGCGGAGCCGGTCGGAATGGCCTGTCGCTCCGATACAGCGGGACCCACACCAAGGTGGGAGAGTTGATCGGTCGGCTGGTCATGCGAGGAGTGGGCGAGGGGCTGAAGCGGTCGGAGCGTTGGCTGAAGCGGAAGCTGGCCCAAAGCGATCGGTAGGCTGCGATTAAAAGCGCATTCCCGCTTGCAGGGAAAGGTAAATCCTTGTAGCATGAGGCCTTATTTTTAGGTCTGCTTGAACGGCGGCAGAGATTTGTGAAATCGAAAGAATGCTTCGACGAAACGGCTGAAGCGCCTATATCTCGCGTGCTCCGTACCCTGGGCCGCACAATTGAGGAGGACATTATGCGAGTCACGATTGCCTCAGGCCGCCTGGCGATCGGCCTGTTTGCCGTTTTCATGTGTCTCCCTTGGTCGGCGTTTGCAGCCAATGAGGCCGAAACCGCATTACTTTTAATCGAACTCATTCAAGCAGGGCGGACTGTTGTCACCGAACATCAGGATCTGCTCAACGATCCGGCCAGGGGGGACAAGGGATTCACGCCGGAGTATTTTGGGGGCAAACTCATCGAAAAATATAGAGAAGTGGCAAAAATTGATCTGAGTCGTGCCACGCCTTCTCCGCAAACTGGATTGTTGCTCACGCTTTTGGAGTCAGGGAAGGAAGTCGTGGCGGAGGCCCAGCCGGTTCTTAATAAACAAGGCGTTGCCTTCAAGGGGTTTATCCCCGCCTCCTGGGGGCGGAAAGCGGGTGAGAAATTCACGAAGAAGACCGGCGTGAAGCTGAAGCTCACGGCCACGGAATACCGGTACCCCGGTAACAAGCCGGACGAGTTCGAGGCCGAGGTGCTCAGGCAATTTTCCGAGCCTTCCTACGCCAGGGGGAGGGAGTTTAGCCGGGTGCTGGTACAGGATGGCCGGCAGGTGCTGCGGATGATGAAGCCTGAGTATGTGGGCCCGAAATGCTTGAGTTGCCATGGGGAGCCCAAGGGCGAGCGGGACAAGACGGGCATGAAAAAAGAAGGGCTCAAAGAAGGGGAGTTGGCCGGGGCGATCAGCTTGACGATCCAGATCCGCTAGAGTCCGGGCGATCGCTGACGCCGAATTGCGGAAGGAGGAGACGGACGGATCGCCAAGACCGTTGCGGCAAGCCGGGCCGCAGATAGCGAGGCATGAAGTGCGAGGTATGAGGTATGAAGTGAAAGGGAGGCCTAGTTCCAATGAGTAAGATTGTCGTGGTGGACGATTCCAACGCCGAGCTGCAGCTGATCGAGGGCTATTTGAGAGGCGCCGGCCCTGTCCGTCCAGCCGGCTGTTCCCAAGGTCTACAAGATCACGGAGGAACAGCTGCAATCGTTCCGGCAGTCGTCTGCCAGAATTAAGGAACTGGAAGGACTGTTGGCGGAAGAGCAGGGCCGGTCGGCCGCGTTGGCCCAGCAGGTGTTGGGTATTGAGGAGACTCAACGGCGCTTCGCGGCGCTGGAAGCCGCGCTTGCCGAAGAACAGGCCAAGTCCTTGCAGGTGACCCAACAGGCGGAGCTGTCGGACCAGGCGGGTAGCCGGATCGTGGAGTTGGAAACGCGATTGGCAGAAGAGCAGGTTCGGGCCGCCGGTGCAGCCGAACAGGCACAGAAACTGCTCGACGCCGAAGCGAGGATTCGCGATCTGGAGAGCTTATTGACCAGCGGGCAGAGCCAGCCGGTGCAAGTGGCGCTCCTGACGGAACAAGTGACGCAAGGCGAGGGTCGGATCAAGGAGTTGCAAGCCGGTCTCGAGGCGGAGCGAATCCGTGCCGGGCAGCTTGAAGAACAGGCCAAGCTTGCAAGCCTGGCCGCAGCGCGAATTCAGGAATTGGAGGCGTTGCTGGGAGCCGAGCAAGGACAATCTGCCCGGCTAACCGAACAGGCATTCAGATTGACTCAGGCGGAACAGCGGCTAGTCGAATTGGAGCAAGCGCTCGCCCGGGAAGTCTCCCGTTCGGCCCAGTTGACGCAGCAGGCGGAGGCCTTCGGCCAGAGCGTGATCCAGGCTGCGGAGCTGACTCGCCTGCTCGAGGAAGAACGGGCCAAGTCTGCCGGGTTGGCTCAACAGGCGTCCCTAGCAGAGGCGTTGCAGCAGCGCGTTCAGGCGCTCGAAGCCGGGTTGGCGGACCGACAGAGACAGGAGCCCGGTCGCGCCCAGCCGGTGTCGACGACCGGAGACGATCCATCACGGGTCGCCCAGCTGGAGGAGCTGCTGGCGCAAGAGCAAACCCGGTCCTCCTATTTGCTCCAACGTTTGCAAAGTGCAGCCTCCGTTCCTGCTCCTACCGTTCCCCAGTCGAGCGGGGTGGAGGCCGAGCAGAAAGTGGCCGAGTTTCGCGCGTTGTTGGCGCAAGAGCAGGAACAGGCGGCCGGCTTACTGAAACGAGTGGTGGAAACCGGAGAAGCCGTCGCAGCCATGCAATTACGGTTGGAGGAGATCGAGAAGCGTCTGGCCGGAATAGTCGGCTCGGATGTCTCCGGACGCAGCCCAGGCGGTGCCACGTCAAATGGCTGAGCCGTCTCATGTGTCCCGATTTGGCGTCATTTGTTAGGATTCATCAATCGTCGTGCCGGGCGATTCACCCACAGGCTGTCAGACCCTCTTCAGGTATCACCAAAATCCTAGGCTAGACCCCTGTATCTTGGGGGTCCAATAGAGCGGCCATCAAGTGTCATAACCATATGATTTAATAAAATAATGACAGCCTAAAAATTGTGCAGAACGCTGACCCAGCATAGTACCTGAGAGGCGGTCACTTAATTCACAAGATTATCCCCATGTCGTCCACAATTTTTGTGGACAGGAAAACAAGATTGGCATGGCCGCAGGTGCCCGGCCCTCAATCGTGGCGCGAAAATTTTTCTCTGAGGTCTCCGAAGGGCGGATGGAGTGCAGTCTTTTACGTCGCCGACAGTGCGAGGCCCTATGGGCAGGAGATCTTGCAAAGGGTAAGATTGGAACGACCGGTCTGACGCGGAACTACTAAGCAAGACCCTGTCATGCCCGCGGCCAGCTTGCCGAAACGAGTCGGCTCTCACGGCACGGCATCGGTGAAGGGCCGAAGGCAAAGACATCCTACAATCACCCTTCGGTATATATCACAATGATCTGAACGGGCGCGCTCAAGCCAGGATCATGCCAAAACTTATTTCATCCAGACGTGTAGGGAACGAAACTGAGCTGGCGAAGCAGTACGTCAAGACGCATATTCTTTTTCCGTCGGTGCTTCTCGGCTTCATCATGCTGCTGGCCGGGAGTGCCTCGCTCATCTATCAGTTCATGGTGGAGACCTACGGCTGGCAGACTTTTCTTGAGAGCACCGGTTTGCTGCTGCTGGGCGGATTGGTCGGATGGGGGCAGACGAGATATCACCGCTACCTGCTCCGGGAACATCCTGGGTATTTTGCCGGCCGACTGAAGACATTTTCGAAGACCGGCCCCAAGCGACCCAAGAAAGAGTCAGCCGTACAGCCTCCGGAACACCCTGGGCAGCGCTATGTTCCCTGGCTGTACTTGGGCGGGGTGGGAGTGCTGGTCGGCACCGCTGCGGTCAGCTCAATCTTCGGCCATGTCTACTATATGGCGGCGTTGCTGCTGCCCTGGGCCGGGTTCTTTTGGGCGAAGATGTACGGTTGGCAGGGAGTGATCCCTCAGGGGGAAAGTCAGAAGTAAATAGGGATTGGAAAAAGTAAGAAGGCAATAGCGGTTACTTGCCGCGGCTGCCTTTTGCCTTGGGCTTTGTGGGCCCTTGCGCTTCTAGCGACCGGACCCGCTGCTCCAGGTTTCGCACCTGCTGACGAAGTTCCGGCAGACGTGGAATGACCGCCTGGGCCTTGATCGCCGTTTCGTGTGGCATGACGGGAGCGCCGGAGACGATCTGGTTCGAGGTGAGGCTGCGGTTGACCCCCGAGCGGGCGGCGATAAGCACCTGATCTCCGATGTCGATGTGGTCTGCCAGCCCCGCCTGTCCTCCGACGATCACGTGATGCCCCAGGGTCGTGCTGCCGGCGATGCCGACCTGCGCGACCAGGATTGTGTCCTCTCCGATCGTGACGTTATGGGCGATTTGCACGAGATTGTCCACTTTGGCGCCGCGTTTGACCATTGTTTGGCCGAAGGTGGCCCGATCCACCGTCACGTTGGCGCCCAGCTCCACGTCGTCTTCGATCGTGACGCCGCCGAGTTGGGGGATTTTGCAGTGGCGGCCTTCGTGCAGCACGTACCCGAACCCATCGCTACCGATCACCGTGCCGCTGTGAACGATGACCCGCTTTCCGATGACGCAGCCTTCCCGCACGGTCACGTTGGGATAGAGGATTGAGTCGTCCCCCACGACCGAATCGTCTCCCACGAACACGCCCGGGTAGAGGGTGACTCGGGCTCCAATCTTCGCTCGGTGGCCCAACGTCACAAAGGGCCAGATCGATGCGTCGGAGCCGATCTGGACGTCCTGGCCTCGGCACACCTGTTCGGCGATGCCGCGGGGGTGGTAGGGGGCGACAAAAAACCGCTGGAGGATGTGGGTAAAGGCGTATTTCGGATTGGGGACGACGATCTGGGGACGGGCCAGCTCCGGAAGATGGCGGACCACGACGAAGGCAGCAGCCCGCGAGGCCAGCGCAGCCTTGAGATGCTTGTCTCCCTCCACGTAGGTCAGCTCGCCCGGGCCTGCTTGCTCCAAGCTGGAGGCACCGGTGATGAGCAGATCCGGCTGGCCGGTCAGCCGGCCGCCGACCGCTTCGCTGATCGCATCCAAACGAAGCCGCTGTAGGGGGGAGATCGCCATGGAACGCATCCTTTCCGGTCAGTTTTTTTTCCTTTTTGCCGGCTTAGCGGCCGCTTGTTTGGGGGATGGCTTGCGGGGCGTGGCGGGAGACGCAGGCGCGAGTCTGCCTTCGACATAGGCGGTGACATTGGCGACCGTCACGAGTTTCTGCAGGTCTCCGTCCGGAATCTGCAGGTCGAACGCTTCTTCGATCCGAAACAGGAGTTCGATGGTGGCCATGGAGTCCAGCCCCAGGTCCTCGCGCAAGGCCTGGTCGGGTGTGATCGTCTGTACGTCCCGCTTCAAATAGTCGGCCAGTGCCTGGTGAATGCGGGGCGCAATCGCGGAAGAGGCTCCCATGCTGAACCCTTTGGCGAAAGAGTGAAGCCCGAGGGTCCGGCTCGTGCCGCTCAGGCGAAGCGTTTCAAGACCAGCGCAGCGTTGTTGCTGCCGAATCCGAATGCATTGAGCAGGGCCACCTTGAGCGGCCGCTCTTGCGTGTCCCGCGAGATTCCAGCCAGGGCGCAGGCAGGGTCCGAGTTTTCGTAATTCGCGGTCGGATGCACCTGACCCGTTTCCAACGCCAAGGAAGAGGCAATGGCGCCCATGGCGCCGGCGGCGCCGAGGGTATGCCCGATCAAGGACTTGGAGGCGTTGATTAGAATTCGATCCGCACGCGTCTTAAACAATCGCCGAATGGCTTTGGCCTCGACTGCGTCCCCGATCGGGGTCGAGGTGGCATGAGCGTTGATATAGTCCACCTGCGCCGGAGTCACGTCGGCGTCGTCCAACGCCAATTTCATGGTTGCGGCGACGTCCGTCCCGTCCTCGCGCGGAATGACCATGTGGTAGGCCTCGCTGGTGGCGGCGTACCCGGCCACTTCCGCATAGATCCTGGCCTTGCGTTTCTTGGCATGGGCCAAGCTCTCCAGAATGAGGGCTCCCGCCCCTTCGCCCATGACGAAGCCGTCGCGAGCCAGGTCGAAGGGCCGCGAGGCCCGTTCCGGCTCCTCGTTGAAGCCGGTGGAGAGGACGCGCAGCGAGCAAAATCCGGCGAAGACCAGCGGGGTGATGCTGGCGTCGGCGCCGGCCGTAATGACCACATCGGCCTGGCCTGACCGGATGCAGGTCAGGGCCTGGCCGAGCGCATGGGCGCTGGAGGAGCAGGCGGTCGAGATGGTCAGGTTGGGGCCTTTGGCTCCGCACGCCATGGCCACGATGCCGGAGGCCGAGTTCAAGGTGATCGTCGGAATGAAGTTGGGGTGCACCCGGTTGGGCTTCAGGCTCTGGTACAACTGGGTGATCTCGCGCTCTCCCATGACCATGCCGCCCATGCCGGCGCCCACGATGACCCCCACCCGGTGCGGCGGCTCCCGGTCCATGCGGAGGCCCGAGTCGGCCAGGGCTTCCTGCGTCGCCACGAGCGCAAACTGGGCGTACCGGTCGACGCGGTCCGGGTTGACGGACTCAGGAAACCGCACCGACTCGAAGCCCGTTACCTGGCCGGCCACCCGGCAGCGATAGGCTTCCAACGGCAAGTCGCCGAACGGCGGGATCGCGGTGATGCCCGAGCGCCCTTCCAACGCCGCTTTCCAAAAGATGGGGACCCCGATGCCGATCGGAGATACGACGCCCAGCCCGGTCACGACGACCCTGGTTTTCATCGGCGTCCTACGCCGCATGTCGTGCAAATGCTCACAGCGGCTCTTTTACTCTATGGCCTAGGCACAGTCAACCAGCCGTTCGGTTGCCGGCAGGCCGCCGGGCCGTTACTGCCGGACTTTCAGCAGCAGATACCCGCCGAAGGAAAGAAACAACAAGTTGGCCATCCACCCGGCCAACAGCGGGGCCATGGCCCCGCTGCGCCCCAAGGCGATCGAGACCGAGTGCGTGGTCCAATACAGAAACCCGATGGCGAGTGCCTGGCCGATCCCCACGGCCATCCCGCTGCCGCGCACGCCGCTCCGCCTGAGGCTCAAGGCGATTCCCACGATGGCCATGATCAGGCAAACGAAAGGAAAAGCCACGCGTCCATGGTAATCGGTCAGCATCCGCGAGAAGCTGTACCCGTCCCGGCGCAGCCGTTCGACATAGGCGCTGAGCGCCGTCAGGGTCATTTCGTCCGATTCCACTTTCGCCCAGGTGCTGAAATCCTCCGGAGTCTGGGACATCTCGATCGGTCTGGTGCGAAACCGCTCGACGGTGAACCGTCCGTCCGGTGAGAGGGCCCGGTGCACGCCGTCGGTCAGGACCCAGCCTTGCTCTCCGTAGCGGATGGTTTTCGCTTCGATCATGTCGGTCAGTCGAAAGTCCGGCGCCAGGAGGTAGAGGTGGACGCCCCGCAGCATGTTGCCGTCCGGTTCCACCATCTCGATGTTGAGGAGCGTCCGATTGCCCGCCTGGATCCAGGGCCGGTCGGCCTTGAAGGTGGCGAGGCCGCTGCGTTTCTCGATCAAGGCCGTCTTGATGTACTCGGCCTTGGAGGTCGCGAACGGCATGATCAGGGCGCTGAGGCTGAGCAGCGTCAGCGAGAGGAGGAAGGCGACGGCGATGAAGGGGGCGGCGATGCGGTACAGGCTGATGCCGCAACTGCGCATCGCGGTGATTTCGTGGCTGCGCGACAGCACGCCCAGCGTCAAGAGGGTGGCCATAAGGACGCCGAGCGGCGCGATTTGAAAAGCAATCCCCGGGGTGCGGCAAAGAAAATACCAGAGGATGGCCAACAGTTCCGCGTCATACCGGATGAACTTGCGGACCTTCTCGAAAAAGTCCACCACGAGGTAGACGGTCATCAGGCCGGCGAAACACATGACGAAGACTTTGCTGTACTCGGAGACCATGTAGCGAAAGAGAATCGTCATTGCCGTGCCGGCGCCGGTTATCGTTGATTGACGCGATGGAAGAGCATAAGCCCGAGGGCCAGGAACACCCCGTTGGGCACCCAGGCCCCCGCAAAGGGGGGCAGAATCAGGGTCGTCACGAAGAATTCGCAGAGCACGTTCAGGACATAGTAGACGATGACGATCATGACGCCGACCGCAAATCCACCCACGCGTCCGGACCGTTTGGACACGATGCCCACGGGCACGCCCAACATCCCGAAGATGAGGGAGGCGGCGGGAAAGGCCAGGTCCTTGTAGTATTCCATCAGGCGGCGCAAGGCGCCGGTGTCGGTCCATTTGGTGTCGTTGAGTTTTTGCAGCACCGCCTCGCGGGAGGGCCGTTCCTCCGACGAGGCGTAGAGACTCTGGTCTAGGCTGACCCGCAAGTCGTAGGAGGAAAACGACACTTGGTGGTATTGCTCCAAATCGTGGGGACGGCTGTGAATGGTTCCGTTGAGCAGCCGGATGCCCACTTGATTGGCGCCGGTCTCGTTCAGGAGGGCATAGTCGCTCGCGACGATGATCTTGGCTTCGGCTGGGGTGCGTTCGTCGGAGATGAAAATGCTCCGATCGTGTGCGCCGCCCTGGCTGTCGGACACGTACATCACCATGTTGGGCACCGGTTCATTGAACACGCCCTTGTCCAGGGCCAGCGTGAGTTGATCGCGCAGCAGGTTCAAGGCCAGCTTTTTGAGCGATACGCTGGTCCAGGGCTGTCCCCATTGCGACAGCACGAGCGTCAAGACGAACACGAGGCAGGAAAAAAACAAGACCGGCACGGAGAGGCGAACCAGACTCAGGCCCGCCGCGCGCATCGCGACCAGCTCCTTGTCATAGGACAACCGGCTGAAGGCGGTGATCGAGGCGATGATGCCCGCGATGGGGAGAGTCAGAACCAGGAACGAGGGCAGGAGATGGAGAAAGACCTTGAAGACGGCCGAAAACCCGACGCCTTTCGAGACCAGGAGTTCGACGAGGCGAAGCAATTCCTTTGTCAGCATCACAAAGCAGAGGGCTAGGAGGCTGATCCAGAAGGGGGGGAGCAGTTCTGCGAAGATGTACCGATCTAGGAGCTTAGGCAAGCCAACCTCTGTGGGGTAGCCCGTCGGAGGCCACAATATAACGGATTTTCGAGGACTTGTAAACATTTCAAGGACGAGCCGTAGGCAGTGGATGCGGGTGTCGGCGAGGGGCCGCCGCCAGTCTGCGCGAGAAAGAATCGCTTGACAAGCCGGGGGGCCTATGTTAAATGCTGCGCCGTTTGCGGGATTGATGATGAACTCTATGCTTGGCTTGTAAGTACCGCAGGAGGTGTGCGCCTTCTGCGGTCTTTTTTTATGCATTGATTGGTGCAGGGATTCACGGGCCGGTTCGTTCAGCCTCTTGGGTGTCATCAGGCCCAAGGGGCGGTATAGGAAAGGAGGAGCGTGTGAGAAGTAAGGGGACAGTGAAATGGTTCAACGATCGCAAGGGGTTCGGATTCATCCGACTTGAGAGCGGTGAGGACGTTTTTGTGCATTACTCGGCGCTGCAAGGTGAAGGTTTCAAGACATTAAAAGAAGGCGAGAACGTGGAATTCGATATCGTCCAGGGAGCCAAGGGACCGCAAGCAGCCAATGTGTTGAAGATGGTGTAAGCGGATCGAGGGCCCGTCAGGGAGCGGGTCCGATCGGTCAAGTCAGGCGGGTCAACAAAAAGGGCCCGCGGCTACGAGCCGCGGGCCCTTTTGTTTGTGCGCCTCAAGGGGCGCAATTCTTCATATGACCCGGTTGAGCACCGGCCGTCCATCCAGGACCGCCTGGACATTCTCCACGCACAACTGGCCCATACGAACTCTCGTGCCCAGGGTCGCCGATCCCAGGTGGGGCAGGGTGACCACTTGCGGGAGAGCCAGGAGGCCCTGGTGGAGCAGCGGTTCGTCCTCATAGACGTCCAGCCCGGCGCCCGCCAGACGGGCTGCATTGAGCGCCGCCACGAGCGCCGCCTCGTCGACCACCGGGCCGCGCGACGTATTGAGCAGGATGGCGGTGGGACGCATCAATGAAAAGGCCTGCTCTCCGATCAGATGACGGGTGTCGGCGGTCAGTGGGACATGGAGGCTGATGAAATCGGCTTGCCGTAAGAGCGTCTCAAGCGTGACCTGCTGCCAAGGTTTCGTGGGGTCGGGCGACGGCACGGACTTGTGGCTTGCATAAAGGACCGTCATTCCGAATCCCACCGCACGGCGCGCCACGGCTTGTCCGATCCGGCCCATCCCGATGACCCCCAATGTCTGCCCTGAGACCTCCGCGCCCAGCAACTGGGTCGGTTCCCAGCCGGTCCAGGCTCCGGTCTGGACGAGCCGGTGTCCCTCCGTCACGCGGCGGGCGGCGGCCAACAGGAGCGCCCAGGTCAGGTCAGCCGTCGCGTCGGTCAGGACATCCGGCGTGTTGGTCACGATCACGCCGCGCGCCTTGGCCGCCTGGAGATCGATGTTGTTGTGCCCGACCGCATGGTTGGCGATCACCTGCAAGCGCGGGGCCCCGCGCAAAAGAGTCTCGTCAATTTGCTCGGTCAGCGTGGTGATGATGGCCTGCGCGTTCCGGAGGCCTTGGGCCAGAGTTTCCCGAGAAGGCGGAGCAATATCCGGTTCGAGAGTGAGGTGAAAGCGTTCTCGAATCGCAGCCATGACCGGCGCGACGAGGAGTCTGGAAACGTACACGGATGGCTTGGCCATGGAGCGAATCTTAACGGATCGAAGGAGGCGGGACAATCGGGTTGTGGGGCCGTGCCCGGGGCTATCGCTAGACCGCCTCGTGTCGAGCTCCGCTGATCTGAATAGGGGAATCGGATGCCTTGACTTGATTCTATTCGCTCTGTTAAGGTTACCGCTTCTAAGTCGTTGAAAGCACGCGGACTTCTTTCCATGGTTCGGTCACCACGAGGGACATAATGAAAGAGTGGTTTTTACAGGAATTTCGATGGGATAGGAGCTCCTCTCTTCGGCACACACTCAGGGTTGATGGCAGCGCCGGTGAATGGGGTGCCGGCGAAGCCACCGAACAAGAAGACCTGCCTCCCGCGCCCACCGGCCTCACGGCCAAGCCCGGTAACGGACGGGTCACGCTCACATGGGATCCGGTCCCCGAAGCCATGTATTACAACGTGTACTTCCTCACCTCCAAAGGCGTTCAGATCAAGTTCTCGGAATTGACCAGGCCGATTGCCAGTGCGGCCGACTTCAATCCGGTAATCGGTGTGACCAAGGAGAAGGGCAACCTCATCGAAGGCCCCTCCTCTCCCTATGTCCACGACGACCTGGCCAACGGCACGTGCTACCACTACGTCGTGACGGTCGTGACGCCAAAGGGCGAAAGCCCGGAATCCGCCGAGGCGATGGCGATTCCGGCCCCCTATTTGCTGGCGATGAAGATCGGGCAGGAGGGGATGGATGACGGGGAGTTCAGTTCCCCGACCGGCCTCGCGTTGGACAAGGACGGAAACATCTACGTGGCCGATACGGATAACCATTCGATCCAGAAATTCGACAAGGACGGAAAATTCCTGGCCCGGTGGGGCGGGGAAGCCGGCAGTGAAGAAGGGTTGTTCTATTACCCGCGCGGGTTGGCCGCGGGTCTGGACGGCGACATATATATTGCCGATAGCGGGAACAATCGGGTCCAGAAGTTCGACTCCGAGGGCAATGTCATGCAGGCCTGGGGCAAGTTCGGCTTTGCTTGGCGCGGCGCGGGGATGGGCAAGTTCGACGTACCATGGGGGGTAGCGACGGACAAGGAGGGCAATCTCTATGTCTCCGATACGAGCAACGCCCGCATTCAAAAATTCCAGCCGGACGGCACTCCGCTCCTGAAATGGGGGCGTGACGGGAGCTTCGACGGAGCCTTCTTTTTCCCGCGCGGCATGGCGGTGGATTTCGTCGGCAACATCTATATCGCCGACGAGGGTAACAACCGCATTCAGAAGTTCGACGCCCGGGGTAGCTTCCTGGCCAAGTGGGGAAAGGACGGCGCGGGCCCCGGCCAGTTCAAGGCGCCCTGGGGTGTGGCCTGTGATGCGCTGGGCAACGTGTATGTCGCGGACCAGGGCAATCACCGCATCCAGAAGTTTGACGGCAACGGCACGTTCATTTGCGCCTGGGGAAATCGGGGCATCACCGAGGGCCAATTGAACTTCCCGTCCGGCATCGCGGTGGACAAAGAGGGGAACGTCTACGTTGTCGACAGCGGCAACAACCGGGTCCTGAAGTATGTCCCGACCGAAGAGGAGATCGCCCGAACCCACCAGGCCACCCAACCGAAGGAGTCCACCGAGCAGCCTGCGCCGCGGAGCGTGGTCGTCAAGCCGGGCGATACGGAAGTAGTGGTGAGCTGGCTCGAGATGCCCGGCGCCCAGTCCTACAACCTCTACTTCCACACCTCGCCGGGCGTGACGAAGCAAACCGGGACGCGGGTGGAGGGGGTGACGAGCCCCTATACCCACAGCGGCCTGACCAACGACATGTCCTATTACTTTGCGCTGGCGGCGGTATACGGGGATGGGCTGGAAAGCGCCCTCTCGGAAGAGATCACGACCATTCCAGTTCTCATCGACATGACCGCGCCGCAGAACCCCAACGTCGTGATCAACCATGGGGCGTTCATGACCAGTTCTCCGGACGTGGTGCTGACCGTATCGGCCGTCGACGTCGACACCGGTGTGGCCGCTTACTACGTTTCCGAGAGTCCTATGGCGCCGACCGCTTCCATGCCCGGCTGGGTGGATGTCGCCCTGGCCCAAAAGTTCGGCGCCACGATCCCCTTCACCCTGTCGACGGGGGATGGGAACAAGACGCTCTACGTCTGGTTCAAGGACGCCGGCAACAACGTCTCGGTCCCGGCGAGTTCCTCCATCCTGGTCAACACGTCCGGCTACCTTTGTGTGTCCACCTGGGGAAGGCCCGGACGGGGCGCATCCTTGTTGCACGGCGGCGAATTCAGCGCGCCGATCTACGGACTGGCGATCGATCAGCAAGGCTCGCTGTTCGTCGTGGATAACGGCAACAACCGAGTGCAGAAGTTCGACAACAACGGGAACTTCATCATCCTCTGGGGCAATTTCGGTTCTTCCAGCGGCGCCTTTCACAACCCGACCGGCATTGCCACCGATGCCAAAGGGGATGTGTGGGTGGTGGATACGAACAACCACCGCGTGCAGAAGTTCGACGGAAAGTTGGGCGGCTATCTGATGAAGTTCGGGGCGCGCGGGAACGGAGAAGGGCAGTTCAGTTCGCCCTGGGGGATCGCCGTGGATCGCGTCCGCGGGTACATCTACGTCGTGGACAGCGCCAACTTCCGGGTGCAGAAATTCGACATGAGCGGCGAGTTCATCATGTCCTGGGGCAGTTTCGGCACCAACGACGGGCAGTTTTATTTCGCCCGTGGCATTGCCGTGGACCAGTCCGACGGGTCCGTCTACGTGGTGGACATGGGCAACCATCGGATCCAAAAGTTCGACACGAGCACCAACGTGTTGCCGCAGTTGATCGCCAAGTGGGGCGGCGGGCTGGGCCCTGGCCATGCCAGCAGTCCGCAGGCACAGGAAGCCGGGCAACTCCGGTCGCCCTGGGGCATTGCGGTGGACGGCAACGGAGACGTGTACATCTCCGACACCGGAAACCAGCGCGTGCAGAAGTTCGACCGCGAAGGGAATTTTATCACCCAGTGGGGCGGCTTCGGGACCGCCAACGGGCAATTTAACTTCCCCTACGGGATCGCGGTGGATGCCAAGGGCAGCGTGTTCGTGGTGGACAGCGGGAATACCCGCGTGCAGCAGTTCATGCCGGCCGACGAGGGCGGTGAACGCTTGCAGGAAGAAGCGGAGGCGGCTGCGGAAATCACCGATAATGCCGCTCCGACGCAGAATCGGTAACCCTGCGGCTGACGCGGCGACCGGCGGCATGCCAAGGGCGGAGATCGTCGGGGCGCTTCTTGAATCTCAAGGAGAGGCTGTGATAGATTCCGCCAACTTCGAGTCGGGACCCATGCCGCAGGCTAGCCTCGCGTCCACACGAGTAATCTATGCTGGATAAAGACGTTCGCATCGGCTTGACCTACGACGATGTCGTGCTGGTCCCAGGCAAGTCGGAAGTACTGCCCACCGAGGTGAACACCCAGACGCGCATCTCCCGCCGCATCGCGATCAACATTCCCATCGTCAGCGCGGCCATGGACACGGTGACCGAAGCGCGCCTGGCCATTGCACTGGCCCAGGAAGGCGGCATCGGCGTCCTCCACCGCGTCCTTTCGCCGGCCGATCAGGCGGCCGAAGTGGATAAGGTTAAGAAGTCCGAAAGCGGGATGATCATCGACCCGATCACGATCGCGCCGGATCAGACCATCCGCGACGCGCATCAGATCATGGCGAAGTACCGCATCTCCGGCATTCCGGTGACCAAGCAGGGCAAGCTGGTCGGCATCCTGACGAACCGGGACCTGCGGTTCGAGAACCGAATAGATCTGAAGGTATCGCAGGTGATGACGAAGGACAAGCTGGTTACGGCTCCGGAGGGGACCAGCTTGGAGAAGGCGCGGGAAATTCTTCATGAATACCGGATCGAGAAGCTCCCCGTCGTCAACAAGCGCGGCGAGCTCAAGGGCCTGATCACGATCAAGGACATCGAAAAGCGAATCAAGTATCCCCATGCCTGCAAGGACGAGCACGGAAGGCTGCGGGTGGCGGCGGCCGTCGGCGTCGGGGTTGATGCCGAGCAGCGCGTGCCGCTTCTGATCAAGGCCGGGGTCGACCTGGTGGTCGTGGACACGGCCCATGGCCATGCGCAGAGCGTGTTGGACACGGTCAAAGCCGTGAAGCGCAAATACCCCTCGTTGGAGGTGGCGGCGGGCAATATTGCGACGGCGGCGGCGGCCAAGGACCTGGTGAAAGCCGGGGCCGATGCGGTCAAGGTCGGCGTCGGGCCCGGGTCCATCTGCACGACCCGGATGGTGTCCGGCGCCGGAATGCCCCAACTCACGGCGGTGGCGGATTGCGTGGCCGCGCTGGCCGGGACGGGCGTGCCGGTGATCGCCGACGGCGGCATCAAGTATTCGGGCGATATCACCAAAGCGTTGGCCGCCGGGGCATCTGCAGTCATGATCGGCGGCATTCTGGCCGGCACCGAGGAGTCCCCGGGCGAAACCGTCCTGTTCCAGGGGCGAACGTACAAGGTCTATCGCGGCATGGGGTCGCTTGGCGCGATGGAGAAGGGCGGACGAGACCGCTATTTCCAAGGCGATCGTCCGGCTTCCAAGCTGGTGCCGGAGGGGATCGAAGGCCGGGTCCCGTACAAAGGTACTTTGTCGGGCGTCGTCTATCAGCTGGTCGGCGGAGTCAAGTCCGGCATGGGCTATTGCGGTTGCCGGACGATCCCGGACCTGCAACAAAAAGCCACCTTTATCCGGCAAACCCTGGCCGGCCTCCGGGAAGGTCACGTCCACGACGTAATCATCACCAAAGAGGCGCCCAATTACCGGACCGAATGGAGTGAGTCTTAAACGTCGAGAGTCCGAAAGTCCCCCAGTCGGGACCGCCACCGACCTTCAGACTTGACGACTTTCAGACTTTCGGACGTTGAAGATGGAACTGTGGCACGACAGAATCCTTATCCTTGATTTCGGCTCGCAGTACACTCAGCTGATCGCCCGCCGTATCCGCGAAGCCCAGGTCTATTCCCAGATCCTTCCCTGTACGACTTCGTTGACTACGATCCTGGCCCATCGGCCTAAAGGTCTCGTGCTGTCCGGAGGGCCTGCCAGCGTCTATGACAAGAAGGCGCCGAAAATCCAGGCGCAATTGTTGGACGAGGGCATTCCGGTCCTGGGCATTTGTTATGGGATGCAGTTGGTGACGGACCTGCTTGGTGGCGAGGTCGCCAAGGCGTCCCAGCGGGAGTATGGCCGGGCCGATTTGGTCTTGGACGATGCCTCGGACCTCTTTAAGGGGGTAACGAAGGGGTCCTCCTGTCCGGTCTGGATGTCCCACGGCGACCGGATCGAGCGGATGCCGAAAGGGTTCCGGGCCATCGCCCACACGGGCAATTCCCCGGTGGCCGCCATGAAATCCGTGGGCGGGTCCCGGCGCATCTACTGTCTCCAATTCCATCCAGAAGTCGCGCATACGCCGAATGGCACCAAAATCCTGCGGAATTTCGTCTACGACATCTGCGGCTGCCGGCCCACCTGGACCATGAGTTCCTACGTAGAGACCGCGGTCGGACAGATCCGCGAGCAGGTCGGCAGGAACCATGTGATCTGCGCCTTGAGCGGCGGCGTGGACTCGTCGGTGGCGGCCGCCTTGACGCATCGGGCGATCGGCGATCAACTCACGTGCATCTTTGTCGACAATGGGCTGCTTCGGAATGGAGAGCAAGAACAAGTCAAGCAGACGTTCGGCCGACAGCTCCATTTGAACTTGCGCCTGCTTGACGCGTCGCAGGCGTTTCTCGCTGCGCTCAAGGGCGTGACCGATCCTGAGCGAAAGCGGAAGATCATCGGGAAGCTGTTCATCAAGCAATTCGAGGCCGAAGCGAAGATGAAGTCGGGGGACGCCAAGTTCCTGGTGCAAGGCACGCTCTACCCGGACGTGATCGAAAGCGTGAGCTTCAAGGGGCCGTCGGCGACGATCAAGACCCATCATAACGTCGGCGGGTTGCCGACTAAGATGAAACTGCGCCTGATCGAACCCTTGCGGGAGCTGTTCAAGGACGAGGTGCGGGTGCTGGGGAAGGAGTTGGGGTTGCCGGACGACATTGTCTGGCGCCAGCCGTTTCCCGGTCCGGGACTGGCCATTCGCGTGCTCGGGTCGGTGACGCCAGAGCGCCTGACGATCTTGCGGGCCGCGGAAGCGATCGTCGATCGGGAGATTCGGGCGGCGGGACTCTACAAGGACATCTGGCAGGCCTTCGCCGTGCTTCTGCCGATCCGCACGGTCGGCGTCATGGGGGATCAGCGAACGTACGAACACGTCATCGCCATTCGCGCCGTGACGAGTCTGGACGGCATGACCGCCGATTGGGCCAGGATTCCGCCGGAGTTGTTGGGCCGGATATCGAACCGGATCATCAACGAAGTGAAAGGCGTGAATCGAGTGGTGTACGACATCAGCTCGAAGCCGCCGTCCACCATAGAATGGGAATAGCGGAAGGACGCTGAACGCTTAACGACCATGGAAGTCAGACTGCAAAAGGCCATTGCCGATTCGGGGCTCGCTTCGCGCCGCAGGGCGGAAATGCTCATCGCCGAGGGGCGGGTGACGGTGAACGGCCAGGTCGTGCGGGAACAGGGCACGAAGATCGACGTTGAAAAGGACCACGTGAAAGTGGACGGGCGGCATCTCAAGCCGGCTCCGCCGCAGGTCTTTATCATGCTCAACAAACCCAAGGGCTATGTCTCGTCCTTGAGCGATCCGGAGGGACGGCCCACGATCACGGACTTGCTCGGCGGGGTGAGCGTCCGGGTGTTTCCCGTGGGCCGTCTGGACTATGACAGCGAGGGCTTGATGCTGCTGACCAATCAGGGCGCCCTGGCCCAGACCCTGCTCCATCCACGCTACCATGTGCCCAAAACCTATCTCATTAAGGTCAAGGGCATGCTGGACGATAAGCAGATCGCGGAGCTGGAGCGGGGCGTGGAGCTGGAGGACGGGCTCACCAAGCCGGCCGTCGTGAAAAAGATCCGGAAGGCGGAAGAGAACTCCTGGCTGGAAGTTACGATTCATGAAGGACGGAACCATCAGGTCAAGCGCATGCTGGACTATGTCAGGCACCCGGTGATCAAGTTGACCCGTGTGCGCTTCGGGCCCCTGTCGCTCGGAAGCCTGTCGCCAGGCCAGTTCCGGCACTTGACGGACCGGGAAGCCAACGCCTTGCGATCGGTGGTCACCGACCGCATCAAGGACGTCGCGACGGGCGCGGAGCCCGGTTCGACGGCGGCCAAGACCCGCAGGCGACGGGCCGGGGCGCAGGGGTGGGCCAGGGCCAAGAAGGGGCGCAAGGCATGATGCTGCGCACGCATCGTTGCGGGGAGCTGACCAAGGCTCACGTGGGCCAAACCGTGACCCTCAACGGCTGGGTCCAGCGCCGGCGGGACCACGGCAACGTCATTTTCATCGACTTGCGGGACCGGCAAGGGCTGACGCAGGTGGTCTTCAATCCCGAGATCAGCGCCGCGGCCCATCAAGGCGCGCACGTGCTCCGCAACGAATTCGTCGTGGCCCTGTCTGGGACCGTCGCCCTCAGGCCGGACGGCTCGGCCAATCCCAACCTGGCGACCGGCGACATCGAGGTGCTGGTCACGGCTGTCGAAATCTTGAACGAGGCCAAGACTCCGCCGTTTCTGATCGAGGACGAGGGGGAGGTCACGGAGGCCCTGCGCCTGAAGTACCGGTATCTGGATTTGCGCCGCCCCAGGATGCAGAAGCTGCTTAAGCTGCGGCACGAGGTCGTGCAGGAGGCCCGGTCGTTCCTGAACGAACAGGGATTCCTCGACGTCGAGACTCCCATGCTGACCAAAAGCACGCCGGAAGGGGCGCGGGACTATCTCGTGCCCAGTCGCGTGAACCCGGGAAACTTTTTCGCGCTGCCCCAGTCGCCGCAGCTGTTCAAACAGATTCTCATGGTCAGCGGCGTCGATCGCTATTACCAAGTGGCCCGGTGCTTCCGGGACGAAGACCTGCGCAACGACCGGCAGCCGGAGTTCACCCAGATCGACATCGAGATGTCGTTTGTGGACCGGGAACAGATCATGGGCCTGATGGAGGAGATGATCCGGGTTTTGTTCAAACGGACGGCGGGGGTGGCGTTGCCTGCGTCCTTTCCCCGGATGAGCTATGCGGAGGCGATCGGACGGTACGGGTCGGACAAGCCGGATCTGCGCTTCGGCCTGCCCATCTATGACGTCAGCGCGTTTGCGGCCACGAGCGAGTTCAAGGTGTTCAAGGAGACGGCGACCAAGGGAGGCCTGGTCAAGGCCCTCATCGTCAAGGGCGGGGCCTCGATTCCCAGGAGTAGGATCGACGCCTTGGGGGAAACGGCCAAGGGCTTTGGCGCCAAGGGCCTGGCCTGGGTCAAGATTACCGGCGAAGGTCAGTTGGAATCCGTGATCGCCAAGTTTCTGGATGCCAAGGCACTGCTGGCGGCTCTGCCGGATGCGGCGACGGGGGACCTGCTCCTCTTCGGAGCCGACAAGCCGAACGTGGTGCACGATGTGCTGGGGCGGTTGCGCCTTTTGCTGGGCGAGGAGTTGAATCTCATCGACAAGGCCGCCTGGAAACCCCTGTGGGTGATCGATTTTCCGTTGTTGGAATTCGATCAGGAGGCGAAGCGGCACGTGGCTATTCACCATCCCTTCACGGCGCCGCTGGATGAGGATGTCCCCTTGTTCGCGTCCGATCCCTTGCAGGTCCGGGCCAAGGCCTACGATCTGGTCCTGAACGGCAACGAAATCGGCGGGGGCAGCATCAGGATTCATCGCCGGGACGTGCAGAGCACCGTCTTCGGCATGCTCGGCATCAATAAGGAAGAAGCGGCGGGCAAGTTCGGCTTTCTCCTGGACGCCCTCGAATACGGAGCCCCGCCGCATGGGGGCATCGCCTTCGGCCTCGACCGTCTGATCATGCTCCTGGGCGGGGCCGACTCGATCCGCGACGTAATCGCCTTCCCAAAGACCCAGAAGGCCCAGTGCCCCATGACCGAGGCCCCGTCCCCGGTCTCTCCGGAACAACTCCGCGAGTTGTCGATCAAGCTGGATTTATTGGAATGACGACGGACGGCCGTTGAGGCTGCCGCGGTCGCACAGAGGATTGAGCCGCTCTAGCCCAGCGGGGCGAGCGAGCCGAGGATGTGGTAGCCGCCGTCCACGTAGATCACTTCTCCCGTAATTCCCCGTCCCAGCGAGCTGATCAGGAAGAGCGCCGTGTCGCCGACTTCGCCCTGCTCCGTGGCATGGCGCAACGGGGCCACCTCGCGGTGATGATCCACCATCTTGCTGATGCCGGAGACCCCGCGCGCCGCCAGGGTCTTAATGGGGCCGGCGGAGATCGCGTTGACGCGGATGTCGCGCGGGCCGAGATCGTGAGCCAGGTAGCGCACGGTGGCTTCCAGCGCCGCCTTGGCCACGCCCATGACGTTGTAGTGCGGCACCACCCGTTCGCTGCCGAGGTAGGTGAGGGTCACGATGGAGCCGCCCTCCCGCATCAGCGGCAGGGCCGCCCGGCTCAAGGCGACCAGGGAATAGGCGCTGACGTCCAGCGCGGTGGCGAACCCCTGGCGCGAGGTGTTGATGAATTCGCCGGTCAATTCCTCGCGCGGGGCGAAGGCGATGGAATGGACGAGAAAGTCGAGACGCCCGAGCGTCCCCTCCACGTGCTTCATTAAAGCGGCAATCTGGTCGTCCTGGCTGGCGTCGCAGGCGAAGGCGCTGGCGCCGGGCAGCGTCTTGGCGAGTTCTTCGACGTTCTCCTTCAGCCGCTCCCCTTGGTAGTTGAACGCGAGCCGTGCTCCTTCCCGCGCCGCCGCCTCGGCAATGGCCCAGGCAATGCTGTGTTTGTTGGCGACCCCGACGATCAGGCCAGTTTTCCCTTGTAGCAACATAGCCCCGTCATCTCCTCGGTTGGCTGGCCGGTCGAAACGAGGGTGAAGATAACACGAATCGAGCTAAGTTTGAACCCACTAAATGGATTGATCGCGGAGGTTGCTTTTCCGAGGGCGGCCCATGCTAGACTGCGCCTGCCCTATGGACCTGGCGGGTCTATGCCGAATCGCCAGAGCTCGGGACCGGTGATTCGGAGGCCATGCCCATCAGTCTGGACATCCTTGCCGCGATCCTCGTCACGGCCACGATTCAATCGCTGTTCGGAGTCGGCGTGCTGCTGTTCGGCACGCCGATCCTGCTGGTCTTGGGCTATCCCTTCGTCACGGCGCTGGCCGTTCTGTTGCCCATCTCCTGCTCCATCAACCTCTTGCAGGTGAGCCGGTACCATGCCCACATCGACCGCTCCTTTTACGGCAAGATTCTAAGCCTATCGGCGCCGGGCATCGTTGTCTGTTTGCTGCTCGTCACCCGTGCGGCGATCAACATCGGGTTCCTCGTCGGGCTCTTCCTGATCCTGGTGGCCTTGAAAGACGTGTGCGAGCCGGTGAAGCGGTGGATCGAATCCCTGGTCCGGTATGAGCGCACCTATTTTGTCGCCATGGGGATCATCCACGGCTTGACCAACCTGGGCGGCTCCCTTCTTACGGCGATCGTCCACAGTAAGCACTATGAGAAGGATGTGCAGCGGGTGACGACGGCCGTGGCCTACGGGAACTTCGCCTTCTTTCAGCTCCTGACCCTGCTGGTCGCGCTGGATCGGTTTCCGATCCCGTTCACGGAGAGCGCGCTCGCCGTGCTCGCCGGGGTGGGCACGTACCTGTTGACGGACCAGCTTGTCTACGCCAAGATCGGCGCTGCCCAATACCGGACGGTCTTCGCCGCCCTCCTCTTCGTCTCGGGGACGGTCTTGATCCTCAAGGCGGCGCTGATGCGATAGGGGGCGGTGGCGTTGCCGATCCGCTACGCCGGCACGTCGTCCTCGTCCAGCTCGTTTCCGTCCGGCGTTTCCGGGCCGGCGGCCGGCTGGATGGTGAAATCGTGGAGCCGGCGATCCATGAGACGTGAGGGTACGACGTTGGCCATGGCGGTAAAGATGTTCTCGATGCTTCCCGGAAACCGCCGCTCCCAGTCCCGCAGCAACTCCTTCATTTCTTTGCGTTTCAAGGTGTCCTGTGAGCCGCAAAGGTCGCAGGGGATGATCGGAAAGGCCATCAGCTCGGCGTAGCGGGCCAGATCCGTTTCCGGGACATACGCCAGCGGCCGGATAACGACATGTCCCCGTTCCTTGGCCCGGAAGATGGGGGCCATGCCTTTCAACTTGCCGCCGTAGACCATGTTCAGGAAGAGGGTCTCGATAATATCGTCCCGGTGGTGTCCCAGCGCGATCTTGGTCGCGCCCAGTTCTGAGGCGACGCGATAGAGAATGCCTCGCCGCAGCCGCGAACAGAGGGAGCAGGTCGTCTGCCCTTCGGGAATCATTCGTTTGACGATGGAATAAGTGTCCCGTTCTTCGATGTGAAACGGCACACCGAGGCCGGTCAGGTAGTCCGGCAGCGTGTGGACGGGAAAGCCCGGTTGCATCTGGTCCAGGTTGACGGCGATGAGGTCGAACCGGATCGGGGCGCGGCGTTGCAGGACGCGCAGAATGTCCAGCAGGCCGTAACTGTCCTTCCCGCCGGACAGGCAGACCATGATCTTGTCGCCTGCTGCGATCATCCGATAGTCGGCAATGGCTTCGCCGACCAGGCGGCAGAGGCGGGTCTGCAGCTTGTCCGCTTCGGGAGAAAGCTTGCGCGGCTGTTTCGCGAGGCGTGGCGTCTGTTCTTCGGCGGTATTCATCGGGCGGCGTCATTGTACCCTCCGGCAAGCGGACAATCAAAGAAAAGACAACGCAAAGAAACGGCCGGGGGGATTTGGCAAAGCGCGCAGCTGTGATACCATCGGTGGCGCATGCGGAACCACGTGTCGTCCATTCTCTTTGTCTGCACGGGGAATGTGTTTCGGAGCCTGGTTGCCGAGCAAGCCTTGCGAGCCAGGCTGGAATCGGGGGCCGGTTGCCTGGTCGGCTCGGCCGGCATCGAAGCCAGGCCACAGCCGGTGCATCCGTTGGTCTCTGCCCGTTTGCGGGAGAAGGGGGCCGATTCTTCCGGCCACGTGCAACGGAAGCTGACGGGCGAGTTGCTCGCCGGCGTCGGCCTGGTCGTGGCCATGGGATGCGATCATCGGGACTTCATCCGTCGGAGCTTTGGCCGGGAGGCGCCGCTGTTCAACCAGGTGTGCTATGAAAAGGATGAGCCGGTGCTCGATGTGGGGGAGGCGGTCCCGGATTGGGAGCATAACCAGGAGGCAGCAAGGGCCTATACCCTGTGGGTCATCGATTATATTTGGGATGCGATGCCGGCATTGCTGGCTCGTATCGATCGGTTGTAACCGTCGCAATCGCATGAAGATCGGCAGGTGACATCGGTGAGCACATTTGTTCTGTTGCACAGCGCTTGGCACGGTGGGTGGGCCTGGGATCGAGTGGCCCCGCTGCTCAAGGCCCATGGCCATACCGTGATCGCCCCGGACTTGCCGGGTCATGGGACGGATCAGCGGCCGTTCGGCGAGATCACCCTCAGGACCTACATCGACGCCATCGAGCAGATCATCATCTCCCGCCAGGACCCGGTGATTCTGGTGGGGCACAGTCTTGCGGGGATGGTCATCACGCCGGTCGCGGCGGCCTTGCCCGCGCGCATTCAATGTCTGGTGTACCTCACCGCCTATGTGCCCAAGAGCGGGCAGTCGTCGAAGGATCTGTCGCGCGGCGATGCCGATGCGCGGGCCGATCTCTTCGTGACCTCATCCAAGGACGGCCTGAGTCGGAAGATCTCGTCGCAGGGGGTGGCGGAGGTGCTGTATGGCGACTGTGATTCCGGGACGGTAAAATGGGTGCAGGCCAAGCTCCGTCCCGATCCGCTCCGTCCCGTTGCGGAGCCCGTGACCTATGACGAAGGCGCTTTCGGAGGGCTCACCAAATTTTTCATCGAATGTACGCGCGACCGGAGCATCTCCCTGGCCAGCCAGCGGCAGATGCGGAAACCCTTCTCGTTTCAGGCCGTCTTCACGCTGGAATCAGACCACTCGCCGATGATCTCCCACACCAGGGAGCTGACGGACATCCTGATACTGTGCTCGCAAATCTCCCGCAAGCGTCCGACGGATGAAGACGTCGCGCCTATTTAGACATCTCGGCGGTGATGCAGGATTTCATTTCCTGGGCCGCGCAGGAGCCGTCTCGGGCCTTGAGTCCGTTCACGGTTGAGACCGCTTGATCGGCAGTGACGCGGCCCTCCTCGAGGTCGACCAGGATGTGGCCGGGGACGCTGCGAACATCTACGGCATGTACCCCGGGCAGCATCTTTAGAGCGGTCTCGATTGTCGCCCGTTGGCGATCGCAGGTCTTGCCGGTCAAACTCAAGGCGATTCTGTGATCTCCCGCCTCGACCGTTCCAGCCAGTAGCCACAGTCCCGCAAGGCCCGTGACCAGACTGAGCCTGATTCTTGGCTTGTGGCTCGTCAGGGGTGGCATAGCTAGACTCCGCCCAACGTAATGGAAAGCCCCAGTTCCTTGTCCCCGCGGAGGACGCGGAGAGTGACCTTCTGCCCCGGCACCGTTCGTTCCATCAGGTAGTTCTTCAACTGCGCCGCGTCGGTGATCTCCTGGTCGTTGATGGCGAGGAGCAGATCGCCTTTTTGCACGCCTCCCAATGAGGCCGGCTCGGAGACGCCCCCGACGGCGACGCGCCATCGGTTGTCCACTTTGACGACCTTCATCTGGAGCCCCAGACGTGAAAAGCCCGGCTGCTTGCCTTCCAACAGCGCGGTGACGATCTTGTTGGCCAGTCCGCCGGGGACGGCAAAAGCCAGCCGGCTGCACCCATGGCCGCCCTGGGCCTCGTCGGTCTTGATGATCGCGTGCATGATGCCGACCAGTTCGCCCTCGGCATTGAACAATCCGCCCCCCGAGTTGCCGCTGCAGACGGGGACATCGGACTGGATCAGACGCGTGTCCACGGTCTGCAGGAAGGTGTTGGGGTTGCCGACGCGGCCGAAGGCAATGGTCGGGCCCCAGCCCAGGGGATAGCCGACGGTGAACACCTGCTGACCTGTCGTGGCGTCCAGGACCCCAAACGAGAGGTCCGCGCTTTCGAGGGAGTCGACCAGGTAGGGTAATCTGTACAGAACGATGTCCAGATAGGAGTTGTCGCCCACGAGTTTGGCGGGCAATTCCTCCAGTTGTTGCGTGAGGATCAAGATAGTGTCGGGGATCACGGAGTTACTGCCGCTCTGTCGTTCGACCGCATGACGGGCGGTGAGGATGTATCCGTTGCGCAGATGGATGCCAGTGCCTCGGAGCGACAGCTGCGTATCGTAGCCCGATTGGCGCGCGTCCGGGGTGGCGTTCAAAATCCCGACGGTCGCCCGTTTGGCCCGCTCGACGGCCTGTTTGAGATGGTCCTCGGACGATTGGGCATGGAGCGGTGCGCTCATCGGCATCAACAGGGTGAGGGTCAACAGGGGCCAGGCGATCAGAGAGCGGGTGGCTGTTCTTTTGGTGCAACAAGTCATGGATTCCCTCGCTGATGATATCCGGCGCTATGCGCAGGAGTGAGACCTGCCGGCAGTATAAACAAAGACGGGGGACTTTTCTCGGAGAAAAAGGGGTGTAGAATGAAGCAACCGGTCGATGACCCCTCAGGTGAGCATCACCGGCGGCACGCGACCACTCCGCCGCGAGTCGATCGAACGTGGCGGCTCGATCCAGCTTGGGAGGGAGGTGCATCATGAAAGCGATGCTCTTGGCGCTGGTGCTGGTGGGGCTCTCGACCGGATGCATGCTGTTCGTTCCCCAGGAAACCCTCTACCTCCAGTCGGCGCAGGATCGGGCCACGCTGGCCGAGGTGAAGCAGCGGCTCGGAGAGCCGCGCGCGACGATCGCCGATCAAGCCGGCAATCCGGTGCTGGTCTATCAGGTGCGGGTGGATGATCCGGGCAGTCGGTGGTCCTGGACCGGCATGTGGTGCGATGAATATGTCTTAACCTTCGACCGGCAGAATGTGCTGCGCCGCTGGACGCACCAATCGGAGTTTCACGGAGGCGAACGGATGCCCCAATATTGCGTGCCCGGAGGGTACCCGTCCACGTGGTAAGGTCAATGATGCACAGCCTGCGCGTCGGGCTCGCCGGTCTGGTCCTGCTGGGAGCGGGATGCACCCTGTTCGTCGCCAAGGAATCTCTGTATCTGGAATCGGCTCAGGGACGGGCTACGCAAGACGAGGTCCGGAAAGAGCTCGGAGAGCCGCGTCTGAAGGCCGACACGCCGGCTGGGGCGCCGATCTGGGTCTACGAAGTGCGGCATGCCGAGGCGGGCAGCCAAAATAGTTGGTCATCGTTCGGCTCCTGGTGCGACGAGTATGTGCTCACTTTCGACCGGCAGGGTATCCTGCGCCGCTGGACACATAGGTCCGAGAAGCACGGAGGGGAACGGATGCCGACCTATTGCGTGACCGACGGGTTCAAGCCCGGCTCGTGATCAGCGCGCCCTGTCCTTGCCGGTATGTCTGCAGCGCTGCCAGGTGGCAACGGCTCGCCTCCCTTCATGGACTCGAGGCGTCACGGGTCTCACCCATTCGCCTGGCCCCACAAGTTGCTAGACTCCACAAGGCCCATTCGCTAGACTCTCGGCTCGCCATCTCATGGCCCCCATAGATGAGATAAGCGGAAGGAGCCATCTACACAGGGAGGAGTCGTATGCCTGGAGCTGTGCAGGAGCTGCAGCGGATTGATGTCCTGGCTATCGGTCTATTCGGACTGGCGGTCGGGGCGCTGACTCTCGGTGTCGCACAATTGGGCGGTATCCCCGAGTCGGACAGAGTGGGCGTCCTCGTCATCGCGCTGGTTTTCGGCGGCGTCGTGCAGATCTTGGCGGGGGTCACCGATATCCAATACCACGAGCAATTGGGCGGGACCGCGCTGACGATGTATGGATTCTTTTGGCTCACCGTGTCGACGGCGAAGCTGGTGAGCGCCGGCACCTCGTTCAATTTTACCATGGTCTTGTTTGCGCCGATCAATATGGTGTACGCCGCCTTTTCCGCCGTGATGGTGTACCTGACGGCTTATCGCAATGTCGCACTCAGCCTGCTCCATGTCGTGATCACCCTCTCCTTCACCGCCACGTCTTTTGCCAGACTGGATTTCATTTCCGAGACCCTGCCGGGCATTTTGCACATTCTGGTTGGGTTGGGAGCCTTCTATTATGCCGTTGCAAGTTTGAGCGGGGCATTTACCGGCCGGGCCTTGTTGCCGCTCGGCCCGCCGCTGCTGCACAAATCGGCGTGACCGTTCATGGGAGGGATAATGGTCGGGCCCTTAACAAGCGCGAACCGATGCCTAGAAGCGCCAACAGGGCCCCGGCGCCGGGCTACTCCGGCAAGAACGCCGGTGACGGCCAACCCTCGCACGATCGCCTTCAATAAACCCTATGGGGTGCTGCCCTGCTTTACCGACCCGGAGGGCCGGCAGACCCTGGCCGAGTTCGTGACGCTTCCCGGCGTCTATGCGGCGGGACGGCTGGATCTGGACAGCGAAGGGCTCATGCTGCTGACCTCGGACGGGGCCCTGGCGCACCATATTACCGACCCTCGGCATAAACTCCCGAAAGTCTATTGGGCTCAGGTGGAGCGCATGCCGGACGAGGAGGCGTTGAAAAAGTTGCGGCAGGGTGTCCTGCTCAACGGCAAGCGCACCAGGCCCGCCGGGGCGCGCCTGCTTTCGGATGCGCCGGGGCTTCCCGAACGGCCCGTGCCGATCCGGTTCCGTAAATCCGTGCCGACCGTCTGGCTGGAGATCACGCTGCGGGAAGGGGCCAACCGGCAAGTGAGACGCATGACGGCATCGGTGGGCCATCCGACGTTGCGGCTCGTCCGGGTGGCCATCGGGCCGATTGAACTGGGCGATCTCCAGCCGGGCCAATGGCGGGACTTGACTGATCGGGAAATCGAGCGGATAACCGAGTCAGGCAAGGGGGGAGGTGGGGCATGAACAGGTTCGCAAGGGTGATCGTGGTGGGCCTGGCCCTGTTGGGGGCCGGTTGTGTCTACGTGGAGGGCAAGGAGACGGTCTACCTCGAATCGGCGAAGGGTACGGCCACTCAAGAAGAGGTTCGCAAGAAGATGGGCCAGCCCAAGTATCAGGCCAGCACGCCGGCTGGCGAGCCGATCTGGGTCTATCAGGTCATGTGGCAGGACCCCAGCAACCAGAATAGCTGGGGCGCGCCAGGGACCTGGTGCGACGAATATGTGCTCACCTTCGACAAGCAGGGCATCCTGCGTAAATGGACCCACAAGTCTGAAGGCCACGGCGGAGAACTGTCGCCCACCTATTGCGTGACAGACGGCTTCAAGCCCTCCTGAGGAGTCCCGCGAAGGCATTGGCCATGGAAGAGAAGCGGCTAGGAAAGAATGGGCGAGAACGGTCTGTTCTTTTCGTGGCGAGTATCGGGTTGGCCTGGTTGGTGGCTGCGGGCTGGTTCGATGGTGTCGCGCTTGCCGCCCAGGGCGGTCAGGCCGGAGCAGCAGGGGATGCAGCCAGAGGCAGGATCCTCTTCAACAGCATGGGGGTCTGTTTCTACTGCCATGGGGTGGATGCCCATCCGGACCGGCTGCCAAAACTGGCGCCGGAGACCGCCGCCTATATCGCGCGCCTCGATCCCAAGCCCCCTCAATTGCGTGAACCGAAGGGGCTGAAAGCGACCAGCGACAAGGAACGGTTTCGGCTCATTCGAGAAGGCCATGTCGGAACCGGCATGTTGCCCGACACCAGTTTGAGCGACCAGGACGTCCGCGATCTCTTGGCCTACCTGGCGACCCTGCGATCGCCTGCGGCACCCAAGGGCGAGAGTCATCCCTGATGAAGGCACAAAGGAGTCATTCATGAGGTTGGCCAACGAACTGCTGAATTGGTTGCTCTGGACGAGCGTGGCTGTTGCCTCCCTGTCGGCTGGAACGGCCCACGCCGGCAGCAACCTGGTGACCAAGCCCAGCAAATATTCGGTCCAGGAGAGCGTAGACCGGATCGAAAAGGCGGTCACGGCCAAGGGGATGAAAGTGTTCGTCCGCATTGACCATAGCGGCGAGGCGAAGCAAGTGGGGCTCGACATGAAGCCCACGGTGCTGCTCATCTTCGGGAATCCCAAGGGCGGCACCGCCTTAATGGTCGCCCGGCCGACCGCCGCCATTGACCTTCCCATGAAAGCCCTGGCCTGGGAAGATCAAGAGGGCAAAGTCTGGCTCACCTACAACGCGCCGGAACTACTCCAAGAACGCCATGGCCTGCCGGCAGAGTTGACGGAGAGACTTGAGCCGGTTAGCAAATTGCTGGAGAAGGCAGTGGAATAGGCCCTCGTTCATTCTTGCGAATGAGTCCGGGCATGTGATGTGTCTGTAAGGCCCGCTGTCCTGTCCCCTCTCACACTCTATCTTATGGGCCTGCGCTACATTATTAGTTGGTTAAACTGCTGTGCCCCACTAAAATTTGGACAGGTCTCAGCGGTCAGGAGGGATAATGGACACAGCGGTGAAACCTATCCAGAACGGACGGGGTCGGAAGCGTCGGTGGCCAGCTGAGCAGAAGCTCGCGGTG